>Ga0182015_10002360_pt1 | contig 23017 bp, 17 predicted proteins | sample 712P3MmetaG_FD_120478 | JGI IMG/M metagenome (GOLD analysis project Ga0182015, IMG submission 120478) | Permafrost microbial communities from Stordalen Mire, Sweden - 712P3M metaG | ecosystem: Environmental > Terrestrial > Soil > Wetlands > Permafrost | place: Sweden: Stordalen | collected...
ACTACCTGCAGAACAGCGCCACCGACGCGCGCTCGCTTCTGCAACCGTCGCCCCTGCCCGATGCCCTGCGGCAAAACCAATTCGGCGGCACTCTCGGAGGCCCAGTCCGCAAGGACAAAACGTTTTTCTTCCTGAACTACGAGGGTAGGAGGAGCGGTCAGTCTCCCACCTACGCCCCCGACTTGGTCAACAATATTGCGAACATCGATCAATCGAAGGCCTACCTAGGACTCTCCCCCGAAGGCTGTAGTCTTCCTCCCGCGCAGTGCACCGGTTCGCCCTTCTCCTATCTCCAGTCGGTGCTGAAGACGGTCAATAACGACTACGGATTTGCCAAGCTCGATCATCAAATCAACACGAACAATCGCTTCGCGTTGCGCTATGTAGTGGAGGATGCCCGCGACCTGGGTGAATTGATCGGCAACACGGAGGATGGCGGCGGTATTGGCTCTCCGAGCGGAGCGCGTAATCTCTTCATCCGCGATCAATCAGTGGTGGGAACGCTGGATTCGGTGCTGAAGCCCAACCTGGTCAACACCGTTCTCGGTCAATATTCAAGACGGCACTACAACTTTCCCGGGGCCACAGGAGAACCCGATCTGAGTGTGGTGAACGACCTGGAAATGGGACACAACTTCGGCACCTATGACGCAATCTATGAGAGCCGCGTACAAGGATCCGAATCACTTGCCTGGGTCAAGGGCAATCACGTCGCTAAGTTCGGATTCGATGGTAACTATGTCTGGAGCTATAACAACTATCCTGGTTTCACGCCGGAACGGATATTGCTCCCGGATCTCGATTGCATGTACGCATTTGCCGACACTGTAAACCTCCTGACGACGGGCTTGACAACCGGCAACGCTACCTATGGAACGGTTCCGGGGGCGGCGAATTGCCCGCTTTCGTCCCAAGCGGACGGGGTGAGCTTCCTTTATTGGGGAGTGGCGGTTCCCAGAACCGGCTTTGTGAACGGTTATGTTCCATCCCCAGCGACAGGCGGTGGTTTCGGCAGCGGCTGGCCGAATGCATTTCCGACGAATCAGTACTCCAATTACGCCTACGCTTTGAACCATGGATACTGGGGTTTTTTTGCGCAGGATCAGTGGCGGCTCACCCCACACTTCACTTTGAATTACGGCCTGCGGTGGGACGTCGAAACAGGTTTAGGAAACACCATCGACCCCGACCATCGCGCCTTCCAGCCACGGCTTGGGTTCGCCTGGTCTCCGGATTCCAAGACCGTTATCCGCGCCGGCTCTGGAATATTTTTTGATCGTAATAACCTGACGTTCTTCTTCACCACCGGAAATCAGAAAGCCCTCCCGGGATACTTCTGTAATCCTCCGAGTGCAGATCCCAGTTGCGCTGCAAACGGATTAGGCGCAGTGGTGGTTCCGATGATCCAAAACAAGGCGGCCAGCGGCGGCTGGCAATTGTCCGCAAACCCTGGCTACCCGGGTACACCTTCCCTCCCGTGTGCGTTTGTGCCACTGCCCGCCACGATTTGCGCGGGCCTTCCTGCCGGCGACCCACCGACCATAAGCGTCGCCGCGCTGACGGCCTTCGGCATTCTCGGCGATGGCGCGAACGGCTCTCCTGCCCCTTACCCCCCCGTGAGTTTAACCGGGGCTTGCACGGCGAACCCAATAACCGGAGCTCCGACCGGAGCCTGCGGCGTTGGTTCCGGCGGTATCCAGCGTACCGGTCGGCTCCCTTATGCCGAACAGGCCAGCTTCGAAATTGACCGCCAGGTTGGGGGAGGACTTAGTTTGCAACTCGGGTATCTCTTTGTGTCGGCGCACAAACTTGTCCGAGGCAATAACATTAACGTTCCCTGCCCTGCCGGCACCAGCAAGGCTGCCAATCCTTACTACGCCCAAGGTCTGCTCGATCCGAGCGGCAGCCTTACTCCTTGCCAGGGAACGCCAACCCTTGGGCCATTCGGCCTGGGGCCGTTCTTCGCCACGTTGGCCAATCCCTCCGGGCTCGAATTCGGAGTGCCGAGTGGAGTCGGGGCCCCAGCCACGATCAGCGGCGGCCTGCTTGATTACAACAACGACGTAGCCAACGCCGTCTACCATGGCCTGACGGTTACGGCGGTTGAACGGATGGGCAAGCTGTTCAACCTGACCGCCAATTACACCTACTCTCACACGATCGATAATGGCAATTTCACCACCTTCATCAATCTGCCGCCCAACCAGTTCGACTATGCTTCGGAGCGGGGCAACTCAAATCAGGACGTTCGCCATCACTTGGTTGCGAACTTCACTGCGGATGCGCCTCATGACAGCTTTGCCCGGAACTTCGAATTCAGCAGCATTATCACCCTGCAGTCCGGCCGGCCCTTCACCTTGTTTGCCGGGGAAAATGTTTTTGGAGACGTGGCTGGCCTGAGCACAGACCGAGTTGGAGGCCTGGGTGGTGTCTGCACCAACGTGTCGAATTGCAGCACCACAATCGGCCGGAACACCTACGTTGGCGATCCTTTGTATTCCTTTGATTTACGATTGTCGCGGTATTTTCAGATTCAGGAGCACATGCGGCTCGATTTCACCGTGGATGCATTCAACGTATTCAACCGGCCGAACGTAGACGAAGTGAACTATATCTATGGCTCGCCCGCATTCTGCGGAGCCGTGCCGCAGCATTACAAAGACGCGACGACGCGAGCCATTCAGAGCGGCGCGGCGTCAGTGTCTTGCGCCTCCGAGCAGACGACCGGAAACCCGGGCGCATGGATTGCTGACGGGCTGCTGCCGGTCTCAATTCCGAATGCTCCGAATGCTACTTTCGGCGAGCCGAGAACAATGCTCAATCCGCGGCAGATGCAGTTCTCCGTAAAGCTTTCGTTCTGAGGGGGCAGGCAGCGACGCCGGCGGTTCGATTTTCGAGTGGCTAGCGTCGCCTTCGCCTTACACTCCCATCAGGGAGGGGCGAGGAGGCCGTACGGAGCCCGGCTCGCGAACGCTTAGCCTTCCCATTTCCAATCTCGAAAGCGGCGCCTCAGCTCTGCCTTCAGCAGCTTCCCTGTAGACGTGTGGGGCAGTTCCCCCACAAACACGAATGCATCCGGCAACTGCCATTTTGCAAACTTTGGCGACAGGAACTCACGCAGCCCTTCCGCCGACAAACGCGATCCTTCGTCGGCCACGATCACGGCCACGGGCCGCTCCTGCCACTTGGGATGCGCAACTGCGATCACTGCTGCTTCGCGAATCTTTGGATGCGCGACCAGAGCGTTTTCCAAGTCGACAGAACTGATCCACTCCCCGCCCGACTTAATCAAGTCTTTTGTCCGGTCCACAATTCTCAGATAGCCTTCAGCATTAATTGTTCCCACATCGCTGGTGCGGAACCATCCGTCCTGCGTCCATTTGTCATTCTCCGCCGGCAGGTTGTAGTAGCTGGCGGCTACCCAGGGCCCGCGCAGTTGCACTTCTCCCATGGTCTGTCCGTCCCATGGAACCTCCCCGTCCTCGTTTACGACTCTTCTTTCCACGAACGGAACCGGGATCCCGGCCTGCGCCTTTATTTCGCATTGCTTTTCTTCGGACCAGTTCTTCATGTGCGCTTTGATTTGGCTCGTCGTGGCTTGCGGACTGCTCTCGGTGAGTCCCCAGCCTTGCACCATGCTCCATCCCTGCTGCCGCAGCTTTTGAATGAGCGAGAGAGACGGTGCTGCGCCGCCAATGAGAATTCGCATGGGCCGGGGATTCCACCTGCCGGGATTTTTCTCCAGGTACTCCAGAATGTTGTGCCAGACTGTCGGAACGCCTGCGGCAACCGTGACAGTCTCCCGTTCACAAAGTTCCAACAGGCTCTCCGCCTTGAGGTGCGGACCAGGCAGAACCTGTTTCGCTCCCACTAGTGTCGCAGCGTACGACAGCCCCCAGCCGTTGACGTGAAACATGGAAACAATCGGCAACACGGTGTCGGCGTTGCATATTCCGAAGTTGTCCACGGTGGTGAGCAGAAACGTATGCAGCATCACGGATCGGTGCGTATACACGACCCCTTTAGGAACCCCGGTCGTGCCCGACGTGTAACACATGCAGGCAGCTTCGTTCTCGTCGAGATCGGGATAACGGAAGTTGCCGGAAGCTGTACTCAGGAAATTCTCATAGTCTTCGAGCCCTGGTTCGAGTTTTGATTCGCCGCCGCTCGACGACCCAACTACGATGACGCGCTCAAACCGGACTGAATCCTTCAGCTTTTCATATAAAGGAAGAAGAACATCGTCAACGATCAGAAACCGGTCCTGCGCGTGGTTGGCAATGTAGGCAATCTCCGTCGGCGCCAGCCGCAGGTTCAGCGTGTGCAGCACGCCGCCCGCGATCGGAATGCCAAAGTAGGCTTCCAGGTGCGCGTGATGATTCCACATCAGGGTTGCCACGCGATCGCCGCGCTGCATGCCCGCTTTCTGCAGGGCTTCGGCCAGAGCGCGCGATCGCCGGTACAGTTCGGCATAGGTATAGCGGTGCAACGTATGATCTGGCCGCCGGGAGACGATTTCGGCATTCGGAAAGTATTTACCCGCGCGCTCCAAACTGTGAGAGAGCGTCAGGGGATAGTGCATCATCGTTCCGTGCATGCGGAGTCCTTATAACCCAGTTAGGGTATAGGGCGTCAAGGTCAGACTTCAGACACCACCAGAAATTAGGTTTCACCCTAACATGAGGACGCTGCCCGGGATCAAGCTTTGAGAGGAGAGTTAGGGTACCCCTGCTCCCCGGCCAACCTGAGGAGGCTCATTCCGCAACCGGTCGCGAAGCTGAGACACGGCGCCGATTTGTGCCAGGAATCGATAGCTGTCATGCACCGACCAAACTTCGATGCACCTGGCACCGGAGAAAAGATTGATTTGTATTCCGCCAGCCGAAACCGACTTTCCCGTGGCCGAAATTCCCAGGAACTCGCCCCGATGTGTTCCGTAAAAGGTGAACCGGTGAGCGACCTTTTCGTCTTCCGCAATGATGTCGTCGACTTCGACTCTTAAGTCAGGGAAGCCTTTTAGAAGGCTGGTGTAATGGTCCTTCAGCCCACGAACGCCCGGCCGGATTCGACTGGAATAGCCGTGGTGAATGACCGATTCGCGATACAGCGCGAGGTACCCATCGAGGTCCCTCACTCTCAAACGAGCCCAGGCCCGCTGCATGGCGGCGATGTTTTCGTGTGGCGGCACACTTCTCCTGCGCCAGCAGTCAGCAACAAATCCTTATGACTTGACGCGTTTCCACGTAAGTATATGGCGACCTATCATTGGCGTCGTCACCCGACGGGACGATAAGTTGATCGGCTGTTCCTCTTCCGGGAATGCGAACCGACTGCGGAATGGCGGTGACCCGTAGCAGACACTAGCTAACAGCTGAAGAGTTCTCGAGCAGCAAGGCGATGCCTTGTCCGCCTCCGATGCAGGCCGCGGCAACACCGTATCGCAGGTGCGAGCGCTTCAATTCCCGCGCAAGCGTAATTGCCAGTCGAACGCCAGTGGCTCCGAGGGGATGCCCGATGGCGATGGCGCCGCCGTTCACGTTGAGCTTGGCGCGGTCCAGGCCCAGCTCACGCTGGCAAGCGAGAACCTGTGCGGCGAAGGCCTCATTAATTTCGAAGCGATCGATTTGCGGCAGGTTCAGTCCAGCCGATTCCAGCAAAGCTTGAATCGCAGGGACCGGCCCAATGCCCATGATCTCCGGGCGAACGCCTACTACGGCTCCGGCTACTACTCTTGCTAACGAATCTCTATTGTGCTGTTTTAGATATTCGCGGGAAGCTATGATCGCCGCCGCCGCACCATCCACGATCCCGGAGCTGTTTCCCCCGGTCTGCACTCCGCCAAATGCCGGCTTGAGCTTGGACAGGACTTCCAAGGGCGAGGGCCGGATGTGCGCGTCCTTGCTTACCCCATCGACACCGCGCGACAGCTTAATTCCCCGCAGCGAATACCCGGGAAGTTCGAACACTTCACTTGTCAGCGGTACGATCTCGCCGCTCAGGAAGCAGCTTTCCTGCGCCGCCATTGCGCGCGCGAAGCTCTCGGCGGCAAATTGATCGGCGTCTCCGCGAGTGATCTCATATTGCTTCGCCAACTTCTCCGCCGTTCCACCCATGGTCTCATTCGGACAAGGATCGAGCAGCGCCTCCCACAGGAAATCCTTGAACTCCACTTCGCCCATGCGGAATCCGCCGCGGTGAGTGTAAGCGGCGATCGGGTTGCGCGACATCGACTCCGTTCCAGCCACGAGCGCCAGGTCGGCTTTCGCCAGGCTGATATTGTCACCGGCCTGAAGAATGGCTTCGATTCCAGTGCCGCACACGCGTTGCACCAGATGTGCGGGCACTTCCACGGGCACACCCGAGTAAAGCGCGATGTGGCGCGGCAGGACATAAGCGTCGAAGGACGCCTGCGCCATATTGCCTGCAACTACGATGTCTACATCGGAGGGCGGCACACCGGTGCGCCGGAAAACCTCTCGAGCCACTTTGATGCCGAGGTCGGTGGGAGACACGAGTCCAAGAGCCGTGTTGTAGTCCACGAAAGGAGTGCGCACGCCATCGAGCAGGAAGACGTCGTCATAGCGTGAAAGCAGAGCTTTGTGACGGGAACTCATAACACTGCTTTGCCGTCCCGGATTTCCTGGCCCGCTACCACAGGACGCGACAAGGGCAAGGTCAATGCTGCGTCCGGCCCCGCCGCATCCACAGGATGGCCGGTCGTTTCGCGCTTCTGCGGGCGCACCGTGGTTAAGCCATATCGCGCCCGATGCCTGGTTCCCCACCCTGACATCAGCTTCAAAATCGGCTTCAGGCTCTCTCCATGGCGGGTGAGCGAGTACTCTACGCGCGGCGGCACCTCGGCATACACCTTCCGGTGAACAATTCCGTCGCGCTCCAATTCCCTCAAGTGCTGGGTGAGCATTTTCTTGGTCAACCCAGGAATGAGCCTTTGTAGTTCGCAGAAGCGCCGGGTTCGGCCCTCGAGATGGAACAAGAGCGACGGTTTCCACTTCCCGCCGATAATGGAAGCCGTCAGCTTCACCGGGCAATTGGAATGATCCATTTGGATAGCCCCTAAACAGGTATCAGGTTACCGAAACGTGCCTACTAGCCAAAAAGACACTTTTGCCTAGAATTAACCCTCGGTCCCCAGAGGATACCGAATTTGGCGTCGACTTGGAAGTGTTTGTATCATCGAGGTCCATTGGGGCGGTCACACCGCGAGGACAAAGCATGAGCGACAAAAGGCCTGTGGTGATCTACGGCGCCAACGGTTTTTCGGGCCGCTTGATAGCGGAATTTCTCCGGGACTACAACGTGCCCTTCATTGCCGCCGGCCGCAGCCGCGCCAGGCTCGAAGAAGTGATGAAGCACGTACCCGGCATCGAATCTGCCAACTACGAGATTGTCGAGACGAAGGGCTCGAGCGCAGAACTTACTCAGGTCTTCGCCGGCGCGAAGGTGGTCTGCAACACTGCCGGCCCTTTTATCTACAATGGCCCCGCTGTTATCGATGCGGCACTGAATGCGGGCTGCCATTATCTGGATATTGGCGGGGAACAAGCCTGGCTTCGCGAAGTAGCGGCCAAGTGGGGTTGCAAGTTCGCCGAGCGGGGTTTGCTCGCCGCTCCAGCCACTGCCTACATGTCGGCGGTAAGCGATGCCGCCATTCGGATGTGCCTGGAAGACCATCGCGGCGTGGACACGCTGGAGGTGCTTACCATGTTCAAAGGCAATCCAACCTTCGGCTCGACCCAGACAATTTTCGCCGTCATTCAAACCGACGCTTACTACCTTGAACAAAACACGTATAAACCATGGCCGCGCGCCACCCGCTATGACGTCGTCATCCCCGGCAGCATTCAGACGCAGCTTGCCCTGGCCTGGGGAGGGTTCCCGCATCCGGTCTGGTACAAGAATCATCCGCAGGTGGCGAACGTGCGGTCTTTTGGAGGGTTGCTCGATCGCCAAATCATGGAGGGCGTGGCCGCAACCGAGAAATTGTTCGAGGAGCAGATTCGTCCGCTGCCTGCGGCCGAACAGGAACGAAAGCTTGCCGAGATGGCGAATGCGGTGACCGGTGGTACGCCACCGCGAGAAAATCCGCGTGAGAACCGCACCATCGATGTAATCGCTGGCCGTGGAAGCACAGACTCGGTTCAGTGCGTGGTATTTGGCACGTGTTGCTATCGCCAGACCGCACTCGTTCAGGCTTTCGCGGCTCACAATCTGGTGCAAGCGCCTCCGCGCAAAGTCGGCTTCGCTTCCGCGGCGGAGGCCTTTGGCCATCGCGAAATCCTCGGCATTTTGGAAGGACATGGTCTTTCCAAGGCAAAGCTGTCGTCTTAGATAATTAGCGGTGCGTGCGGGCGGCAGGTTGCAGAGTGTTCTAAGTTAACCATGCGAGCTATCGACTATTTTGATAAGAGCGCGGATCTCCACGCCGACCGAGTCGCGATCCTCGACGGAGACGCTCGGTACTCCTACGGTGAAACCCGCACCTTCAGCGAGCGGATCGCCCGCGGGATGCGAGCCGGCGGCCTCGAGCGGGAGCAGCGGGCCGCAATTTACTCCCATAATCACGCAGCAGTTCTGTTCTGCATGTTGGGCATCCTGCGCGCCGGAGCCGCCTGGGTTCCGATCAACTTCCGCAATGCCGCCGACGCCAACGTGGAATTCCTGATCTACTCCGAAACGGCTTGGCTTTTCTATCACAGCCGCTTTCGCGAGCAAGTGGAAGAGATTCGCAAACGTGTTCCCTCGCTGCGGCATTTGATTTGTTTCGACGGTCCCGATGGCGAGCATCCCTCACTCGCAAGCTTCATGGACTCGGGAAACAGCGGCGCTGAGGTAGGCTGCGACTACTCCGACGCTCACGGCAACCTGGATCGGATCATGGGCCTCGTGCCCACCGGCGGGACGACCGGCCCGGCCCGCGGTGTCCGCGTTACCAACCTGGCCTGGGGCACGATGACAGAAATGGCCATTCACTATTGGAAGGGCGACACCGCCAATCCGGTCTGCCTCTGTACCGCTCCGCTCTCGCATGCCGCCGGGGTCGTTGCCTTTACCATGTTCGCTCTGGGCGGGACGAACGTCGTCTTGCCCGGGTTCGATGCAGCGCAGGTATTGCAGGCGATAGAAAAGTATCGCGTCACACATCTCTTCCTGCCTCCGACCGCATTCTACGCACTGCTCGCTCATCCGGATGTGAATAAGTTCGACTACTCCAGTCTGCGGGTCTTTCTGCTGGCGGGTTCTCCAGTCTCCCCCGACAAACTCAAGCAAGGCGTGGAAATCTTCGGCCCTTGCATGTGCCAGTCCTACGGGCAAACCGAAGCTCCCATGCTGCTCACCTGGCTGGACGCGCGCACGGTGGCCGCCGCCGCGGCGGGCGATCATCCCGAACGTCTGCGCAGTTGCGGCAGGCCAACAGCGTCGGTGCGCGTGGCAATCATGGACGAAGCCGGCCGCATTCTTCCGGCACAGGAAGTCGGAGAAATCGTAGCTCGCGGCACGCTCGTCACGGCAGGCTACCATAATCTGCCGCAAGCAACCGCCGAAATTCGAGGCCACGGCTGGCATCACACCGGCGACGTCGGGTATATCGATGAAGATGGATATGTGTATATCGTGGACCGCAAGAAAGACATGATTATCAGCGGCGGCTTTAACGTCTACTGCGCGGAGGTCGAGGCTGGCATCATGGCGCTTCCGCAAGTCCAGGAGTGCGCCGTCATCGGCGTGCCCGACGACAAGTGGGGAGAAGCAGTCAAGGCCCTCGTCGTCGTGAAGAACGACCTGAAACAGGGCAAACCGCTCACTGAGTGTGAGGTCATCGCGCACTGTAAGGCAAAACTGGGCGGCGTAAAGTCTCCCAAGTCGGTGGAATTCGTGGCGGAAATTCCCAAGACTCCGGCCGGAAAGTTTGACCGCAAAGCGATGCGCAAGCCATATTGGGCAGCTGTGGACCGCGCGGTCCATTGACTTATAACGTTGGCTTGGCAGTGAATGAACGGGAGGCGGTGTCATTCTTACGACGTTGAAAGTCCCAAAGACTGGCGGAATCCCGACCACGAAAGCCAACGTGTTGCATTGGTTCAAGAAGGAAGGAGATTCCGTACAAGTGGGTGAGGCGGTTGTGGAGTTGGAAACCGAGAAGGTGAGCTACGAACTGGAGTCCCCGATCGCGGGCGTCCTGCTCAAAATTGTCGCGGCAGAAAACGTCCAGGTTCCAGTCGGCGGGCCTTTATGCCACATCGGCCAGCCGGGCGACCCAGTCCCTGCAGAATAAGGAGTGAAAGATGTCGAACCAAAATGCCCTCGGGAAAGACCGTTTGATTTGGATCTACACCCAGATGGCGCGGATTCGCGAATTTGAGGAGCGCGTCAAACGCACCTTCCTCGAACATCCCGGAGCGATGCGCGGCCACACTCATCTTGCCGACGGGGCGGAAGCCTCGATTGTGGGAGCGCTCGCGACGCGCAATGCCACCGACTTGGCGATGCCCACCTATCGATGCCATGCCCAACCCATCGTGCTCGGCACGTCTCCCAGGAAGATGATGGCTGAACTCTACGGCCGGAAAGACGGGCTGTGCAAGGGTTTCGGCGGCTCCATGCACCTTGCCGATCCCGAGCATCACTTTCCCGGCACTTCGGCCATCGTCGGTCAAAGTATTGCCCATGCCGCGGGCGCAGCTTTAACGGCTCAGGTCAAAAACACGGGACAGATCGTCTACTGTTTCTTCGGAGACGGAGCGAGCAAACAAGGAGCATTTTTCGAAACACTCAACATGGCAGCGGTCTGGAAACTCCCGATCGTGTTCATCCTCGAAAACAACGAATACCAGGCTTACACGCACGTCCGCCTGGAGGATGCAAATGCTCAGGCGAGCGATCCGCTTTCGCAGAAGGCGGGAGCCTTCAGCATTCCGGGCATCACCGTCGATGGTACGGATCCGCTGCAGGTCTACGATGCGGTCGCTGAGGCCGCAGAACGGGCCCGTGCCGGACTCGGCCCTAGTCTCATTGAGTCGAAGTTCTACCGGTTCAGTGCGCACGGCAACGCCATCACTGTGCCTCCCGTCCCTACGCAATTCCCCGAGCACGAAGCCATTGGAGTATACGGAAACAAGGCGGAGTTCCGGACAGCCAAAGAGAGGGATCCGATTCCGCGATTCCGTGCGCAGTTGCTGAGGCAGAACATCGTCACGGAAGGCGAACTCCTGCGGATTGAGGACAGCGCACGCGCGGAAATGGACGACGCCGTCCATTTTGCGCTCGCTAGTCCGCATCCTGATCCGGAAGAAGCCACCAACTACGTCTACGCCTAGGAGGCTCCGATGGCCAAGCAAATGATGTACGGAGAAGCGATGGCGACCGCTATCGTCGAGGAAATGCAGCGGAACGCCGACGTGATTTTCTACGGTCAGAACATGGCTATGACCGAGCGCGACCCGATGCTGAAGATGTTCGGCAAAAACCGCGTTCGTCTCGCTCCCATTTCCGAGACCGCCGAGATTGGCATTGCCGTGGGGGCCGCGATCACCGGACTGCGTCCCATCGTCGAGTTGTGGATGAGCGAGTTCATGCTCGTGGCGATGGACCAGGTGCTGAACGAAGCTCCGCGCCTGCGCTACATGTCGGGAGGCCAAGTGAAAGTTCCGCTGGTGCTGAAGGCAGGTTACGGATTCGCGGCCGGCTGGGCCGGGCAGCACTCCAACTGTCTCTATCACACCATAATGGGCATCCCGGGTCTGAAAGTGGCGCTGCCTTCCACGCCAGCCGATGCGAAGGGATTGATGGCATCGGCCATTCGCGACGACAACCCGGTCGTGTATCTCCACCACTACATGCTGACGCTCGACACCGGCGATGTGCCCGATGGCGAATACCTTGTGCCCTTCGGTGTGGCCGATATCAAGCGCGCCGGCAACGACATTACGATTGTCGCCACCGGTTGGATGGTTAAGAAAACCCTAGCTGCGGCCGACCAACTCGCGCGCGAAGGCATCAGTGCTGAAGTGATCGATCCACGCACATTGGCGCCGCTCGACGTGGACACGATCATCAAGTCCGTGAAGAAGACCGGGAGGCTGGTATTGGTGGATCAGGCTCCGCGGCATTCCTCGGCTGCGGCGATAATCGCCGGCGACGTCGCGGAAAAAGGCTTTGAGTACTTACGCGCGCCGGTAGTCTTGGTAACAGCGCTTGATGCGCCGGTGCCCTACAGCGAGCCGCTGGAAAGCTATTTGCTCCCGAATGAAGATAAGATCGCGCACGCGGTGCGATCGGTACTGGCCGAGCGCGCGGTTGCAAACTTATCGCACTGATTTTGAGCACAAGTGATCCAAGTCACCAATCCATGTGACCAGGCTGGAATTCTTGCTGGAACTGGGGCGGTTTGGTGGGCTCACAGGAGTACTCTCACACTTCCGTGAGTTGTTCCAAATGACCACATTCAAACGTTCCGATCCGGAAGATATTGCGATATCCGGATCGGAAACATCGGTCGATCACCTCTCAAAATCCATGGTCTCTTAGAAGCTTACGCACTGGCCCTGCTTCAATCTGGCCGTATTTCCTCCTCCCGTGATGGACACGTTGTTTTCGCACTGCAGAGTGTTGCCGATGCTGTTAGTGAAGACCTGAGTCGCCGCGGTGTTGTTTTGGTCCTGCAAATTTCCTGTCACGGTATTACTTGTGACGTTGGTGGTCGCGGTGTTGTTCTGTACTTGAAGATCGCCGCCGATCACGTTGCTGGTAAGCGTGGAGGCCCCACTATTTTCCTGCAACTGCAAGTCACCGCCCACTTTATTGCCGGTAATGGTGGTCGCCCCGCTGTTTTGTTGCACCTGGAGAACGCCTCCTACCGTGTCGCCTACAATGCTGATCGGCGCCGAGTTTTGCTGTACCTGGACAACGCCATCCGTCGTATCGGCGGGGCACGGCGGCGAAGAACTGGACGATCCCATCACCAGCGCCGTCCCGTTATTCTGGAACTGCAGAACCCCCTTCACGGTGGTTCCACAAATCTGGTTCTGCGCGGTACCGGCGGGAAGGTTCTGAATCTGCAGGTTGCCGTCTATCGTCGTTCCCGGATTGATCATGAACGTGCCCCCGGTGATCTGCACGTTGCCATCAATGGTGGAGTTCAGCACCTCCAGATTGCCGCCAGTCTGCGTCAGATTGCCGGTCACCACCGCGTTGACGATGCAAAAGTTCTGGCCTGTCGTCACGGTTAGGTTGCCGGTGAAGGTTCCGCCGAAAACGCCAGTGCAGGGTGCGAAGGCGACTCCAGTCGGAAAGTCCTCTACCGGAATAGTGGCCGTTATTGCATTCGTGGCTGTGGAGATCACCCCGACCGCGTTGCCGGCCGTCTTCGCCACATACACACTGGTCCCATCGGGTGTGATGGCAATGTCACCGGGACTGAAGAGCGGGAAGGAGAGATTCGCCACGGGGATAGTCGCCGATACCGTGTTGGTGGCCGTGGCGATTACCGTGACATTGTTGTCAAGGCTGGTCACGTAAACTTTGGTCCCATCTGGCGTGATGGCCACTCCCAAGGGCTCAATCCCCACCGGAATCGTTGCCGTCACGGTGTTGCTGGCCGTGGCGAGCACCGAGACCGTGTTGTCATCAAAATTCGCTATATAGGCGTTGGTTCCGTTCGGAGTGACCGCCACTCCCAGGGGTCCGTTGCCCACCGTAATTGTGGCCACCACGGTATTGCTGGCCGTGGCGATCACCGAAACGGTATTGTCCGATACGTTCCCGGTTACGTAGGCAAAGGCTCCATTCGGAGTAATAGCCACTCCGAAGGGCTCGATCCCCACCGGAACCGTGGCTGCCACTGTATTGCTGGCGGTAGCGATTACCGAGACGGTATCCTCGGCAACGTTGGTGACATAGACGTGGGTCCCATCCGGTGTGATGGCTACTCCAGTCGGTTCGATTCCCACCGTAATCGTCGCCACTACGCTGTTAGTGGCTGTAGCGACCACCGAGACCGTGCCGTCCTCGAGATTGACGACGTAAGCGTGCGTCCCATCCGGAGTGACAGCCACTCCAATCGGACCGTTCCCAACCGGAATCGTGGCTACCACGGTTTGAGTGGCCGCGTCGATCACCGACACAGTGCCGTTCTCCAGGTTGGTCACGTATGCAAACGGCGCGGCCACAGCATGGACGCCAGATAGCGCCACTGCCACAAGGACGCCAGCCATCCAGAAAGTTGATTTCAAAAATCCGAGCCGCCAGGAACTTAATCTGGTTGCAGATTTCGCAGTCATCGTCGTTCTCCTATAAAAAGTCATTTTCTTGCACAACTCGAATCCGTAAATCACACCACTATCGAACGGGGAGACCGCCGGCCCGGGCTGCCCAGGTCTTTAGTTTTGAACCGGGGTATCGTAGGTATGTTTCCCAACAAAGCTCGCGCGTGGGCAATCACGTTATCGCTATTGATCCCCCGAGGTTTCGAAGTCCAGCCCTGCGTAAAGGCCTCCACCTGGCGCTCCAGCTTCATGCTTGCGCACTCGGGACACTTGGTTCTGTGCTGGCCCAGGACAACAACCTCAAAGCGGTGATGGCATGTTTTGCATACATATTCGAAAATCGGCATAGTGCATTCGCCTCGATTCAGTTCACCTCGATAGAGTCGCTACCAGGGCGGATTGATCGCCCGCCAAGGCTGCCTGAAATTGGGTGTCGCTGAGGTGAAGTGAACTATTGAGCTCCCGCAGCGTCTTAAAAAGGTAATAGGGCGTCTGCGTCATATTGTGCTTGGTCATGATCGGGTCACTCAAAAGCCAGGTCAGTTTCTGCAGCTTGATGGTTTCCGTGCAGAGCGTTCCTCCCCTCCACGTGAGCACGCCGGTCTCATTGAGGCTGCTCACCAGCTGGTTGAGGTAGACGGCGTTGTTGAGATAAGGAACGGTATAAAGAAGAGTGTTATCCTCTGCCCGTCGCTCCCATGTTTTCAGCACTTCCAAGGCCCGGTTATAAGGGCCGGCCGTAACTTCCAGGCGCAGCATCGCTCCGGAATCGCCAGTAGGTTCATGATCAAATTGTTTGCGAACCTTCGCGGGAATAACTCCGATGATGGGATGGCGTTCCAGGGGATTGACTACAGGATAGACACCAAAAACATCGCTCTGCGTGTGGACGCCGTCGGTCTTGATCAGCATGGCAAACCCAGCCGCGCCAAAGCCCGGGTCACCTTTGCCGGCAGCGAGGATTACAAAATAGCGATGTCGATCAATTCTGGTCCATCGTGTAAGCGCAGCGCCGGGGTCCTCGCCTGCGGCCGTAACAAAGAGTCCGTCGTCAAACGTTTTGATCGGCAACGTAGTGTCGACCGAGAAACTGCCTCTATTGTCGAGGGGAGTTACCATGATGGCTTTGGGAGCTTTGGGATCGTCCAGCTTGTATTTGGCTTTGCCCGTCGCGTGCCACTCGGCGCCTTTTTCCGAGCTTTTTTCCGAACTATGGCGCGAAAGCTCGGTGACGACTCCATTGGATCCAAAACGCTGCCGCGCTGGACTCACTTGACCGTCTGTTGACGATTGCCATGTGCCGGCAATGTTGAGCTGGCAGGCATTCTGCTGCTCCTGGCCGACCACGGCTCTCGGAAGTAAAACCAGAAAACTAATCAGCCAAAACGGAGAAGCAAATCGCTTCATGGAAAACTCCTCGGAGTGAAACGGCCGCGAGTCGGCCCGGTGCGGCTCCCCACTCCAGAACCTACAACCTTGTTGGTGCTCGAACCGCGCCAGAACATTGCCAAACCGATCTGGCGCGGCCCGAGACCAGCCTTCTCCTACGCCCTTGCCTGCAAGAGAGCCTGGAGCTTCTTCATCCCCGCTGGGTTTTCGTATTTCGCCGTTCTCTCGGTCCAGCCGCAGGCACGCTTGAACTGGGCCCACTTCGGCGCCGTGATCGCGCTTTCCCGGTCGATCTGCGCTTGCAGTTCGGCATTCTCGCGCACCCTCACTTTGAACGGCTTGGTTGGTTCAACCCAGGAAACGGCCTCCCTGATCAAACGCGGCGGATCAGGCAAGACCCAGGACGCCCAGTGGCTGTTGTTATCGTTGATGATGCGCAGCATCGACGCATGGACGTCGAGCGAGAAGTCCATGAGCGGATCGTCCAGCCGGAACAGCTTGAAGCGAATGCTGGTCAGGTCGTACTCGCTGCCCGTCAGGAAAAGCCAGCCCGGCCGCGCGCCGTTGCTTTTGGCATAGGCCGCCAGCTGCGCTGGTGTATCTTCGTCCGGCTTCAACGAGAAGGAATACATGAACATGTCGCGGCCCAAGTGGTCGCCGAGCAGGTCCTGTAGCTTCGTCAGGCAGACGATTGATCTTGGGCAATACTTGTCACAACTTGTAAACATAAAGTTGATGATCGAGATTTTGCCTTTGATCAGGTCGTCATAGAAGCGCACCTTTTTGTTTTCGTGCGTGGTGAACAGGCCATTGCTGTAGTAGCCCGGCCCCAAAGAGGCTGCCGGCCGTGACTTATCCGCCACGTGGCAGGTAAAAAAATCTCGTCGGTTCATGCTTTAACTCCCTTCTTGGAGCCCTTGACACCGGGGCGATTGAGCTTGGTTGTTTCGTAACTCGCTGGCAGCTGTGACAGCAGGGTTATGGCCGGGGTTAGGTTCGGCTGTGCGCCGGCATTGGGTTCGCCGTTACCCGTGTTAGGCGTCCCATCCGAGTAGGTTGGGGACGTGACAGTAGAGCTGGGGCCGGTAGTGACATCCCACCGCGTCAGCATCAGGTTATCTTCGTGCCCCAGGTTATGGCAGTGGATCATGTACTTGCCAAACCAGTCGCGGAACTGCAAGAAGATGAGGACTTCATCGCCGGGCACGATCGGGTAGACGTCGCGCCGACCCTGTTCCAGCGGTGGAACCCCTTCACTATTGATGCTGATGAGAGCACCGGTCGTGGGGTTGGCATTAATGTTTCTGCGGTCCAGAACCCGGCCTTCTTCCAAGTGGATGTGGACAGGATGGGTCCAGCCTGTACCGGGGAACCGGTTCCTGATGAGCCAGGTTTCTGACGAGCCCTGTTGTATCAACGCGTCGGGACGGTTCGGATCGAAGGTCAGCCCGTTGATATTGAATACCTTTGTTGTTGGGCTTGCTGGATCGCCTTCCGCGCCCGCAACAAAGTCGTTGAAGTTCCAGATTCTCGTCGCAAACAAGTTGGCGAGAGGTGTGGTGATGTTCGGCAAGGTAGTCAAAACCGCTGGCACCTGGCTCAGATCCGGGGACGGAGGCGGGCCAGTGACGTTGAATGCCATGACGACGTTGTCGATGTTGACTCCGGGCGCGGGCTCAGGCTCGGCCGCATTACCCACAAACTGGGCTGCGACGTTCGTCAGATACCAGCTGGTACCGGGTATGGCGTTGGTGAAATCAATGATCACGTCATAGCGCTGCGACACGTAGACGGTCAGGCCTTGCAGGGTCGGTTGCGACGAACTCGGGATAATCTCGACCGGTGAGGGCAGCAGGTTGCCATCGGTGGTCACAACCGTCATCGGTTGGGCATTGCCGTTGTTGTCATACAGGTTGAAAGTCCAGATTCGTGCCGGACCGCTGTTAAGGAAGCGGAAACGATACTTGCGCGTAAACACATTGAAGTACGGCTGGATGGCGCCGTTCACAATGAACTTGTCGCCGGCAGGGATGGTATCGGGGGCCGTGGCGTACATCTGGCCGTCGGCACAGAACAACTTATCGGTGAAGTTCAGTGGGATGTCATAAACGCCGTAGCCTCCGGGCAGGCAAAGGGCCTGGGGGCCTTGGCCGGCAGCCTCAGACCCGGTATCGACGTCGTCGTACATCAGGTACATGCCGTTGATACCACGGTAGTTGTTGCCGGCCGTGAAGCTGTGACGGTGATCGTGATACCAGTAAGTATGCTGCGCTTCGAGCGGATCACCTAGAGGCGGGATCGAGTTAAAGCCGGCATAGACATTCGGGTAGTGATGGTCCTTGAACAGCCCCGGACTCCAATAGTCACCCGCAAACCCGTCGCTCTCTGAAGCAGTATGTCCATTGTGCATGTGGGTGGTGTGGTTGTTGTCTCCAAACCCAATATTGTCCACGGGCAAATTGTTGTAGAACCGCACAACAATGGGAACTCCGTAAACATTGAGGAACGTCGGTCCCGGATATATCCCGTTGTAACCCCAACAGTAGGTCGACGGAATCTGGGGGTGGAATTGATGCATGCAGGGTTGAACGGAGATGGAATACTGCACTAAGGGGAAGAACTGAGTCCAATCTTGATGGTTGGCGCGAGCGGCTTCGCCCAAGGCGGTATCGGCCTGGAGGGTTGGAAACGGATTCAGGATCGTAGGGGTGGCGGACGGTGGGATCGGCAACGCCTGCACAAAAGGTGTAGTCGCTGGGCTGTTGGTGGGCTGGGGTGTGCAATCCGGCGGTTGCGTTGGGATCGATTGCGCCAGCAGCGACTTCCTCGAAGTCAGCATGGTCACAACGCCGGCAGCCGCGCTGGCCTTTAGCATGGTTCTTCTTGACCAGCCGGAGCCATCCGGAGGTTTGTTGCTCTTTCTTTTTTTCTCCTTCGTAGTTGCCATAACAAATCCTTTCGAGCGGGAGATGCTCATCAAACGGTTTAGCCGCTGCGTTCGCGAGGTTATCGTTTCAAGGAGAGCGCGTTCTGAATAGTTTCTGGCCAGACCTTCTTCGGGTTTCTTTTGCCCGCGGCGCGCACACTTACTCAAGAGCGCCGGCTTACTGCTGCCAGCGCTGGATGAGCACTAGACCCCGGCGATAGCCATGAAACCCGAATTAGTCAGGCCACGCCAGGCTTTCGCATTTGTTCTTATCTACCTCTGAGATTACCGCCGAAGACTCTTGTACCCCTGCCTAGGTAATGCGACACATTGTTCGGTTGTTATGCCTATTTAGTCAACCTAATTGTGTTAGCGGAGAGAGCTATCTCTTAGCTTAAGTCGCTGCGGGGCCCGGAGCGCGGGGTTCCAGGTCTGTTGCCCATTCACCTCGGAATCATGAAGGAAAAGAATCTCTGCCGACAGTTCCGGTTTTTGGAACACCAAATGCCGATTGTCGCGTCTGGACGATCGAAAGACACTCCGTAAACAACTCGTGGTATCCGCAACGAGCACTTGATGATCCCGGCGAACTCCCGGCGCATTCTGTTCCACTTTTGTAACGTCCAACAATTTTCGGTTGTGCGCCACCGAATCTGCGTTAGGAGTGACGGCGGTAGTTTCGGACACCCCTGCATTCTTTTGTCCGGATTAACTTGTGTATTTTCCACTCCACGTAGTTTCCGACCGCAACTCACATCCCACAACGGCGAGTCGTCGCCAAACCAACGAACTCGCTGTCTCCGGTTTGGAAAGCATTAGCAGCATCGGGGATCCTTAGTTTCCAGCAACACTGTCGGCCCACGCGAAGTCAGACGTCGTCGCGACCCACGAGGGATGTAATTGCGAATGGGAGGTTCTTATGTGCGGGTTTCGTCATGCCATAAAACAGGACATTCCAAGCCCTGTGTCATCGAGCCGAAAGGCAGCGGCCGTTGCCTCGAGCACAGGGACGGCCAAGGACAACGATACTAAGCTGGACACACTTCTTTCAGTAGTGCAGGACGCACGTCTTCGCAAAGTGTTGCAGATGATTGAATCCCATCCGTCCCGCAGGATTCACGACTTGGCTCTCGAATGTCATTTGAGCGGGTCTCGCCTGCAGCACCTTTTCAAGCAGCGCACTGGACTGGTCCTGGGTCAGTTGCTCACTGAACGACGAATGCAGCAAGCGGCGGACCTACTCGTGAATACCGAGATGAGCATCAAGGAGATCGCGATCACCACAGGTTATGGACACGCCTCAAGTTTCACTCGCGCTTTCGAACGCCGTTTCCGGCAAGCACCAAGCTGCTACCGGCAGATGCCGGGCCCAGAGGAAATGCCCACAGAGGGCGAGGTTGCTTCCTGATCTCCGCTTCACACAGCGCGCAGAAAAAAGTGATGCCTGACCTTCCGACGCCAACAACGGCAACAACCGTTGTTATTGTTATCTGGCGCAGGCGTACCACGATGCGGCAAATATTTCGTCTTCGATAATCTCCGCACCAACCGCCTAGGTCGTTCCCTAAAGGGCACCATGTGGCCGTCTGAAATCGAATTTTTCCTATACGTCAGAGGCCCGACCCCACAGCACGGCATCTGCTACAAACTGAGGGAGAAGCGGCAACCGCCGCTTCCCCCCTTTCCTGCCGTGAGACAGACTCACGCGGTAGCCGCATGGTTACGGCGCTCCTGTTTACGATGGTTGGGGAATTCTGGCGGAGAGGGAGGGATTCGAACCCCCGATACCCTTTCGGGTATGCCGGTTTTCAAGACCGGAGCCATCAACCACTCGGCCACCTCTCCCGCTGCTACAGTTTTACTATAGTTCTCATTTCTCCAGAAGCAAGTCCCCAGGAAATTTCCGCATTAGGATCGGAGGCCGGATGGCCGTTTTCTTTTCCGTGTATTTTCGAGAACCGGGTCGTGAACGCTTATTGGGTGAGGCCGAATGCCCGCGAATGAAACTCGATGACTTCGGTGAAGTGAGCCAGGAAATAGGACAGGCTATGGTCGCCAGGGTACAGATGATACTCGTGCTTCACTCTTTCTTTCTGGAGTTGTTCGTGGAGAGCGGCGGCCCCTTTTTCAAAACCGTAGTTGTCATCCTGGCCGCAGTTGAAATAGATGGCCATCCGCCGCAGTGCCGTCTGATTCTTATTGGCTAAGACGAACAGACTATTCTCTTTCCAGTGTGCAACGTCGATCGGCGTTCCGAAAACCGTCGCCAGCAACTTCCCCAGTGGAGCGCCGGAGCGTGCGGCAGTGTCGAGTTCCTGCGGAGACTCCGTGATCAGAGCGCCGCTTTGCGCGCTGACGGCCGAGAACATTTCAGGATGTGAGAAAGCGAAACGTAGCGCACCATAGCCGCCCATCGAGATCCCGCTGATTGCCCGATTGCTCCTGCCCTTGTTGACGCGGTATTTCGATTCGATCAGGGGGATGAATTCTTGCAAAAAAAAATCACTGTAGCGCACGGAGCCGTCGGCGGAGTTTATGTAGAACGTGCGCCCGCCTTCGGGAGCCACGATGAGGAATTCTCCGATCTTGTGCTGCTGGCGGAGATCGTCGAGCAGGGTCCATCCCCCGCTATTGAAGAGGGTTCGCTCGTTGTCGCCGAGGCCGTGCAAGAAGTACAGCACCGGATAAGTTTTCGCGGGACGACTGGATGCGCCGGCGTCATAGCTTGCGGGAAGATAGACGCAGTAGTGAACCGGATGTTTCAAGATCCGGCTGCTCATCGCGTTGCAGTCGATACGCCTCTGGGCGTGAAGCGCAAGCGAAACAGTGCAGGCCGCGAATAAGAGGATGGTTCGGAGACGGCGATCCATTGATTTTCAGTTTACTCGTAGCGTAAGGCTTGCACGGGATCGAGCCGAGCCGCGCGCCCCGCGGGGTAGAGGCCCGCGGCGAGACTCACCAGGAAGGAAAACCAGACAGCGAACGCCACCAGCCACCACGGAACCGACCAGAAGTGCTCCGGCGGAAACGATTGGCTCTTGAGGTAGATGTTAGTTCCTATGTTAATGACCTGGCCGATGGCCCAGCCCAGTGCGACTCCCACGATCCCGCCCAGAATGCCCATGGCGCCGGCCTCGGCGAAGAAAAGCCTCTTTACGTCACCGTCGCTGGCGCCGATCGCCTTCATAATTCCGATTTCGCGGCGGCGCTCGAGGATCGCCATCACCAGCGTGTTTACGATTCCAATGAACGCAACAGCCAAGGCGAGGCTGCCGAAGATTCCGAGAAAAACGTCGAGCACCTTGAAGAACTGCTGGATGCTGCGGCTGGCATCGAGGATGGAGAAAGTATTGTAGCCCATCTTCTTGATGGCGTTTTCCACCGTCTGCACCTGACTGGGGTTTTTCACTCGCACACTCACCGAGGAATAGACCGGCTGATCGCTGGCCGCGCGCGACATTTCGCGCAGGTCGGTGGGCTGCATGACGTGCAGAGTTTCGGCCAGTGCGAGCGGAAGAAAAACTCGCGCGCGAGTCGGCCCGCGCATGCTCTCGGGATCGAGATCGGCAACGCCAACAATCTTCAGCTTCAGTTCACGAGAAACCACCGAGTAGGCTGCGGCGGCGAGACCCTGATCGCCCGGCGCGGCTTTGTCCGGCGCAGCCGCCGAAGACGCGGTCTGTGCGGTTTCGCGCTGGGCATAACGCATAGTCAAATCCTTGCCCAGAAGCGGAGCGGCCAACTCCTTGACGTTAGTTTCGTCGATCCCGGGCTTGGGAGTTCTTCCCAGCAGTTCTTCGGCGAACGCTTTCTGAATGATTGCTTCGGGCGCAAGTTCAGACGAGAAAAAGTTTCCCTGCACTCCTTCGAATGCGTCATTGGATTTAGCCGACGAAGGCAGAGCCGCGACCATGGTCAAGTGAGGCTTGTCTTCGTAGCGCAATTCGGTGATGAAGCGAATGTCGGGATACGCTTCAAGCACGTTGGGTAGGCGCTCAATTTCCTGTCGAGTCGGCTCATCGAGAATGCGGCTTTCGCCTGGAGCCAGCCCGCTGCGCTCTTCTTCGCGGCCGAAGTTGCGCAGATCGCGGCGCGAGGTGACGACTACGGTATCGAACAATCCGGACTTCATCAAGCGGCGCGAAGCGAGCTGTTGCAGCCCAATGCCGAGCGAGAGCATCGCGACCAGCGACGCCACGCCTACGGAAATGCCGATCGTGGTCAGCGAATTTCGCAGAAGAGACTCGCGCAGATTGCGCAAGGCGAGTTCGGTGAGGTCGGGAAGTTTCATCGCCGCTCTCCATCTGCTCCGGCATAATCGGTTGCGGTTGCGGCGGCAACGGCTGGATTCGATTCGTCGCCAACCAGCTTGCCGTCCGCCAGAAAAATGAGACGCTGCGCGTAGCGCTCGGCCAGAGCC
>Ga0182015_10002361_pt1 | contig 23008 bp, 21 predicted proteins | sample 712P3MmetaG_FD_120478 | JGI IMG/M metagenome (GOLD analysis project Ga0182015, IMG submission 120478) | Permafrost microbial communities from Stordalen Mire, Sweden - 712P3M metaG | ecosystem: Environmental > Terrestrial > Soil > Wetlands > Permafrost | place: Sweden: Stordalen | collected...
GCCAGCGCACCGGTGACGACGCGCGCCGTGTACTGCCCGACGACGCTCGCACGCCAGCTGATCGCGAATGATCCGTTGGCGGCGACCAGCTTGGTTGCGACGACATCCCAAACGCCCGCCGTGGACTCCAGCTCGAGTGAGACGGGCTCCCCAGCGTCAGCACTGGTCAGCATTCCCGAGGCGATCGTTTTCTGGCCATCGACGACCGTCGTCGGAGCGAAGGTGATCGTGCCCAGGGTCGTGCTGATCCCGGTTGGAGCGGGGGTCCCGACCGTGCCGCCACCGGCACTGGTGCCGCCCGTGCTCGCCGCCGCGCCACCCGCCATCACGGCGATCAGCAGGCCCGCGCCGAAGCCCGAAGCCAGCCAACGGATCGCTATGTGGGTGCGGGCCATCGCGTCACTCCCTTAGCCGTTGCCTACGGGGTGAGCTGTCGGGCTCGCGCTGTTTGCGCTACCACCCCGAACTCGGTGGATTCGCCCCCGCGGAGAGGTTCTCCGCACTGGTTCCCCCGATCGCACCGTGCTGGCACGGCGTGATTCGGCGTGGCGGGGCGAGTATATGTGACCCGTAGAGTCCGTGTAAAGGCGCTCGGGCCTGCGTTCAAAGGCGCCCCGGCCCCATCCGAGCCAGCCGATCAAATGTTCGCCTTGGGTGAAACTTTGAAACCTCTCGGCACGTTGTACGTACTGAGTAGAGACGAATCGCAACAAAGGAAGCGGTAACCGGCCCGAGATTGCCGATAAGGAGTATCAGCAGACGGGCAGAACCTCAAAAACACCGGTTTAGGCACCAATCCACGTTGACTACACAAAGTGAAGCGCGTAGAATTCAGAGCGTACGTTTGAGCGCTACGACGCGGCAGAGGACCGCGCCCGAAGAGCTCCAGCGGCCCTCCCTCAGACCATCGCAGTCGAGCCGGCCCCAGGCGGCCGGCGTTCGTCTGCGCGACGGAAACGGAACGACATGTCAGTAGCAGAATTTCAAGAACTTGAAGAGGTCAAGGGCCTCGTCACAAAGGGCCAGCAAGTCGGCGTGCTCACCTACGCCGAAATCCAGGGTGCCGTGTCGGAGCTCGACATGGATGAGTCGGACATGGAGGAGCTGCACGGCTTCCTAGAGCGTTCCGAGATCGAGCTCGTCGAGGACATCGACCCGGCTACGGCCGCTGGGTCGGAGGTCGAACGCGCCCCCGACAAGCGTGGCCGGCGCAAGGCCAAGACGGCGCTGGACCTTAAGCCGGACATGACGACCGACTCGTTGCAGCTGTTCCTCAAGGACATCGGCAAGGTTCGCCTGCTCACCGCGCAGGAGGAAGTCGACCTGGCCAAGCGCATCGAGCGCGGCGACCTCGACGCGAAGCAGAAGATGGTCGAATCGAACCTCCGTCTTGTCGTCTCGATCGCCAAGAACTACCGCAACCAGGGCCTTCCCTTCCTCGACCTGATCCAGGAGGGAACGCTAGGGCTCGTCCGCGCAGCCGAGAAGTTCGACTACCGCAAGGGCTTCAAATTCTCAACCTATGCGACATGGTGGATCCGTCAAGCGATCGCTCGCGCGCTCGCTGACAAGGCACGCACGATCCGCATCCCCGTGCACGTCGTCGAGAAGCTCAACAAGATCGGACGGGCGGAGCGCAAGCTCGTCACCGAGCTTGGTCGTGAGCCGACGCCGGAAGAGATCGCCGAGGTCACCGGAATCGATCCCGAGGAGGTCGACTCGATCAAGCGTTCGGCGCAGGCGCCGATCTCGCTCGAGAAGCCGGTCGGCGACGAGGAGGAGTCCGAGTTCGGGCAGTTCATCGCCGATGAGCGTGCGGAGTCCCCCTACGAGCGTGCCGCGGAGATCCTCACCAAAGAAGCGCTGCGTGAGGCGCTCGAGAATCTCTCCTACCGTGAACGTAGGGTGCTCGAGCTTCGCTACGGGCTGGGCGGCGAGCACCCACGCACCCTCGACGAGGTCGGCCGGACCTTCAACGTCACGCGGGAGCGCATCCGCCAGATCGAGAATCAGTCGCTCAAGAAGCTGCAAAACCTCGCGGAAGCGCAGAAGCTCCGCGACGTCGCCTAGAGCAAGAGGCCCGAGCGCGTAGGCCCCGCGCGGGGCCTACGCCTCTCTGTGAGCCGCGACTGGACACATCTGGACGGGCTCGGCGAACCGTCTATCGCCCTGCGACGGCCTCTCTGGCCCTCAACTATCGGCGGTCAGACGCCGATCCCACTCTTAGTTGTGATCGAAATCGAGAAAGTGCTCTGCGCGCTCGTGGCGTGCGACGGCTCCGATGTCCACCTCAAGGTGGGGTCGGTTCCGCTCGCCCGTATCGACGGTGAACTCGGTCCGCTGACCGCAGATGAGTGGCCCGTGCTCGAGTCGGCGGACACCGAGGGCGCGCTGAAGGAGCTGCTGCTGGAGAGCGGACGCCTCGAGGAGTTCGAGGCCGACAACGACATCGACATCTCCCACGAGATTCCCGGCGTGGCGCGTTTTCGCATCAACGCCTTTCGACAACGTGGTCGTGTGTCGCTAGTGGCGCGCGCGATTCCCTACCGCATCCGCACGATCGAGGAGCTCGCCCTTCCCGCTTCGGTCACCAAGCTTGCCGACGAGACGCGCGGGATCATCCTCGTCACCGGAACGACAGGGTCGGGCAAATCGACGACTCTCGCAGCGATCATCGACCACATCAATACGACCCGCGCCTCGCACATCGTGACGATCGAGGATCCAATCGAGTTCGTCCACACCGATGCCCGCTCGATGATCAGCCAGCGTGAGGTCGGCATGGACACGGAGTCCTTCAAGCGTGCGCTCCGCCGCGTGCTGCGCCAGGATCCCGACGTCATCCTGATCGGCGAGATGCGCGATGAGGAGACCGTCCAGACCGCCATCTCGGCCGCCGAGACCGGGCATCTCGTGCTCTCAACCGTTCACACGGTCGACGCCCCCGAGTCGATCAACCGGATGCTCGACTTCTTCCCGCCCCACCAGCACACCCAGGTGCGCTCGATGATCGCCGGTACGCTGAAGGGTGTGATCTCCCAGCGGCTCGTGCCCGCGGCGGTTGGAGGTCGCGTCGCGGCGTGCGAGGTGATGATGATGACCGGGCGCATCCACGAGGTGATCCGCGATGCCAACAGCGAGGTGGGCCTTGGCGAGATCATCGCCGACGGCGCCTATTACGGCATGCAGACCTTCGACCAGGCCCTGTTCGAGCACGTCCAGACGGGACGCGTCAAGGTCGAGGACGCACTCCTGGCCTCGACGAGCCCGCACGACTTCAAGCTGATGCTTGAGGCCCAAGGCCCAAAGACCCCGGAAGCGCAACCGACCGACGCGGCAGCGAAGCCGCTGTCGCTCGTCGGCTGACCAAAGCCGCGCAAAAACCGCGCAAGCGGGTGCTTCAGTTGGTAAAGTCTTGGGGTATGTCGTTCGATGACACCTGCCCCGTCTGCCACACAGCCGAACTCGTCTGCGGCAAGTGGACGCTGTTGCTGGTGCGCGACCTCGCCGAGGGGCGCAGCCGCTTCTGCGAGCTGGAGCGCTCGCTCGCCGGGATCAGTCCGCGCACCCTCTCGCTGCGCCTGCGCGCGCTGGAGGAGGATGGGATAGTCGAGCGCCACACCTATCCCGAAGTACCTCCGCGCGTGGAGTACTCGCTGACGAGTAAGGGCCACGACCTGCTGCCGATCATCGACAGCATGCGCGACTATGGCCGCCGGTGGCTGTGCGAGGAGATCTCGCAGGCGCCGACGGCGGCGACGCGCCAGTCGCTCGCTGCCTGAGTGCAACGGCCGCTGCGCTAGGCAGGAGCTGGCCTGATGCCAGCGAATCGCAGCGCATGCGCTCCGGCCAGCTGCATTCGGCTTTGCACGCCTTCGCCCTCGAGGCGGCGCAGACGCTCGCCGCCGCGAGCACCCGGGGCGATGAGGTCGGCTTCGAGGTTGTCCAGGAGCGCGCGCGCTCCAACCGCCCTGCGCTGTACTGCTACCGCCCGCTGACCGCGGAGTTCGTCGGCCGCCAGTGGCAGGACTTGTGGGCGCTCCCGACCGCCGCCCGCGCGACGGCCGCGCTCGCCGAAGTCCCCGGGCTGGAGACCTACCTCGAGCTGCACCCGCAGGCGGCCGGCGATAACGGCGCGGGCGAGGTCGCCGAAGCCGCCCTGCGCTGCTTCATCGCGCGCGTGTTCGACGGCTGTGACACGACCTTCGAGCTGGTGCCGGAGCGATTCGAGCCGGCCTACCGCGAGCTGCACGAGAATGCGGTCGAGCAGCGCACCGAGTTTGCGCTGCTCGGCCTGCTGCGTGGCGTGAGCACGGCCTCAAAGGAGATCGCGATCGGCGAAGGGATCATGCTCGCACCCCTGAAGCGGCTCGGAAAAGTACCGCCAGACCCTGACTGGGTCCGCGACGGCCGCCCCTCACTGGTGGTCGCAATCGACGCTGGAGAAGGTCCCGACGGCGTCGAGCGGGGGCTTGCGCAGATGCGTGAGCTGCAGACCACGATGCGGCTGTATGCCGGCGGCATCTCGCTCGCTCCGCTCGCGTGGATTCACGCGGAGAGCGCCGAGTGGCGCGCGCTGCCGCTGCCGAGCGGTGGGCGCACCGACGGCAAGGTCGCGTTGATGCCCGAGCAGCAGGATGAGCTGCGCGCGTTCTGCGCGCTGATCGCGCGGCGGCGACCCACGGAAGGCGAGGCGGCGTGGGCCTTGGCCCGCTTCGAGCTCGGCTGCGAGCGGGAGAACCAACTCGCGGGCCTCACCGACCATCTGCTCGCGCTGCGCGTGTTGCTGGAGCCCGAAGGCGCGCGCAGTGGCCGACTAGCCGGACGGATTGCCGCCCTGTGTGCCGAGGGTCGCGAGCGGCCCGAGATGGCCTCGCGCATCACGCGAGCAATTGCGCTCGAGCAGACGATGATCGCGGGCAAGGAACCGCCACGTGACGCCGCCAAGCTCGCCGCCGAGGTCGAGGACCGCCTTCGCGCACTCCTGCGCGACGTCATTTGTGGGCACTTGCGGGGCGATCTGAGCGTCCTTGCGGACGGCCTCGTCTATACCCCCGAGGCTGATGCGGGTGCTGAGGATGAACTCGAGTTCCGCGTTACCCGGCGCGCCGCGTCGGCCGGATTTGGGACAGACCTGTTTGCGACGCCGCACCCACCTGTCCACGCGCCAGCGCACGCGCCCACGTCGGTATCGCGGCGAACCCCCTCGCCGGCACAAGACAGCGTGTTCGATGCCCCGACCACCGAGACCGAGATAGTCGCGCCGCCGGCACCGCCGCGTCCGCGTTCTCGTCCGCGGTCGCGCACGCGGACCGCTCAGGGCGCCTGAGCTCCCTCGCCAAACAGTCGTCGCGCGACGGCGCCGAGCATCTCGAGGTCGCTCACCGGGCCGTCGATCTGCGCGACCACGGTCAGCGGCAAATCGCCGAGCTCCGCACGCAGGCGCCCGAGGCCAAGCTGGTCGCGCTGAGCGCGCCGCTGGAAGTCGGCTAGAGACGCGCTGACCTGGCGGCTCAGCCGAGCGCCGAGCGCGGGCACGAGCGCGGCCTCGACAGCGTGAAGATCAGCTGCTCGCGCGGTCTCCTCGTGCACGCGGTTCACGACCAGTGCCCCCAGTGGTAGGTCGGCGTCGCGCAGCGCTCGGGCGAAGGCGAGCGACTCGCGGACCGACTCCCCGCGGGGCGAGCTGACCAGCACGCAGACGGTGGCAGGATCATGCAGCAGCGCCTCCACGTCGCGCGCCCGCTCGCGAAAGCCGTTGATCGAACCGCCAACCGCACCAAAGAACAGCGCGATCTCGGTGAGCAGGTCAACCCCGACCAGGCGTCGCAGGAGCGCGAGCGCGGGGGCGGCCGCGCGGCTCGCGACGCGCGCGCCAAAGCCGGCAGGCGCGAGCAGCAGCCGCAAGGCAGGGGCGTCGAAGAACTGCATCAGGCGCTGCGGCGCGCGGACAAACTCGAGCGCGTTACGCGACGGCGGCGTGTCGAGCACGATCGCGTCATAGCTGCCATCGCGGTCCAGTTCGTAGAGCTTCGCGATCGCGGTGAACTCGTGCGAGCCGCCGACAGCGCTCGAGAGCTCGCGGTAGATGTGGTTCGCGAACACTCGCTCGCGCGCCCGCTCGTCCGGAGCAAGACGCGTGATCAGCTCGTCGAAGGTTCGCTTGGGGTCGAGCACCATCGCCCACACCTCGCCGCGGAGCGCGATCCCGACCGGTGCGAGGTGCCCGCTGCTCAACAGCTGTGGCTCGTTGCTCAGCTCGCTGAGGCCCAGCGCACCGGCGAGGCGCCGCGACGGATCAATCGTGACCAGGGCCACGCGACCGCCTTCGGCGGCGAGGCCGATCGCGATCGCCGCCGCAGTGGTTGTCTTGCCGACCCCGCCGGGACCGACGCAGATACACATCCGCCGATCGCGGAGCACGTCGCGCAGGCCGCCCTCGCCAGATCGAGACGCGCCGGCGGCCCCTTCGTCCGCGGACTTCACAGGACCTCCCCGAGCCTTTCCGCGAGCGTCTGCAGTTCCGCGGCGGCGAATTCGACGCTATTGCTGAATGCGAGTTCGATCAGCGGCGTGCCCGGCAGTGCGCTTGCCAGGCGCTCGACCTGAGTGCGCGCGGCCTCCAGCTCGCGATCTTCGGCAACTGCTCGGGCGAGCGCTACCCGCGCGTCGTCGCCGAGCTCTGCGCCTCCGGCGAGGGCGCCCTCGAGGGCACGCGTATCGCCGGCCTCAAACCGGGCCGGGGGCATCGCGTTGACGAGCACTGCGTCGAGCTCGCGGCTGAGCTCGCGCCGCAGCGCTTCCTGAAGTTCGAGCAGCTCGCTGACCGCGGCGTCCTCGGGCGTCGCGACGGCGAGCAGGGCGGTCTGTGCCCGATCGAGCAGCGCGTCGCTGATGCGCCCAGCCTGGCGGGCAATCGGACCGGTCCGCGCGGTGCGCGCGAACGCCTGTGGAGCGGCGAGCAGCGCGAGCGAATGTCCGCTCGCCGGCGCATCGACGATCACTCGGTCATAAGGGCTTGCGCCGGGGATGATCCGCTCTCGTTGCGCGAGCTCCCAGATCTTGCCGACGCTCAGCAGCTCCGCCAGCCCCGGGGTCGCCGCGGCGAGGAAACCGAGCGTACGCGTCGCGCCGAACAGATCGGCAAGCACTCGCAACGGCAGCTGCTCGTGGAGGTACTCCGCGAGCGCTCGCTGCGGCTCGATCTGGACAGCGTAGAGCCGCTCGACGACTTCGATCTCGTCGCTCGGTGCAGGCGCCGCGGGATCCTTCGGCGGGCGCCCGAAGGCGCTCAGAAGCTCGCCGCGTCCGCTCAGCTCGGCGATGATCGTGCGGGCTCCGTGGTGGGCGTAGAGCAGTCCGAGCGCGGCGGCCATCGTCGTCCTGCCGACGCCCCCTTTGCCCAGCACGAAAACCAGGCGTTGCTCGAGCGCTCGGCCTGCACGCGGAGTCGTGCGAGGGGCGGACGGCGCGGTTGTGCGGTCTTCCATCGCCTCCGATGCTATGCGCTGCGAGATCGATGCAGGAATCCCCGGGTCGTGTGCGAATAACGCGGCGTGCCGGTGTGCAAACACGACTGCAGGCTTCCATGAGCCCGGTGAAGATCATCGCGTTCGCCAACCAGAAGGGCGGCGTGGCGAAAACCACGACGACGCTCAACCTGGCTGCGGCGTTCGCCGAGGAAGGTCATCGCGTGCTCTGCGTAGACATGGATCCGCAGGGCAATCTGACGATGTCCCAGGGAATCGATCCGGACACGCTGGAACGCTCTATGTACGACGTGCTCGTGCACCAGGTCTCAATCCGAGAGGTAATTCAAAAGCGAGAGATCGATGTCGCCTGCGCCTCGATCGACCTTGCTGGCGCAGAGATCGGGATGTCGGCAATGATCGGTCGCGAGCGCGCGCTGGAACGAGCACTGCGCCAGGTCGCCGATGACTACGACTTCGTCTGCATCGACACGCCGCCCAGCCTGGGGCTGCTCACGATCAACGCCCTGACTGCAGCGCACAAGGTGATCGTCCCGGTGCAGTGTGAGTATCTCTCGATGCGCGGGCTGATTCAGCTCCAGAACACGCTGACGATGATTCGCGAGAACCTCAACCCTGGCGTGGCGATCGAGGGGATCCTGCCGACGCTCGTCGATTCGCGCACGATCCACGCCAAGGAGGCGATAGAGATCCTCGAAGAGAACTTTGGCGACCGCGTGTTCGCGTCGCGCATCCGCAAGACCGTGCGCTTCGCAGAAGCCCCGGTCAAGGGAATGTCGGTACTGCGCTACGACCCCGACGGCAAAGCCGCCCAGGCCTATCGAGATCTAGCGAAAGAGGTCCTCCATGGCCGGCCCTAACAAGCGTGCCAGCATGCGCGAGGGTCCGCTCGCGGCGCTCTTCCGCAGAACTGAGCAGGACGGGTTGGGACCGGCGATCGCAAGCCCGCCGCCCGAGCCTCCGAGCCCTGAGCCGGAGGCGCCCAAGGCGCAGGCGCGGCGTACGCCCGCGAGCGTCGCGGCTGCGCGGTCGACGCCACAGTCGACGCCACAGGAGCGCCTGCGAGAGGCATTCAATTCCGAGATCCCGAGCCACGTGCTCGAGATCCGCGCCTCGGCGCCAAAGCGCGGAAAGCGGCGCGCGGATGCTGCTTCGGATGAGCGTGACGCTCCGGTCGCGGACGAGCGCAAGCTCGGCGCACCCAGGCTGCGTGTCGTTGGCGTCGGAGGCGCCGGCGTGAATGCGGTGAACCGGATGATCGAAGCTGAGGTCGCGGGCGTCGAGTTCATCGCGATCAACACCGACGTGCAGTCGCTGCAACAGTCAACGGCCGAGAGCACGCTCCACATCGGCGCGCAGGTGACGCGCGGACTGGGCTCTGGTGCCGACGCCGGCGTTGGGCGGGAGGCGGCGATCGAGAGCTACGACGCGATCAAGGCGCTGCTCAAGGGCTCCGACATGATCTTCATCACGGCTGGCGCCGGTGGCGGGACTGGTACTGGCGCCGCACCGGTCGTGGCGCAGATTGCTCGCGAGGTCGGCGCACTGACGGTCGGCATTGTGACCAAGCCGTTCGGCTTCGAAGGCACGCGGCGTGCGAGTCAGGCCGAACTCGGAATCGAGCATCTCGCCGACCAGGTCGACACACTGATCGTCGTTCCCAACAACCGGCTGCTCGCGGTGCTCGACAAGAAGACCTCGATGGTCGACGCCTTCGCCGTCGCCGACGATGTCCTGCGCCAGGGCGTGCAAGGCGTTTCGGACTTGGTCACGCTGCCTGGTTTGATCAACCTCGACTTTGCCGACGTGCGCACGGTGATGTCCAACGCCGGCAACGCGTTGCTCGGCATCGGCATGGGGGATGGCGAGGGTCGGGCGGTCGAGGCGGCGATGGCTGCCGTTTCCTCGCCACTGCTGGAGACCTCGATGGACGGCGCGAGGCAGATCCTTCTCTCGATCACGGGTGGAGAAAGCCTCTCGCTGTGGGAGGTCAACGAGGCGGCAAAGGCCGTCAGCGAAGCTGCCCACCCGGATGCCAACATCATCTTTGGCGCAATGGTCGACGAGACCCTGAGCGACCAGGTGTGGGTCACGGTGGTGGCGACTGGCTATGGCGAGCGCGCTCACCCACGTCCGCTGATGCTCGATGCGCCCGATGGCGAGCCGCTGATCCAGCGCACGACGCCCCAGCGGCCGCACTCACGCGTCGCGCGCACGATCGCCGAGATCGAAGCACCAGAGTTCGCCCCGCCGCGCCGATAGACCTACGCCAGCGCGGCGTCGGTCCCTCCAGCTAGCCGAAGCGAACCTTGCCGTTCGAGCGCGCTCGCGCTTGCGCGCGGTCGACGTATTCGAGCCGTTTCAGCGCCGCGCGCAGCAGTCGTGTCAGCAGGCGGAGTCGCGCGTTCTCGGAGCGCAGCTCGAGCAGTCGCTGCTTGGCCTCGAGACCGAACTCGACGGTCGCGGCCATTTCGTATGCCGACATCGCTGACAGCGCGTCAGCGTCCGGCTCGTCGTCGGTCGCCTCCTCGACGAGCGCGGCGTAGCTCCCTTGGGCCTCTGCTGCGGCGACCTCGTCCGGTGCCTCCTCACCGTCTTGGACGAACTCGATCGTGCCCGCCGGGTAGGCCAGCGAGTCCTCGCGCGCGATGAGGCGGAACGGGCGCGTCGCACGCGCCAGGATGTTCAAGCGGCCGTCCTCGAGCCGATCGAGCACGCGTTCGATCTCGCATGCACAGCCCACCAGCTTGAGCCCGTCGTCGGCTAGCCAGACGATGCCGAACTCGCGCTCGCGTTCCAGACATTCGTTGATCATCACCCGGTAGCGCGGCTCAAAGATGTGCAAGCGGACCTGCTCGCTGGGCAGCGCCACGAGTGCCAGCGGGAACAGCGGGAACTCGTGCTCGAAGGCTTGCGCCATCAGCACTCGCCTCGCTGGGCGCAGAGCATCAGGTTGTAGAAGAGGCCTGCCGGAAGCACCGGCTCGAGCAAGCGCCGGTCGACTGCTTGTAGCGCCAGATAGCCACGACAGGCAAAGCGACGCCACAGCCAGGGAATCTCGCCTGGCGCGGCCGTCGACTCGAGTACGCGGCTGGTCCAGCCGAACCAGTTGGCAAGCAGCTCCTCGCCGCGCACCGCAACCCTCGTGAAGCCGGCCCCGCCTGCGAGTCTCGTCAGCTCGTCGGGGCTGAAAGTGCGGATGTCGACGAGCGCTTCGAGACTGCGATCCGCCAGCTCGCCGGCGTTGCGATGGTGTTCGGTGCGCGTGGCCGCACCGGCGCCGATCGCTGCTCGCCACAGCGGCGCAAGCGCAGCGGCTGCGCGCTTCGGCGCTCGGGCCAGCCGGTCGCCGGTCACCGATGGTTCGCCGGCGACCACGAGCGTGCCTCCCGGCACAAGCACTCGAAAGCATTCGCGCAACGCGCGGGCCGGATCGGGCAGGTGGTGGAGTACCGCGTGACCAATCACGAGGTCAAAGCTGGCGTCCGCGAAAGGGAGCGACTCGGCGTCGCTGCGCACGGTCTCGATATCCAGGCCCAAGCGCTCGGCGTTGCCTTTCAGTAGCGCCAGCATGCCGGCCGAGATATCGGTCGCGGTGGCTTGGGTGATCACACCGTCAGCGAGCAGGTTGAGTGCGAAGTAGCCGGTGCCGGCACCTAGCTCGAGTGCTCGGCCGAAGGCCGGGGCCGGGCCGCCAAGCGCCTTTTCGAGCTTGCGGCGCGTCTGTGAGCGAGCGAGCGGGCCAAAGTCGATGCTCCACTTGGCGTCGTAGTCCACCGCTGCCGCGTCGTGGTAGCGAATGTTGGCGTCGCGGATCTCGGCGGGCGAGAGCACCGGCATGGCAGGAAACTGTAATCCCCATGGCCGCGCGCGCGGACCGTAACCTTGGCGACCTTGTGAGCAGCGAGCTGCTGACTCAGCGCGACCAACCTCCGGGTGTGCCGCCGCTGTCCCTGACCGGTGAGCGCACGCTCCCGGACGTGCCCGCGGAGAACTACTGGTACCGGCGTCACCTCGCCGTCCACGAGTGGATTTGCTCGCGTGTTGCGGGCCTGCGCGTGATCGACATGGCTTGTGGCGAAGGCTATGGCGCGGACCTGCTCGCGAGCAGTGCGGCGAGCGTAATCGGCGTAGAAGCAAACCCCGAGGCCTACGAACACGCGCATCTGCGCTACCGGCGGCCGAACCTCCGCTTCGAACGTGCCACGATCGAGGCCTTCACGGCGCCCGTCGATGCGATCGTGCTTTCCCAGACGATCGAGCATCTCGCCAATCCCGCGGGAGTGCTGACGCGGTTCGCGACGCTCGTTGGTCCCGGCGGCGTCGTGTTCGTCTCGACACCGAACCTGCTCACCATCGCCGCGCCGGGAGCGGCCAAGTCCGACAACCCGTGGCATCTCCGCGAGTACCGCGCGCAGGAGTTCGCCGAGCTCTGCAGCGGGATCTTTGCGCGCGTCGAGCTCTATGGCGTCTACCACGCACGCAAGCTCGCGCTGCACTCGCTTGCGCTGCGCCTGGGATGGGATGCACTGCACCCACGACTGCGCCTCACGGGGGCGTTCTATGACCGGTTCGTACCTGCGATCTCAACGTCGGACTTCCGCATCGCACGAGGCCCGCTCGAGCGCGCGCTCGACTTCGTCGCAGTTCTGCGTACGTGAGTGACCGACTGGCATCTTCCCCGGAGCTCGAGCTTCGGAGCACCATCCCGCGGACGGCGCGACGGTCGCGGGCGCCGGACACGGCTACGAGCGAGGAAGCCGGCGAGTTGGCGATCGTCCTGCACACGCACATGCCGTATGTCGCTGGCTTCGGCACCTGGCCGTTCGGTGAGGAGTGGCTGTGGGAGGCGATCGCCTGCGTCTATCTTCCTCTGCTTGCGCTGCTCGACGCCGGCGCGGCGCTGACGCTCTCACTGAGCCCGGTGCTCGCCGATCAGCTGGCCCTCGACGAGCTCGGCGAGCGTTTCGAGTGCTTCCTGCGCGACGTGCGCGCGGAGACGCATCGGCGGGATGTCGCCGCGCTCGAGGCTGCCGGCGAGCACGAGCTCGCACGGGAGGTGCTGCGTGCGGCTGCGGACTACGAGGGTGCCCTAAGGCGGTTCCGCGAGCGAGGGGGCAAGCTGCTTGACGCTCTTGCCGCGCATGCCAGCTGGACATCGGCGGCGACGCACGCCGTGCTCTCGCTCTGCGCGACCGACGCCGGCGTGCGGCTGCAGGTGGCGAGCGCGCTGGCGTCGCATCGGGCACGCTGCGGTAGCTGGAGCGGCGGCTTCTGGCTGCCCGAGTGCGCCTACGCGCCGTGGCTCGAGCCGGTGCTTTGGGCCTCAGGCGTGCGTGCCTGCTGCGTCGATCTCACTGATCATTTCGGCCTTGGTGCCGGCCGGCAGCTCGAACCTCTACGCTCGCCGATCGGGCCGACGCTGGTGCCCATCGATCGGCAGACGATCGAGCTTGTCTGGAGCGACGGCGGCTACCCGGCGCACGGCAGCTACCGCGATTACCACCGCCTCAGCGCGTTCGGCAACCATCCCTGGGCCAATGACGGCAGGCCCTACGATCACGCCACGGCACTCGCGCGCGCACGAATGGACGCCGCGGATTTCGTTGCCCGCGCGCGCGCTCGAGTCGCGGCCGGCGGCCTCTTGGTCTGTGCGTTTGACACTGAGCTTTTCGGGCACTGGTGGTATGAGGGGATGGATTGGCTCGGGGCCGTCGTCGAGGAGGCGACTTCTCAGGGGTTGCGGATCTCGAGGCTCGACGAGGCGCTTGCACGCCACCCGCCCCGTTTCGTCGAGCACGGCGTACTCCCTGTCGGCTCCTGGGGGACGCCGCGCGATCTCTCTACCTGGGACTGCCCGGCGACGGCTGAGATCGTCGCTGGTGCTCGCGGCGGTGAACTGCGCGTGCTGGCAGCCGGCGCAAGCGTGCCGGCCCGCGCCGTGCGTGAGCTGTTCGCGCTGCAGTCGAGTGATTGGGCATTCATGGTGAGCCGCGGGATCGCCCGCGACTACGCGCTTGAGCGCGTGGACGGGCACCGCCGGGCCCTGGCGGCGGCACTTGCGGGCGGAGGGCGTGGAGCGCCGGCGCCACACCGCCTGGCGCCGTTTGCCATCGTCGGGCCCGTCCTCGAGCGATGACTCGCGCGCTGATGCTCTCCTGGGAGTACCCGCCGCTCATCGAGGGCGGGCTCGCCCGCCACGTCAAGAAGCTCTCGGAGGCGCTGCCGGCTTGTGGCGTCGAAGTGCACGTGCTCACCAGAGCCGACGAGCGGAGCACCGGCGAAGAGCAGGAGCGTGAAGGTTTGATCGTGCACCGCGTCTGCCAGCCCCAGCGGCCGCACGAGCTGGGGCCGTTCGTCACTTGGGTCGAGCGGATGAACGCCGATCTACTCGCTGCCGGCGTTGAGCTCGGCGACCGCTATCGCTTCGACCTCGTGCACGGGCACGACTGGCTCGTTGCCGTGGCCTGTGAGCACCTAGCGCACCGCTTTCGGGCGCCGCTCGCGATGACGATCCACGCGACCGAGTACGGGCGCCACCAGGGCTGGGTGGCCGAGCATCCGCAGTCGCACATCCACGCCGTGGAGAGCTGGATCGTGGGTCGCGCCGATCACGTCATCGCCTGCTCGCACTACATGCGCGCTCACCTCACCGACGTGTTTGATCGGGACGAGAGATCGATCTCGGTGATCCCAAACGGGATCGATTCAGAGGACTTGGCACACGTCGAGGACCTCGGGCTTCTGCGCGCTGGCTTCGCGGCGCCAAACGAGCGGATGCTGCTGCTCGTCGGACGTCTGGTCTACGAGAAAGGCTTCCAGCTCGCGATCGCGGCGTTGCCGCGTCTGTTAGAGCAGCTGCCCGATCTCCGCGTGGTCGTCGCCGGCTCGGGCCCCCACGAAGCCGCGCTGCGAGCCCAGGTGCGAGAGCTCGGACTGCTCCAGCGCGTGCGGTTCCTGGGCTGGATCGGCGACGACGTGTTGCATGCGCTCTATCGCGTCGCGGACCTCTGTGTTGTGCCTTCGATCTATGAGCCGTTCGGTCTCGTCGCGCTGGAGGCGATGGCATCGGGCTGTCCCTGCATCGTCGCCGACACCGGCGGCTTGCGCGAGGTCGTCCCGCACGAGGAGGTGGGCCTGCGCTTCACGGCCAGCGACCCGGGTTCGCTCGCTGAGATGGTCGAACGCCTGCTCATCGATGACGCGCTACGCGGGCGTCTCGTCGCCGAGGCCGCTTGGCACGTGCGTGGCTTCGATTGGAACGACATTGCCGGGCGGACGGCAGCGCTCTATCGCGAGCTCGTCGCGGGCCGGGTCTGAGCCTCGGTCGCTACTCGAAGCGCAGCGTCACCGGCGGCTCGCGCATCCGGATTACGCGCGCCGGAATGCCCGCGAGGACGGCGTTGGCCGGGGCGTCGGCGGTGAGCACAGCGGAGGCTCCGACGACGCAGTTGTCGCCCACGCTCACGCCGCGCAGCACGCAGACGCCATAACCGATCCACACGTTGTGCCCGATGTCAACCGCGCATTTGCGGATCCCCTGTTTGCGAATCGGCTGCTCGACGTCGTCGATCAGGTGGTCGAAGTCGATCAACATACTGCGGTCGGCTACCAGGCACTCGCGGCCGATCGAAACCCGCTCGTAGCAGGAGATCGTGCACTCCTGGCCGAGCACGCTCTTCGCGCCGATCGAGACTTCTCCCTCGTGGACGCGCACCTTCGTGCCGTCTCCAAGCCAGCACCAGCGGCCGAGCCGCAGGCGCGCCGTGGGTCCAACCTCGAGCCGCACTCCCGGTCTGATGAAGGCGACGCCGTCGAGCTCCAAGCGCTTGCCCAGGCGAGCCTTATGCCAGGCGAGCGCGATCAGCATGCGCGCGTAGCGTGGGCTCAGCATCCTGTGGGCGCCCATGAACCTGAGCAGCGTCAGGATGTTGCCGTGGCGCGGGTGCGGCGGCGCCCCGGGGGCCTCGGAGCGGGCGTCGTGATGCGTAGCGACGGGTGGCGGCCAGACGGAGGTGGCGGGCTCGCCATTCGGCGGTGGCTCCATCGTCGTGGAATCGTAGAGCGCGCCTGCGGGTGGCACGGTTGCCCCGGGTGGCGGCGGCGGACCTCGCAAGGCGCCTGCTCGACCGCAACCGTCGCGCGGCCGCGGCTGCGCGAGACACTGCGGTGGCGCGTGATTGCGGCGCGGCAGTACCTTTTGCCGATGAGCGATCCGTCGACGTTGCGTGTTGCCGACTCCGACCGCGAGCGCGTCGTCGGCGAGCTGCGCGAGCACATGGTCGCGGGTCGGCTCACCGCCGAGGAGTTCGAACAACGTCTCGGCGCGGCATACGGCGCAAGCACCCAGGCGGATCTCGACGCCGTCCAGGCCGATTTGCCGATGAGCCCCGCGGTGCTGGCTCAGGCACTCGCCGAGCGTAAGGCACACCTGCGCCGACGGCTGATGCAGGAGGCCGGAGGCGCGACCGGCGCTTGGCTGATATCGGTCGTGGTATGGCTGGCGATTGGTGCGAGTGGCGACTTTTGGCCCATATGGGTGATCCTCGCGACTTCGCTTCCGCTTGCGCGCGACGCTTGGCGCATACTCGGACCCGCCCCGGACCTGGAGGCGGTTGAGGCGGACTTGAACGCACGCCGCGAGCACAAGCTGGCGCGCGAGCGCGCTCGCCAGCACCAGCTGCCGCACTGACGCGGCTTCCTTTCACTTCATGATCGAGTCGCTCGGCCCCGTTCGTTCTGACGCGGAGAGGCTCTCCGTGATACGAAGCGCAGCGCGGACCAGGTTTCATCGATCGCACAGACCTTGTTGTCGACGAGCCCGGTCGCGAGCACGCTGTGGCGAACGACTACGTCATCGAGGTCGCTTGCCACACCCGAGCTGCGTTTGGGCCAGGCGATCCAGAGGCTTGCGCCCTGCTCACGAGCGGCAAGCAGTGTCGGCAGTCGTCGCTCAAGCGCTCGGTGGGAGGTCGTGAAAAAGATGATGAGAGCGAAGCGGCCACCGAGGCGGTAGCTGACGCGGGCGCCTTCGAGTTGCTCGGCGAAGCCGTCTGGGCCGTCGAGGACGGCGACGCGAGCACCGGCCTCGACGCCGAGCTTGCGCTGAAGCGGAGTGTCCGAGTAGCCGGCCGCCATCGCCTGCGCTGTGCGAGCTTGGGCTTCAGCTGTGCGTGCTCGCCAGCTCCACGAGCAAACGCACGCCGAACCCGGAGCCGCCTTTCTCGGCGTAGCTGCGGCCGAGGTTCCAAGCCGTTCCAGCGATGTCGAGATGCGCCCATGGCGTCTTGTCGGCGAATCGCGCGAGGAACTCGGCTGCGGTGATCGCGCCGGCCTTGCCGCGCTCCGGCGCGTTGTTGAGGTCAGCGTAGGTGCCCTTGACGAGGTTTTTGTACTCGGCATGTAGGGGCAGTCGCCAAACCAGCTCGCCGGTGAGCGCAGCCGCGACCTCGACCTCGGCGGCCCACGCGTCGTCGTTGCTCATCAGGCCCGCGTAGGTCGACCCGAGGGCTACGACGATCGCGCCGGTTAGCGTGGCGAGATCGATCAGTCGTTCCGCGCCTTCGTTGATCGCGTGAGCGAGGCAGTCAGCGAGGACGAGCCGACCCTCAGCGTCGGTGTCGTTGATCTCGACGGTGACACCGCTCATCGCGCGCACGATGTCGCCGGGCTTTACCGCCCGGCCGCTCAGCAGGTTCTCCGTAGCGCCGACAACGGCGACGAGCTTTACCGGTAGCTGCAGAGCGGCGATTGCTCCCACCGCCTCGATTACCGCGGCGCCGCCTGACATGTCGAACTTCATCTCCTCCATCCCCGTCGAGGGCTTGATCGAGATGCCGCCGCTGTCGAAGGTGACCGCTTTACCGACGAATCCGAGAACTGGCCCGGCTGCCTGCGGACCGGTATAGCGGAGCGTGATCAGCGCTGGCTCTTGCTCGCTCCCTTGTGTGACGGCCGCAAACGCGCCCATCCCGCGCGCGGCGATCTGCTCACGCCCTTCAACATTCACTTCCAGGCCTGCGTGCAGTGCTGCGAGCTCGCTCGCACGCGCGGCCACGTCGGTCGGTGTCATGTCGTTGCTGGGCGTGTCCTGGAGCGTCCGTGCGGCGTTGACCGCCTCGGCGATGACCCCCGCGCGCTTGACGACCGCGCGGTAATCCTCAGCGGCGCTGACCGTCAGGGACCCCAGCTTTGACTCGTGTTCGGACTCGTCCTCGGGTGGCGTCTTGTAGCGCTCGAAGCGGTAGCTGGCGAGCACCGTGCCCTCGACGAGCGCGGCCACGATGCGGTCATCTGAGCCCGCAGGTGCTGCCCAGCAGAGTGCGGTCGAGCCAAGCGTTGCGGCGCGATTGGCCGCGCCCGCGGCAGCAGTGCGAGCGCCTTCGGCGTCGAAGTCCCCGCGCGGGCCAAGACCGACGATGAGAAAGCGCCGACCATCGAGGTGGGTGAGGGCGACCGCGGCGAGCGTTCGCTTGGCCTCGCCGGAATCGATCAGCGCCTGCAGGTGTGCTTGTTCGAGTTGCTCTCCCTCGAATACGCCGACGGCAATCGTGTCGGCTGGCGAGCTCGCGGGCGGGTCAGTCGAGGCACGGACCTCCATCGGCTTGCGAGAATACAGTGGGCACCGCTGCGGACCGTGACCCGTTCGCGCCCGGGTCAGAGTCGGATGTAGTCAACCGCAGCAAAATAGACTCCGCTGCGGGCCACGGGAATTGGTGGTCGCACTCGCATGCCTCAGCACCCCACAGACAAGAAGATCCGCGTTGTCGTCGCCAAACCCGGTCTCGATGGTCACGACCGTGGCGCCAAGATCATCGCGCGGGCACTGCGCGACGCCGGCATGGAGGTGATCTACACCGGTTTGCACCAGACACCGGAGCAGATCGTCGAGACGGTGATCCAAGAGGATGCCGATGCCGTCGGTCTGTCGATCCTGTCCGGGGCCCACATGACGCTCGTACCGCGGATCATCGAGCTGCTACGAGCGCAGGACGTCGACGACGTGATCATCACGCTCGGCGGCACGATTCCTGCTGATGACATAGTGGAGCTGAAGGCGCTCGGCGTCGCTGAGGTGTTCACGCCGGGCGCACCGACCGAGGCGGCGGTCGAATTTATTCGTAGCGCAGTCGCCGCTGCGCAGTGAGCTGCGCTCGTCGCGCCCACCCAGCGATCGACGCGGCTGGACCGACCGCCTGCCGTGCCCGCTACCCGTCCCCTCAAGGAGTCGCCTGATGAAGATTTGCGTCTTGGTCAAAGAGGTGCCGGACGCCGCAGTCCCTAAGCGCATCGACCCGTCCACGGGACGGCTGGATCGCCGTGGCGAGCGGACCCTCAATCCCTATGACACGCACGCGATCGAAGCGGCGATGGTGATCAGAGAGGCTGGCGCGGTGGAGGTCGAGGAGATCGTCGCGGTGACGATGGGGCCTGAAAGCGCGGTGCGGGCACTGCACAAGGCTGTTTCGTTGGGTGCGGATCGCTCGGTTCACCTCTGCGACCCGCTGCTCGCCGGCTCCGATGTCGCCGCGACCGGCTATGCGCTGGCGAAAGCGCTCGAGCGCGAGCAGCCCGACCTCGTGCTGCTCGGCCAACAGTCCGACGATGGCGAGTGCTACACGGTTGGCGCCGTCGTTGCTGATCACCTGCGAATGCCCTCGCTGACGCAGGTGATCAAACTCGATGTCGAGGCTCCCGCGAGCGCGGCCGTCGCGCCGACGCTGCGCTGTGAGCGTCAAGCGGAGTACGGCTATGACACCGTGGAGGTCGACTGCCCGGCCGTAATCGCTGTTGGCGATGCGATCAATGAGCCGCGCTATCCATCGTTGAAGGCGATCATGGGCGCGAAGAAGAAGCCGCTGGACGTCCTCGCCGCGGACGATGTCGGCATCGAGGTGGCGCGGGTCGGCTACGAGCACTCGGCAGCCCGCTGGCTGGCGGCAAAGGAGCCGCCGCGCAAGGCCGCGGGCCATATCATCGACGACGCGGACACTGATGCGACGGTTGCTCAGATCGTGTCTTGGCTTGACGAGCGGAAGCTCATCTGATGAGCGACATCCTCGTTTATGCCCTGCACTACGAAGGTGCGTTCAACCACAGCTCGCTCGGTGCGGTCTGCGAAGCGGCGAAGTTAGCCAAGACCCTCGGTGGTGAGGCGCACGCGATCGTCGTCGGTGACTCGGCGAGTAGCGAGCTGTGTGCGCAACTTGGGCGCTACGGCGCGACGACGGTCTACCGCGTGCCGGGCCCCGAAGGACTCGCACAGCCCGTGGTTGACGCGATGGCGCAGGTGATCCGCGACCGCGGCTTTGGCTATGCCTTCTTTGGCGGTGGCCTGCTCGGGTTTGAGATTGGTGCCGGCCTCGCGGCGCGGCTCGGCGCCGGTGTCGCGATGGAAGTGACGGCAGTTCACGCGGACAGCGGAAAGCTGATCGCGGAGCGGCCGATCCTCGGCGACTCGGCGATCTCCGAGATCAGCTACCGCAGCGACGTGGGGATCGTGATCGCGCGCCTGAACGCGTTTGAGGTCACGCCGGCTGGATCGAGCGGCGCGAGGGTGGAAGACGTGGAGGTCGAGTTCTCGCCGTTTTCCACGCGAGCACGGATGATTCGCCGTGGCGAGCAGCGCGGCGAGGCTGTCGACATCGAAGGTGCTGATGTCGTCGTCGCTGGCGGACGCGGGCTCGGCAACGCCGAGGGATTTGAGCTTTGCGCGCAACTCGCGCGCGCGTTTGGTCCCGGCAGCGCGGTCGCTGCGACGCGCGCCGTCGTTGACGCGGGCTGGTACCCCTACGCCGGGCAGATCGGTCAGACGGGCAAGACGGTCTCACCGAAGCTGTATCTCGCGGCCGGGATATCCGGCGCGATTCAACACAAGGTCGGGATGCAAGGCTCGGAGAACATCGTCGCGATAAACAAGGACGCGAACGCTCCGATCTTTGAGTTCTGCGATCTTGGCATCGTGGGCGACCTGAACAAGATCCTGCCCAAGCTGACCGCCGCGATCAGCGCCAAGAAAGACGAGTAGAAGTGTCAAAGTCGGGCGCCGGCTGTGCTCCCGCGGCCTATCCGCCGCCGATCGACACTCAGCGAGAGGTGATCAAACACACGCTCGACGGCGAGGATCAGCGGATCGAGGTTGGTGTTGCTGTCGTCGGCGGCGGCACTGCCGGGCTGGCCTGCGCAAACCGGCTGATGCAGTTGCTCGCCGATGACCCACAGACGAGCGAGCGTCTCGGCGAGATCCCTGTCGCCGTCATCGAAAAGGCAACGGTTTGCGGTGGACACAGCCTCTCGGGAGCCGTGATGAACCCCGGTCCTCTGCAGGAACTGTTCCCGGGCTCGAGCCGCGAGGAATGGCGCAACGAGGGCTTCGCGTTTGGCGAGGTGACCAAAGAGGCCGTTTACCTTCTGCCGAATGCCAAGACGAAGGTCCGGATCCCTGTGCCTCCACCGCAACACAACAGTGGCAACGAGGTCATCTCGGTGGCGGCGCTCGCGCGCTACCAGGCTCGCGTGGCCGAAGAGGCCGGGGCCTACGTTCTGACAGAGACTGCAGCGACACAGCTGATCGTCGACGACGGAAAAGTCGTGGGTGTGCGCTCAGGCGACAAGGGCCGCGGCAAGGACGGCGAGCCACGACACAACTTCGAGCCCGGCAACGACATCAAGGCCGAGGCCGTTGTGCTCGGGGATGGTTCCTGGGGGCATCTCACCGGCGCGGCGATCCGCGAGTTCGGCCTGGCGCAGGGCCGCGAGCCGCAGGTCTGGGAGCTCGGCGTCAAGGAGGTCTGGAAGGTCGCCAGGCCGCTCGATCGCGTGATCCACACGCTGGGGGGCTGGCCGTTGAAGATCTCGAGCAAGTACCACCAGATCGGTGGCTCCTGGATCTACCCGATGAGAGACGCGCGGACGGGCGAGGATCTAGTCTCGATCGGATTCATCCTCGATCTCGACCATGCGGACGCAACCAGCTCCCCGCATGACTTCCTCCAGCTCATCAAGACCCACCCGCTCTTTCGAAGCGTGCTCGATGGCGGCGAACGCCTCGCCTGGGGGGCCAAGACACTTCCGGCCGGTGGCTATTGGGCCGTACCGAAGCTGTCGATGCCGGGCGCCGTGCTCGTCGGCGACGCCGCAGGTCTCGTCAATCTCGTCTCGCTGAAGGGCGTCCATTACGCGATCAAGTCCGGCATGCTCGCCGCTGAGTCGATCTATGCCGGCCTTCGCCGTGGCGATTCCAACTTCGCTTCTTACGAGCAGGCGATCGACGAGTCGTTCATCGGCCAGGAGCTCTATAAGCAGCGCAACACCCGGCAGCCCTTGCGAAAGGGGCTCCTCAAAGGCGGCCCGCTGGTTCAGCTGATGATCGCGACCAAAGGCCGCTTCCCCGGCGGACGCTGGTCTGTGCATGCCGACGACAGCCAGCCGATGTTCATCGGCAACAGCAAGAGCCGCTATCCAAAGCCCGATGGCAGCTACCTCTTCGACAAGCTCTCATCGGTGTTCATCAGCGGCAACGCCAGCCGCGATGATGCCCCCAGTCACATCCGGATTCAGCGGCGCGTGCCGCGCGAACTGGCCGAGACCTGGCGCTGGATGTGCCCGGCGGCGGTTTATGAGATCGCTGACGATGCTCCCGCCCAAGGCGCGGTCGATGTGATCGTCAACCACACCAACTGCGTCCAGTGCGGCGCCATCACGGCAAAAGGCGGAAGACTCACGCCGCCCGAGGGTGGCCACGGTCCGCACTACCAGTTGACCTGACGCGGCTTGGACCTGCGCGTCGCAACATCGAGCGTGCCATCGTGTTCATACAGAGGTATGAGCAATATCCGACGCGTCATAGCAGCCAGCTTCGCGCTCCTTGCGGCGTTCGCCGCGGTCGCAGTCGTAGCGGCCACGTCGTCAGCCGCCACGGCGGCGAGTCCCGTGACATCCACTGACCCACTGCCGTCGGCGACGCTCACGGCATGCACTAACGGCACGGCGATCGCCCAGCGCACGGCAAGCTTCAGTGCCGAGATGCAGGCGGTTAGCGGGACGAGCACGATGTCGGTCAACTTCCGGCTCTTCGAGCGCACAGCGACGACGCACCGCTACGTCGAGGTAGACGCTCCCGGGTTTGGCGTATGGCAGGTGTCCAATCGCGGGATCGCTGTGTTTACCGCCAACGAGAACGTGATCGATCTTCCTGCACCAGCAGCGTTCCGCGCGGTCGTGCATTACCGCTGGATGGACCGCCGCCACCATGTGATCCGCACTGACGTGCTCGTCTCGCCGGCATGCGTGCTCCCGCTGCTCGCGCCGAACCTCTCGATCCTCAAGATCACGCGCACCGCAGGCGCGACGCGCGGCACCACTCTCTATGGCGTCGTCGTACACAACGGCGGTTTGGCTGCCGCCGGGCCGTTTGCTGTCGCGCTCAGCGTGGGACAAGCCGTCCTGGCTGACCAGACCGTGACCGCGCTCGCACCCTCGGCGAGCCAGGTCGTCCAATTCAGCGGACCTCGTTGCAC
>Ga0182015_10002363_pt1 | contig 22987 bp, 21 predicted proteins | sample 712P3MmetaG_FD_120478 | JGI IMG/M metagenome (GOLD analysis project Ga0182015, IMG submission 120478) | Permafrost microbial communities from Stordalen Mire, Sweden - 712P3M metaG | ecosystem: Environmental > Terrestrial > Soil > Wetlands > Permafrost | place: Sweden: Stordalen | collected...
CAAGATCGTGACCTGCGGAATCGCGTAGATCAGCAGGATGATCGGAAACGCGGATTTGTAGGTCAAGGTGCTCAAGCCGACCGGTACCGCGATCGCAACGCCCGCCACGACCGCGATCGCGAAGGCGATGGCCAGCTCGACGAAGCTCGTGCCGACGGCGCGCGCGACTTGCGGATCGGCGAAGAGCGCGGGGATCGCCGCGAACACTTTCGATGGGGGGCTGATGAACTGCGGGTCGACAAACCAGCGCGCCGCCACTTCCCAAATGAGCAGCAGCAGTACGATGCTCGCAACTTGCGCTGAAAAAACCTTCATCGTCAGGCGGGCCGCCGCTGCGCCTCGAGCGCGCTGACGCCGAAGTTGAACGCGAAGGCCGCGAGCACGACCAGCGCGACATAGCCGAACATCCGGGCGATATCCATCATCTGCCCGGTCTGCGCGATCTGGTGACCGAGGCCGTGATCGGAGGCGATCATTTCGCCGGCGAGGATCGATGCGAAACACGCAATGAACGCGATGCGCATGCCGGTCGCAACGATCGGGAACGCGGCCGGGACCAGCACGCGGCGCAACAACTGCGTGTCGTTCGCGCCCATCGAGCGCGCTGCTGCGATCAAATGGCGGTCGACTTGCGTGAAGCCGGCGATCGTGTTGAGGGCGATCGGAAAGAACGCGTAGAGCGCTCCGAGCGCGATCTTCGAGTTCGGTCCGGTGCCGAAGAAGAGAATGAAGGTCGGAAAGAACACCACGATCGGAATCGCATACAGGCTCGCGAGGAGCGGCTCGTAGACGCGGGTGAAGAACCGGCGCGTGCTGACGACGTAACCCACGGCAAGGCCGGTGAAGACGGCCAGCGTGTAGGCGACCACAAAGGTACCCAGCGTGTAGGAGATGTCGACGGCCAGCGTCGGCGCATGCGAGATGCGCCCGATCTGTTGCGCGACGGCGGCCGGGCCCGGGAGAAAGAGCGGGCTGATGTGATGCGTCGCCGTCATCGTCCACCACGCCGCGAGCACCAGCACGAAGAACGCGATTTGAATCGTGCGCGAACGCGAATCGCGGACCAGCGGTTGAACCGTCATACCGCCGCGATTGCTGCGGCTGCCCGCATTTCATCGTGGAGCAGCGTGTAGAGTTCGGCCCGCACGTCGTTGAACTGAGCCGATGTCATAAAGTCGGGCCGCCGCGGATGCTCGCGCCGGACCTCGACGATCGCTTTGATGCGGCCGGGCCGGGCCGTCATCACGAAGATCCGGTCGGAGAGGAACACCGCCTCCGAGAGGCTGTGCGTCACCATGACGATCGTCTTACCGGTTTCCGAGAGCAGTACCGAGAGATCCTCACCGAGGATCATCCGCGTCTGCTCGTCGAGCGCGGCGAACGGTTCGTCCATCAACAGCACGTCCGTCTGCAGCGCAAGCGCGCGGGCCAAGCCGACGCGCTGCTTCATTCCGCCCGAGAGCTGATCGGGATAGAATTTCGCAAAGTCGCTCATCCCGACCGTTTTCAACGCGTGCGTCGCGCGTGCCGCGCGTTCCGCCGATGCGACGCCTTGGAACTCCAACCCGACGATCAAGTTCTCCCAGACGGTGCTCCACGGGAAGAGCGCGTTCTCTTGGAACACGAACCCGACGCGCCGCGGCATCACGCCGTGCACGGGTGCATCGCCGATCTGCACGCTACCGGCATCGGCCTTGAGCAATCCGCCGATGATGTTGAGGAGCGTGCTCTTGCCGCAGCCGCTCGGGCCGAGCAAGCAGACCATCTCGCCGGGCACGACGGTCAGCGAGACGTCATCGAGGACGCGCAGCGCCGCGCCGTTGTGGTCGAAGGCGTGCGAGAGATGCCCGGCGCTGATCCCGATGGCCATATCAGACGTGGACGGGGACGAACTTCGTCGTGATCAGATCGCGCGGGTTCGGCCGCACCTCGAGAATGCCGAGCTCGACGAACGACCGCGCGAGATGATCGAGGGAGCGCTGATCGAAGGCGCCGTCCTTTGACATCATCTGCATGATCGCGTCCAACGTCTCGCGCATTGCATTCGGGCTGAGGCCTTCGATCTTCGCGCCGATCGCAACCGCCTCGTTCCGATGCGCGCGCATGTAGGCGACCGACGTGAACCACCCTTGCAAGAACTTCTGCACGAGTTCGGGATGCCCGTTGACGAAGTCCGTGCGCGCGAAGATGATGTGCGTGTTGAAGTCGTGCACGACGGTACCGAAGTTGACGAGGATGCGGCCCTCGCCGCGCTCTTGAAGATCGTAGCCGAGTTCGGCCGCCGCAATGAACCCGTCGACGTTGCCGGTCTTCATCGCCGCGACGTAGGCCTTCGGATCGCCCAGCGGAATCGTGTCGATCGCATCCGCCGGCCACTTCTGCTGCGCCCCGAGCTGTTGCGCGAGCCAATCGGTGAGCGCGCCTTTCCCGCTTACCGCAATGCGTTTGCCGCGCAGATCGGCAACCGTCTTGATCGGAGAAGCCGGCGGAACGACGAGCACCATGTTGTATGGTTCGCTCGCCAGTGCGGCGATCCCGAGCGCCGGAACGCCCTTGGCGAGAAACCCGAGACCGGGGCCGGAGCCCAGACCGACGTCGATGCTTCCTGCGGTGAGGCCCTGCTGTACTTGCACGTCGCCGCGCAGGTTCTCGATTTCGAGCGCGATCCCAACCTGGCGCCAGATGCCCGCGGCGTCGCCGACATCCAACGGCAAGAACGTCGCCGAGATGGCCTGGGCCTTGCCCACGCGGACGACCGGCAGATCGGCGGCGCGCACTGCGCCCGGTAGGGCGGCAGCGAGCGTGCCGGCCGCACCGGCGGCAAGAAACGACGAACGTGCGATCACCAATCGAACTCCAAACCCGGGTCACTATTTATTGTCAAGACGAGAGGAAGAACATTCTTCGGCGACCCAATTGGTGTGCCCGAAGCAGGACCCTCTTTCGTTAGCGCGACGCTTGCGGCAACGCTCGATTGAAAAGGAAAAAATGTTGACAACGATCCGCCGCGCGACGCTGCTCGCGCTCGCTGCCGGGCTCGTGCTCGGCCTCGCCGTTCCGGCCCGGCTCGGCGCCGCCGATCTGCCGATCGTGCGGGTCGGTAAGGCGCAAGCCGTGGCCTTGGTGTTCATTCCGATCGAAGTCGGCGAAGCGGCCGGCATTTGGAAGCAGGTCGGGATCCAGCTCGAAACGTCGTCGTTGCGCGGTGACGGTCAGGTGCAACAGGCGCTGACCGGCGGCAACATCGACATCGGCCTGGGTTCCGGACCCGGACTCGGTTTTCTCGCCAAGGGCGTTCCCGCGATCGGCGTTGCAGCGGCGGCGGGTCCACCGGATTCAATGGCGGTCGTGATCGGCGATAAATCTTCCGTGAAGACCGTCGCCGATCTCAAGGGCAAGAAGATCGCGGTCACAACCAAAGGTTCGCTCACGGACTGGCTCATGCGACAACTCGCAGTGCAGCAAGGTTGGGATCCGGACGCCGTGACGACGGTGCCGCTCGGTGACGCCAAATCTATGGTCGCCGCGCTGCAGACGGGTGAGATCGACGGCATTTGCGGTCCGGTCGAACTCGGCTACGATCTGCAAGACAAAAAAGAGGGCCGGGTGCTTCTCAACTTCGGCCCCATCATCAAGGATTTTCACACGCACATCATCTTCGCGCGGAACGACTTCGTCGATCAGCACCCCGACCTCGTAAAGAAGTTTCTCGTGGGCTGGTTCCGCTCGGTGATCTACATGAAGGCGCACCGTCAACAGTCGATCCAGATTGCGATGCAAGCCGAAGGGATGGATGAAAACGCGACGGCAAAATCCTTCGACGCGTTTATTCCGATGATGTCAACGGACGGCCAGTACGACAACAAGGCGCTCGAGCGTTTGGGCAAATCGTTCGTCGAACTCGGTATCCTCGACACGCCGCCCGACATGAACAAGCTGATCACGCGCCGATTCGTCCCAGTCAAAACATAACGTTAGCCCATCCAGCCTGAGGAGGTTCTCCCGTGGTACACCGACTTTCGATCGTTCTTGCCGCTACCTTCGCCTTCTGTTGGTCGCTCGCCGGCCCGGCTCCGGCGAGTGCTGCCGAAAAGTATTTGATGACCTGCGAGATCGGGACCGGCGGTTCGGTCCTCGTGGACCAGGGGAGCGATCTGGCAACGGCCACCTTTTCAAGGAGCAAGGGACCTACTGCGGCCGGCCTGCAGTCCGGCGAATGTGCCTTCGACGATCGCGCGGTTCTTGCGAACGAGCCGGCCGTCTTGTGCTTTGGAGGTACGATCAACAGAATAACATTTAGACGCGATACCGCAACGTCGGCGGACTTCGGTGGCGACGGCGGAAACGGCGCCAGGCTTCTGGTGAGTGCGATATACGGACCGGCAAAGCTCATGACGTTCACGGTTCGCCCCTGGAACATTCCAGCTCTCGGCGGCGCGTGTTTTCAGATCGTGACCTACAACCCGTAGCCGGCGGCTACTTCGTTTTGAGACTTGGATTCAATCCCCACACGGTGCACCAGCCGCCCGGCAAGACCGGACCGGGAACGAGGAGGCATGTTGCGCTGACGAGCGGGCCCTGAGCCGGTGGTAGTGACGCGCTCGGAGCCGCCTGTGGCGCCGGCGTCGCGGGTCCGTACACGGGGCGAAAAGCATAGCAGGTCGCGCACACGCCCTGGGCCGGATTGGGTGCCTTATCGACGTACTTGTAGTTTGCTCGCATTTGGGCAATGGTAAGTAGCCCGGGCGCGGCAGCCGGCGTGGGTACCGAGGCTGCGCTCGCGGCGGATGTCACCGCCAATGGGATGCCGGCGATGAGCGAAATCACCTCGCCGCGAGAAACGGAACGATCAGGCATGACGTGCGGGCGTTTCGCGAGATGGAACGCGAAAGCGAGCCAAGCCAAGCGGTAGCTCGAATGCTGTTACCGGAGGCGGCTCGCCGGCGAACGCCGCGACTTCGACGAGGCAGCTCTGCGCGGCGCAGCCTTGACCGAGTTGCGACGTGCCGACGTCTTGCGTAACGGCGTTTGGATTGCCGTGCTTGTCGAGGCGCTCGCCGCCGGCTGCCGGGTCGAACCACGTTCCGGTCGGTAGCCGTACCACGCCGGCGATGATGTCGCCCGTGACGCGTAAGCCGGCCAGCGTCGCGCCGCGATCGTTGAACACGCGCACCACGCTGCCGTCGGTAAGACCGCGCGCACGTGCGTCGTCCGGATGCATCCACAACTCGTTGCGGCCGTTGACTTTGCCGCGCCGGCTCTCGCGGCTGCCGTCCATTTGTGCGTGAAGTTTGTCGGCCGGCTGGGTCGAGACCATATGCAGCGGAAAGCGGGCAGCGAGCGGCGAGCCCAGCCATTCGCGCGGTTCGCTCCAGAACGGGTGTCCCGGAACCTCGTCGTAGCCGAAGTCGGCTACGGTTTGCGAGAACAGCTCGACCTTGCCCGACGGGGTCGCCAGCGCCTTCGCAATCGGATCGGCGCGAAATGCTGCCAGTGGCGTTTCCGCGTGTGCCGGCACGGGCACGCGCAGGTAGCCTGCGGTCCAGAACGTTTCGAATGACGGAGCGCAGATGTCGCGTTCGGCGAGGCGTTTGCGCGCCATTTCGTAGATCCGGCGTAGCCACGCGTCTTCGTCTAAACCTTCGTCGTACGCCGCGCGCACGCCGAGCCGTTCAGCCAGTGCGCCGAAAATGTCGAAGTCGTTGCGCGCTTGCGCGTACGGTTCGATCGCGCGCTGCATCGCGAACAGGAACGGATCGCGCGACGAGCCGCCGATGTCGTTGCGTTCGAGCGGCGTCGTAGCGGGCAACACGATGTCCGCGTGGCGCGCGGTGGCCGTCCACCACGGTTCGTGCACGACGATCGTATCGGGTTTGGCGAACGCGTCGCGCAACCGGAAGAGATCTTGGTGGTGGTGGAACGGATTGCCGCCCGCCCAGTACACCATGCGCACGTCGGGATAGGTGAGTGTGTGGCCGTCGAACTCGACGGTCCCACCGGGATCGAGCAGCATGTCGGCGACGCGCGCGACCGGGATGCTGAGGTCGCCGGGGTGCGAACGCGCCGGCATCCCGAAGGCCGGCGTGCGAAATGCCTCGGCACCGGTCGAGTTGATCGAACCGTACCCGAAGCCGATGCCGCCACCCGGCAAGCCGAGTTGGCCGAGCACTGCGGCCAGCGCGATCAGCGCCCAGAACGGCTGCTCGCCGTTCTCCGCGCGCTGCAGCGCCCAACTGGCGGTAAGGAGCGTTCGCTTGCCGATCAGCGATTCGGCGAGCGCGACGATCGTCTCGGGCGCGATGCCCGTGTGCGGTGCGGCCCACGCCGGCGATTTCGGTTGTCCGTCCGTGCGACCGTCGATGTAGGCTAAAAACCGTTCGCCGCCGGTGCAATGGCGTGCGAGGAAGTCGCGGTCGACCGCTCCGCGTTCGTGCACGACGTACGCGAGTGCGAGGATCAACGCGGTATCGGAGTTGGGGCGGATCGGCTGCCACGTCGCACCGAAGGCGGCGACGCCGTCGTCGCGCATCGGCGAGATGCTGGTGAACGCGATGTTGCTCGCGCGCGCGCTCGCCGCGCGATCGGCGAACCCGTGCAGTCCGGCGCCGCCCGATGCGACCTGCCAGTTCTTCGACGGCAAACCGCCGAATGCGATGAAGCGTTCCGTGTGCGCGAAGATCTCGCGCCACTCCGGCACGTTGCCGACGACCGCGTCGATGTTGCCGAGCACGTGCGGCAGCAGCATCATCGCGGCGCCGAAGCTGTAGTTCGTCGTCTGCAGCGTCGCGCCGCCGATCGCCCACAGGAAACGATGTAAGAGCGTGCGCGCATGATGCAAGCGTCCGGCGCTCGCCCAGCCGTAGGATCCGCCGAAGATCGCCGGATTTCCGTAGCGCTCGCGGACGCGCGCTACTTCATCGGCGATGAGCCCGAGCGCTTCGTCCCACGGCACGGCGACGAACGCGTCGTCGCCGCGCACGCCCGACGGCGCGCCGCGCGGCGAACGCAGCCAACCGGCGCGGACCATCGGTTCGGTCACGCGATTCTTCGCGTAGACCATCTCCGGCCACGCGTCGATCAGCGAGTTCGGATGCGGATCGTGTTCGAACGGCGAGACCGCGACGAGACGCCCGTCCTCGACGTGGGCGGTAAATGCGCCCCAGTGCGAGAGGGTTCGGAAGCTAGACGAGTGCGGGCTGGGCGCGGAGACAGAAGTCGCCGAAGGCTTCGCCGGGTCGCCGGTCTGCGGCATAGTTCCGGAAGAGTTCCGAAAGCACGCCCGTGATTTCCTCGCCGCGGACCTTTTCGCGATAGAGGGTGTTGAGCCGCGTCGAACCGGCGTTGCCCCCGGTGTAGACGTGATAGGTGTTGAGGCTGACGCCGACGATCCCGATCTCGCCGAGCGAGGGGCGCGCGCAACTGTTCGGGCACCCGGTCATGCGAATCGTCGGCACGCCGTCGCGCAGACCCGCAGCCTGCCACGCCTGGCGGATCGAACCGAGCAGTGCCGGCAGAAAACGTTCGGCTTCAGCCAACGCAAGTCCGCAGGTCGGCAGCGCCGGGCAAGCAAGCGCCTTGCGTTCGAACTCGTCGGCGTCGTTCGTCACGCCGTTGGCATGCAGAATCGCATCGATCGTCGCCCGCTGCGCGGCCTCAACGTCGATGATGAGCAGCGATTGATTCGGTGTGGCGATGAGGTTGCGTCCGGTTTGCGCGACGATGTCGCGCAACGCGGTCTTGAGCTTCACCCGCCCGCGATCCGCGATGCGGCCGCTCAGAATATCGAGCGCGTAGAACCACTTCCCGTCGCCTTGCGCCGTCCAGCCCTGATACGCGGGGACCGTCCAGTCGGGGAGCTGCCGCCACTCGCCGAGTGCAAAGCCGGCCTGTGCTTCCACCGCGCTGCGGAACCAGTCGATGCCGCGATCCTCGATCGTGTACTTCAGGCGCGCGTGCTTGCGGTTCGTGCGATCGCCGTGGTCGCGTTGCACGATCACCATGGCCTGCACGGTCGCGATGAGGCGCTCGGCCGGCACGAACGCGAACTCATCGCCCAGACGCGGAAATGTCGCGTGTTTGCCGTGCGTCATGCCGAGGCCGCCGCCGGCCGTGAGATTGTAGCCTTCGATCGTTCCGTCCGCCGTCACGAGCGGCACGACGCCCACGTCGTTGGTGTAGAGGTCGACGGAATTATCACCCGGCACGGTGACCGCGATCTTGAACTTGCGCGGTAGGTAGGTCGCGCCGTAGATGGGCTCTTCGACGGCCTCGCTCTTGGTCGAGTGCGCGAGTTCCCCGTCTTGCCAGATCTCGTAGTAGGCTTGCGTTTTGGGCGTGAGCGCGTCCGCGATCGCGAACGCGGCGTCGCGCGCCGCGCGGTAGTCGGGCCGGTTCAGCGGAAACGGCGTCGCCATCACGTTGCGGTTGATGTCGCCGCAGGCGGCGAGCGTCGAGCCGAGATGCTCGTTGATCCCGTGGATAACGGTGTGCAGGTTGGACTTGAGGACTCCGTGCATTTGCAGCGCGCCGCGCGTGGTCACGCGGATCGTGCCGTTGCCGTATAGGTCGGTCAGCTTGTCGACCGCGAGGTAGAAGTCGGCCGGGAGATAGCCGCCCGGGCTTTTGGTGCGGATCATGCAGCTGAAGTCGCGCCCGGCGCCCGTTTCGCGGGCGCCCTTGCGCGCGTCGCGGTCGTCCTGCTGATAGACTCCGTGGAACTTCAGTAGCGCGATCGATTCCTCGCCGAAATGATCGATCGGCGAAGCGAGCTCCTCGGGGATCGAGCCGCGCAGTCCGTGACTCGCGCGCTTGACCGCCTCGACATCTAATTTGCTCACGCCGCCATCCAGGTATTCACGATGATCTCCTTAGGAAAGACTCGACCGGCATAAAAAAGCCCCCGCCGCTTGGCGAGGGTCTCACGAGTGTACGAAGCGCGCTTCGTCCCTCAATGGGACACCTAGCCGGTGCCGATCGACCGGGCGGGGGGACAACAGGAACAACAACAGGCGCGCGTTGACATCAGGCGTTACCCTATCACATTGGACCGGTCCACGTCAAACAAGGGTTCCCCGGCGAGCGCGGAAGCCGACGCCCATGGATCTCCGGCTTGCGGGAAAGACCGCGCTCATCACCGGCGGCAGCGCCGGCATCGGCCTCGCCTGCGCTCAGATGCTGGTGGCCGAGGGCGTCCACGTCGTCATTGCCGCCCGCAACCCCGACCGGCTCGCCGGGGCCGCCGAAGCGCTGAACGCGGCGGCTCACGAGCGCGGCGGAGAGGTGCCGCGGGTGCTCGCCATCGCCGCCGACCTTTCGAAGGCCGAAGACGTGGCGCGGGCCGCACGCGATGCGACGGCGGCCTTCGGGCACATCGACATCCTCATCAACAACGCCGGCTCCGCGATGGGCGGACCGTTCCTCGAGCTGCCGGACTCCGCGTTCCTCGATGCCTGGACGCTGAAGCTGCTGGGCTATATCCGGATGACGCGGGCGCTCGTGCCGGCGATGATCGAACGGCGCGACGGCCGCATCGTGAACATCGTCGGAGGCGCGGCCCGCAACCCGACGCCGGGCTTCCTGACCGGCAGCACCGGTAATGCTGCGATCATCAACTTCACCCGCGGCATCTCCAAAGAGCTCGCGCCGCACAACGTGCGCATCAACGCGATCTCACCCGGCATCACCCAGACCGAACGCGGCGATCGTCTGCTCGAAGCCGAGGTGACGCCCGGCCGAACGCTCGAGCAAGCGCGCGAGGCGCGGCTCAACCGGGTGCCGATGCACCGCATCACCCAGCCCGGTGAAATCGCCGCGATGGCGGCGCTGATCGTCTCCGACCGCATGGCAACGATGACGGGCGCCGAGGTGATCGTCGACGGCGGCGCGATGCCGGCGGTGTAGCCGGCGAACTAGTTCAGGTGGATGTCGTGCTCGCCGCGGGCCCCGAATCGAACGAGCATCGCTTCCGCTTGGAATGGACCGATGCGTTCGAGCGGGATGTGTGGTGGCGTGAGCGTGCCGGGTTGCGGACGGCGGTCACGCGCGGCCTGCACGCAGATCGCCGCGGTCGCGATCAACGCGAGCCCGGCGAAAAATTCCCACATCGGCGTCGGCCAGGGCGGCGCGTGCCCCATCAGCGAGAGCACGGCGCGTATCGCGATCATCACGATTAGGGCTTCCAGCAGGACGAGCTTCATGGGGGTCCGCCACTCGGGAAGGGTGCCGAACGATCATTCTGCCCGGCTCCCCACAACCTCTCTACCCCGGTCAACACGCCGTTCACACGGTCGGCCGGTCGCATCAGTGCTCCTCAGCCATCGAACTCTCGTGCCAGTGCCCCAGGAGCGCGTTGTTCAGGCCGACCATCAGGAGATAGAGCGCGACGCCGCTGATCGCGATCAAGAAGAGCGCGGCGAACATCAGCGGGATGTCGAGTTGAAAGCCGGCCTGGAGAATCTGGTAGGCGAGTCCGGCGCTCTGGCCGCCGGTACCGGCGACGAACTCCGCCACCACTGCGCCGATGAGTGCGAGGCCGCTGGCGATGCGCAACCCGGCCAGAAAAAACGGCAGCGCGGAGGGGACGCGCAGGCGCAGCAGCGTCTCGAGACGGCTGGCTTTGTTCATCCGGAAGTAGCTGAGCAATCCGGGATCGACGCTGTGCAGTCCGATCGTCGTGTTCGAGATAACCGGGAAGATCGCGACGACCGCGGCACAGATCGTCAGCGAGAGCGCCGTATTTTTCACCAGAATGATGATCAACGGTGCGACCGCGACGACCGGCGTCACCTGTAAGAGCACGGCGTAGGGGAAGAAGCTCGCCTCGAGCGCTTTGTTCTGCACGAAGACGAACGCGATCAGCGTTCCGAGGACGACCGCGATGACGAACGCTTGCAGGGTGATCAGCAGCGTCGATCCGAGCGCGCGCAGGAGCACGGCCCAGTCGCGCACGAGCGCCGTCGCAATCGCGGTCGGCGCCGGAAAGAGATAGGCGGGTACGTGCCAGAAGCGGCAGGCGCCTTCCCAGATCGCGAGGATCAAGATGCCGACGAGCAGCGGCGCTAACGTGCGGGCGGCGGGATGTTGCTCGTTCACGGCGCCGGCCCGACGGCGACCGAGGCTGCGTGCAAAATCTTCGAGAGTTCGCGCGAGAGTTCGGCGAAGCGCGCGCTCGTCCGGAAATCGTCACCCCGCGGCTCCGGTTCGTCGACGCGGAACTCCGCGAACACGCGGCCCGGGTTCGACGCCATGACAATGACGCGCGTCGAGAGGAAGACCGCTTCGTAGAGCGAGTGCGTCACGAAGATCGTCGTGAGGCGCCGTTCGAACGAGAGGCGCAGCAAGTCGTCGTCGAGTTTGTTCCGCGTGAATTCATCGAGCGCGCCGAAAGGTTCGTCCATCAGCAACAGATCGGGATCGGTCACGAGCGCCCGTGCGATCGACACGCGCATGCGCATCCCGCCAGAAAGCTGGCGCGGATAGTGGCGGCGGAAACTCGCCAGGTCGACTTGCGCGAGCGCTGCATCGACACGCGGCGCGGCCGCTTCTTTCGCGACGCCTGCAAGATCGAGCGGCAGCCGGACGTTGGTGTCGACGCGCGACCATGGCATCAGGGTCGGTTCTTGAAACACGAACGCCATTTGATGCCCCGCTTGGCCGACGCGACCGAAATCCTCGCCCCACCAGCCGAGCCCCCCGCTCGTCGGTGCGATCAGGTTCGCCATCAATTTGAGCAGGGTGCTCTTGCCGCATCCGGACGGTCCGATCAGCGTGACGAACTCCCCCGGCTGCACGGCGAGGTCGATCGGTGCGAGACCGCGCATGCCGTTGGAAAAAACTTTGTCGGCGGCGCGCAGCTCGACGACCGCCCGGCCCGCTGTATCGATCACGCGACGATGTTGAGACCCCGGACAAACTGCGTGGTGAAGGCCGTCTTCCAAGGCGCTTCCGCTGCGAGCATGTGCGTGCCCACCATGAAGTCGCGCGTTTTCTTCCACCGCGCTTCGGTCATAATGCCGATGCCGTGCGTTGCGGCATCGCCGCCGGTGATGCATTTAATCGCCTTGAAGCGGCCGATGCTGAAAGCGATCTGGTCGTCGCCTTGTTTGGGATTCGCCTCTTTGATCAAGGCATTGCCCGGCGCCGGATGCTCGAGGTAACTCTTCCAGCCCTGCATCGTTGCCTTCACGAAGGCGGCGACGACTTCGGGATTCTTTTCCATGTACGGTCGCGTCGTAACGAGCGTCGTGCTGTACGGCGGATAGCCGTCGTCGGCGAAGAGGAAGAACTTCGTCTTGGCGCCGTGTTTCTGCGCTTCGAACGGCTCGGCCGTGATATAGCCTTGCTGCGCCAGCGTCGGATCGACGTAGAACGGTTGCAGGTTGAACGTGTACGTGCCGGCCATGTCGTCGGTGAATCCGAACTTGAGTTTCAGCCACGGCCAGAACGTCGAATATGCGGTGCTGCTGACGAGGATCTTGCGGCCTTTGAGCGAGGCCAGCGACGCGACATCGGGGTGCGCCATGATCCCTTGCAGATCGAATTGATTGACCGCCCCGATCGCGACTGCGGGCACGCCCTTTTCCACGCTGTCGAGCACTTGGATGTCGTAACTGATGATGATGTCTGCGTCAGCGCCGCCGAGCAACTGCATTCCGTTGACCTGCGGGCCGCCCATCTGGATGTCGACGTCGAGTCCGGCCTTTTCGTAGAGGCCGGTCGCTTTGGCCTGATAGAAGCCGCCGTGTTCGGCCTCGGCGAACCAGTTGGTCAAGAGGCGGATCTTCGTGGCCGCGCGGGCCGGGGCGATGCGGGTGCCGGCGGCGACCAAGGCGCTCGCGGCGCCGGCGATTGCCGCGCGGCGCGAGACGGCGACGTCATTCTTGGGCATGAGCGTTGCTATCGTTGAAGCGCGACTCCGTCCTATGGACATTCCGCTAGCCGAACGGCTCAGTCTTTGGGCGCGGTGAACACCAGCGCGGCGTTGATGCCGCCGAAGCCTGCCGAACTGCTTAGCACGACGCGCGGCGCGACCGAGGACGGTGCCTGCAGTGCTGCGACCGCGCACGCCGGATCCGGATCGTCGCAGTTCACGACGCGTGGAACGATGCCGCGCTCGATCGCGAGCAGCGAGAGCACGGCTTCCCACGCACCGGTAGCGCCGAGGGCGTGACCGTGTTGGCCTTTCGTCGCGGTGAGCGGTACGTGCGGCGTGCGTTCGCCAAAGACGAGTTGCAGCGCCGTCGCTTCGCCGCTGTCACCGAGCACCGTGCCCGAACCGTGGGCGTTGATCAGGTCGACGTTGGCGGGCGTGAGTTGCGCTTCGGCAAGCGCGCGCTGCATCGCAAGCGCATTGAACGTGCCTTCGGGTCGCGGCGCCGACATGTGATAGCCGTCGTTGGTCAGGCCGTAGCCGGCGATTTCGCCGTAGATGCGTGCCCCCCGCGCGAGCGCGTCGTCGTAGCGCTCGAGTACCAGCATCGCGGCGCCCTCAGCCATCACGAAGCCGTCGCGGTTACGGTCGAACGGCCGGCACGCGCCGGCTGGATCGTCGTTGCGCGTGGACATCGCGCGAATGACGGTGAAGGCGCCGAAGACCAGCGGCGAGAGCGGCGCTTCGCAACCGCCCGCGAGCGCCGTGCGAATCTCGCCGCGCGCGATTGCCCGGAACGCATCGCCGATCGCGACCGCGCCCGATGCGCACGAGTTGCCGTTTGCGACGTTGGGTCCGCGAATGCCGAACTCCATCGCGACGTTGCACGTCGCCGCACCGCCGAACACCGAGATCGCGAGTAGCGGCCGAACCGCGTCGAGACCCGCCGCGCGAAAAACGTCGTGCTGTTCGTCGGCGTACGCAAGACCGCCCAGCGCGGAGCCGATGAACACGCCGGTGTCGGTGCCGTCTCCGGCGATGCCCAAGGCCGCATCTTCAATCGCCATGCGCGTCGCGGCCAGGGCAAACTGCGAGAAGCGATCGGTCCAGCGTAACCGTTTGCCGCCGACGAAGGCTGCGGCATCGAAGTCCGCGATCTCGGCGGCAACGGTCGATGCGTAGCCGGCGGTCGGGAAACGCGTGATCGTGCGCACCGCGACGTGCTCGGCCAGTACGTTCGTCCAAAACGCTTTGAGTCCAATGCCGAGCGGCGTGACGACACCCATGCCCGTGACCGCGACGCGGTGCGTCATCGGGCCTCGGCTTCGGCGAGCCGCTTCATATGCGCGAGCGTCTTGCTCGCTACGCCGTGAATGAAGATGTCGCCGACCACGTACTTGCCGAAGAAGCCGGCCGCGACCGGAAAGATAAACGCGAGCCGATGGACGATCCGCACGCGCGTGTGCGTCGCGTCGAGCGGAGTGAATATCCACTCGACATCCATGCCGCGCGTGGGACCGGCGATGTGGTGGAAAGCAATGTGCGGCCGCGCCGGATCGTTCGTTTGTTCGGCCGTCCAGCGCAGCGGAACGATCCCGTGCCGGGCCGCCATTTCGACGGTGCGCGTTGGGCCGTTCTCCGCCAGCACGCGCACGTAGCGATAGTGCGGCAACAGCTCCGGCCAGCGTTCGGTCGCGGCCGCGAACCCGTAGATGAGCGCCGGCGGTGCGGCGATGTCGATGCTGTTCTCGGTCGTGGTCAGAGGACGAGCTTCCCCAGAACGGCGGGCGTGAGCGCACTCTCCGGCGCGCTCAATCCGGCCAGCGCGTTGACGAGCGTCGTCGCTAGGTCCGGCGAGCGCGCGAGTTTTTTTGCGGCCCGGCGCGCGAGCGGTGGAACGTCGATCAGCCAACCGACCGCGCCGCTCAAGCGCTTGCGTGCAGCGAAGTCTGCGGTCCGATCGCCGGCATAGGTTGCGAACTCGCGCACCTCGCGAGCGCGGTTGCCCGCGCTCGCAATGATAGCGCGGGCGGCGCTCTCGGCCGACGTCAGCGCCAAGAACACACCTTGACCCGTGAATGGGTTGAGGAAGCCGGCGGCGTCGCCGATCAGGACCACGCCGTTGCCGACCGGAGCGCGCACGCTGTGGGCGAGCGGGCCGGTCGCAGCACGCGCGCCGACGCGCTGCGCCGACGCGAACGAGCGGTGCCCGCGCCCGAGCTCGGCCGCTTTCCCGGCGACGCCTTCGTCGACGAATCCCGACCATTTTGCAAGCGCTGTCTTCGGCACGACTACCATCACGTTGGTCATAGTATGACCCAGCGGGTTGAGAGCGAAATAAGCACCCGCGCCGACGTACATCTCGATGAAGCCGCCGAGGTCGCCGAAGCCCGTGTAGTGTCCGCCGACCGCAAACCGCGGCACCAGCGGCCAGGTGCGCCGCGTCAAACGAGCACGCCGCGCGATGACGGAGCCGCAACCGTCCGCGCCCACGGTCCAGCGCGCGCGCACTTCGTAGGTACTGCCGTCGTCGTTGCGCACCCAAACGCCGTTGATGCGGCCGCGATCGTGCAACACGTCTTCGACGCGGCCGTGAACGACCGTCACGCCGGCATACACGGCCGTGCGCAACAGAATTGCGTCGAGAGTTTCACGCTCGCACGAAAGCGCGCCGTGCGCGAACGGTAACTCGACGGCCGGTGCGCGCGGCGGAACGAGCCGCACGCCGCGCAACCCGAACGACTGCGCGCGCACCTCGCCGAGAGCGCCGATCCGGTCGAGCGCAGCGACGGCGCCGGAATTCAGATATTCGCCGCAGACTTTGCGTCGCGGAAAGGTCGCGCGCTCGACGAGCGTCACCGTCAATCCGGCACGCGCCAAGAGCAGCGCGCAGGTCGAGCCCGCGGGGCCGCCGCCGACGACGACCGCGTCAACCATCAAAGAGCGTCATGCGGAAGAAGGCTTCGCGCCGGACGCTGGGTGACCGCCAGCCCGCCTCGCGAGCCAGTGCGAGTGCTTCCTGCGGTTGGTAGGCGCGCCGAACCGAGAGCGGTGCATCGTGGCGCGTCAACCGGTTGCGGGTCGTCACGCGTGCCCACAGCCACGTCCCGCCCAGTGCCGGCCACGAGCGCGCCAAATCGCCGACGATCGGCGTCAAGCGTGCGACGCGGCGCATCTCGCGCAGCAGTTCGCGCGCTGCCGGCGGTTCGAAGTGGTGCAGTGCGAGCGTTGCGGTGACGACGTCGAAGGCGCCATCGGCGAACGGCAACCGTTCGCCTTCGCCGCACACGAACGTCAAACGATCGTCGCTCGCGGTGCGCCGCCGGGCGATGTCGATCATTTGCATGCTATGGTCGAGGCAGGTCACGCGGACGTCGACGCCGCGCAGCCGGCCGTCGCGAACGAGCGCGTGCGGCACGTCGCCGCTGCCGCTGCCGACGTCGAGGATCGTGCGCGCGCCCGTCCGCCGGACCTCGCGCCGGATCGGTGCGATCCCGCCGAGCCAGCGGTTCGCGAACTCGATGTCGGCGAGGTTGCCTTCGAGCTCATCGAGTGCCTCGACCGGCCGGTCCATCAGTTCGAGCCGCCCGGCAGCGCGTTTCACCGCACGAGTCGTACCCCGGCTGCGGCGGAGGACCTGCGTGGACCGGCGTACCTGTGGTGCGATGTTGATCGTCCTAAAATATGGCGGAAACGCGATGACGGCCGGGACCGACGATCCCGTGCTGGATGAAATCGCCGCGCTGTCACGCACGGGGACGTCGGTCGTGGTGGTGCACGGCGGCGGTCCGCAGATCGACGCGGCATTGAAAATCCACCATATTCCGGAGCAGCGCATCGAGGGCTTGCGCGTGACGCCGGCGGCGGTGCGGGACGTCGTCGAGGCGGTACTGTGCGGTACCGTCAACAAGGACCTCGTGCGCGGGTTGCTCGCGCGCGGTGCGCGAGCGTTCGGCTTCGCCGGCCAAGATGCCGCGATCCTGACGGCGCGGCGCATGACGGTCTCCGGCGGCGACCTGGGTTACGTCGGCGAGCCGGCCGGCGTCGATGCCGCGTTGCTGCGCGGCGTTCTCGGTCTCGGCGTATTGCCCGTGATCGCGCCGCTCGGCCTCGACCCGGTCGAGAACGTCGCGCTGAATCTGAACGCCGATACGGCGGCCGGTGCCATCGCCGCGGCCCTCGAGGCCGACGCCTACGTCGTGCTCACCAACGTCGCCGGCGTGCGGCGCGACCGCCACGATCCGGGGTCGGTCATTCCGCGGCTCACGATTGCCGAGGCGCAGGGCTTCCTCGCCGACGGGACGTTCGCCGACGGGATGCGGCCGAAGATGCGGGCAGCGATCGAGGCCGTCGCCGGGGGCGCACGCCGGGCGGTGATCGCGGCCGCCGTGCGGGACGGCATCGGGGCGGCTTTGGGCGGCGCGGGCACGGAGTTGGTGCGTTCGTAAGACGCTCGGCCGTAGACGCGTCACGCAAACGCTGGTAGCCTAGACGTCCCCGCGCGCTTGCCGGCAGGGAACCTGCCGGTGGTGACGAGATGCTTCTTCACCGCGTTGCGACGGAAATAGTTTCCATAAACCCCCGTTTGGCGGTATAACGAGCGCCCAACCCTCTTGCCTGCCCGCTGCATGACGCACGGAGATCACTCGCTTGTCCGACGTTCTCGCCCCGCCCGCGACCAAGGCGCTCTACTTCTTCGAGGAGGGGTCGGGCGATCAGAAAGATCTGCTCGGCGGGAAGGGGGCCGGCCTTGCCGAGATGACCCGCGCCGGACTGCCGGTCCCGCCCGGATTCATCATCACGACCGAGCAGTGCCTGGAGTTCTATCGCGTCGGGCGGCGTTTCCCCGACGGCTTAGCGGAACAAGTGCGCGTGGCGATGCGCGAACTCGAGAAACGGACCGGCAAGGGCTTCGGCGTTGCCGCGAACCCCCTGCTCGTATCGGTTCGCAGCGGCGCGCGCGTCTCGATGCCCGGCATGATGGACACGATCCTCAACCTCGGCCTCAATAGCGAGACGGTCGAGGGGCTTGCGAAACTCACCGGCAACGAGCGGTTCGCCTACGATGCGTACCGTCGCTTCATCACGATGTTTTCGAGCGTCGTGCTGGAGATCAACAAAGAGCATTTCGACCATCTGCTCGACGCAGCCAAGGCGAGGTTAGGCGTCAAGACCGACCCGCAACTGAGCGCCGCCGATTGGAAGGCGTTGATCCCGCAGTACCTCGCGGTCGTAGAGCGCGAGGCCAAGCGCACCTTCCCGCAAGACGTCTTCGAACAGCTCGATCTGGCGATCGGCGCGGTCTTCAATTCCTGGAACTCCAAGCGCGCGATCGACTATCGCGCCTACAACAAGATGTCCGATGACTGGGGCACCGCGGTCAGCGTGGTTTCGATGGTGTTCGGCAACATGGGTGACGATTCGGGAACGGGCGTTGCGTTCACGCGCGAACCGAACACCGGCGCGCGCGAACTCTTCGGTGAGTACTTGCGCAACGCGCAGGGCGAAGACGTCGTGGCCGGGATTCGCACGCCCGAGAAGATCGCCGATTTGCAGAACTCGCAGCCCGAGGTGTACGCGCAGTTCGTCGCGATCGCCAAGCAACTCGAGACGCATTATCGCGACATGCAAGATCTCGAGTTCACGGTCGAACGCGGCAAACTCTACATGCTCCAAACGCGCAGCGGCAAACGCAGCGCCGAAGCGGCCGTTAAGATCGCGCTCGATTTCGTCCACGACGGGCTCATTACCAAAGAAGAAGCGATCTGCCGCGTCGAGCCGCGGCAACTCGAAGCGCTGTTCTTCTCGCGCATCGATCCGACCGCGGAGTACGAGAAAGCCGGCACGGGGCTGAACGCATCGCCCGGCGCCGCCGCGGGCCAGATCGTGTTCGATGCCGACACTGCTGCCGAGTGGGGCAAACGCGGCAAGGCCGTCATCCTCGTACGCAACGAAACCGCGCCCGACGACGTGCACGGCATGATCGCCGCGAAAGGCGTGCTCACGTGCAAGGGCGGGGCCACCTCGCACGCGGCCGTCGTGGCGCGCGGAATGGGCTTGCCGTGCGTGTGCGGCTTTGAGGACATGTCGATCGATCTGCGCGGCAAGACCGCGACGATCGGAACGACCGTTCTCAAGGAAGGCGACTGGCTGACGATCGACGGGACGACGGGGCACGTCGTGTTCGGGAAGCTCGGACTGATCCCGCCGCCGGCGGAGCAGCCCGCGTGGCTGGCCGAATTCCTCGGCTGGGCTGATGAGATCAAACGGCTGATGGTCTGGGGTAACGCCGACAATCCGGAAGACTCGCGCAAAGCGCGCGATCTCGGCGCGACCGGCATCGGCCTCTGCCGCACCGAGCACATGTTCATGCAGCAGAACCGGCTGCCGATCGTGCAAGACATGATCCTTGCCGAATCGCCGGAAGCGCGCGACGCGGCGCTGGCAAAATTGCTGGTCTTCCAGAAGGAAGACTTCCTCGGCATTCTCGAGGCGATGGCGGGATATCCCGTGACGGTGCGGCTGCTCGATCCGCCGCTGCACGAATTTCTGCCCTCGCTCGAAGACCTCGTTGCCGAGACGACGGAGCTGCGACTGACCAAGGGCGAGACGTCGCCCGAATATCGCGCCGGCATGAAGATGCTCGCGCGCGTGCGGCAGCTGCACGAAGTCAATCCGATGCTCGGGCTGCGCATGTGCCGGCTCGGCATCGTGCAACCCGAGATCTACGATATGCAAGTGCGCGCGCTGTTCCTCGCCGCTTGCGACTTGCGTAAGCGCCGCGTCGACGCGCGGCCCGACGTCATGATCCCCGGCGTCGGCACGCCCGAAGAGATGCGCGTGACCTACGACGCGGCGAAGGCCGTCGCCGATGCCGTGATCGCCGAGACCGGCGTGCCGGTCCCCTATCGTATCGGAACGATGATCGAGTTGCCGCGCGCTTGCGTCGTCGCCGATGCGCTGGCCGAGACGGCGCAGTTCTTCTCGTTCGGAACGAACGACCTCACGCAGACGACGTACGGCTACAGCCGCGACGACGCCGACACCACCTTCATCCCGACCTACATCGAGAAGAAGATTCTCAAGGAGAGCCCCTTCCAGGTGCTCGATCGCGTGGGCGTTGGGGAGTTGATGCGGATGGGGATTGCGAAGGGACGCGGCACGCGGTCCGATCTCAAGATCGGCATCTGCGGGGAGCACGGCGGGGATCCGTCCTCGGTGATGTTCTGCGACGAACTGGGACTCGATTACGTCTCGTGCTCGCCGTACCGCGTGCCGATCGCTCGCCTGGCCGCCGCCCAAGCACGGGTTAAGCCGTCCACCTAAGGAGACACATCGATGTCAGGCCACGCGGAATTTCCCGGCAGCGAGGTGCGCGCCAAACTCGATCATCCGGTCGTTGACGCCGACGGCCATACGATCGAATGCGAGTGGCTGCTCGATGAGTACGTCCGCGACGTTGCCGGAGCAGAGATTGCGGCGCGCTGGCTAAAGCGGCCCGCGCCGTACGGCCCGACCAAGATGATCTGGTGGGGCTACCCGTCAGCGGCGCACACGCGCGACCGGGCGATGTCGATGTTTCCGAAATATTTCGCCGCGCGAATGGAAGAGTGCGGCATCGATTTCGCCCACATGCTGACGACGGCCGGGCTCGCCACGCTCTACGTGCGCGACGACGAATTGCGCCAAGCCGGTTGCCGGGCCCTCAATACGATGTACGCCGACATGTTCCGCGACGTGAAGGACCGTATTCGTCCGGCTGCCGTCATCCCGACCTACACGCCCGAAGAAGCGATTCGCGAACTCGAATTCGCCGTGCTCGAACTCGGCCACAAGGCCGTCATGGTCGGCACCGAGATTCGCAAGCCGTATCCCGAAGTGTTCCGCGATGCACCGCAGTTCGGTCAGTTCGCCGAACGCTGGCAATCGATCGCGATCGACCCGCCGCAGGACTACGATCCGTTCTGGCAGCGCTGCGTCGACCTCGGCGTCGCACCGATCTGCCATACCTCGCACATCGGCGCGCAGCATCGCCGTTCGTCGTCCAACTACGTATTCAATCACTTGGGCATGTTCGCCGGCGGGTCCGAGCATTTTTGCCGCGCGCTCTTCCTCGGTGGCGTAACGAAGCGCTTCCCGACGCTGAACTTCGGTTTGCTCGAAGGCGGCGTCGCGTGGGCCGTGACGCTGCTCAACGACATCGTCGAACACTTCGAGAAACGCAACGTGACGGATATGGTCGAGAACCTCGACCCCGGCAAGCTCGACATCGATCTACTGGCCAAGCTTGCCGACGAATACGGGGATGCGCGCATCACCGGCGCGCGCATTCGCGAGCGGCCGCACTCGCGCAGTTCGGATCCCAAGCGCCCCGAGCTGTTCGATGAGTTCGCCGCTTGCGGGATGACGGAAGTCCACGACTTGCGCAAACTCTTCTGCGACAACTTCTACTTCGGGTGCGAGGCCGACGACCGGATGATGTCGGTCGGCTTCAATCGCAAGCTCAGTCCGGTCGGGCAACCGCTTAAAGCCGTATTCGGTTCGGATATCGGCCACTGGGATGTGATGGATGCCAAGAGCATTCTCTCGGAAGCCTACGGATTGGTCGACGCGGGCCTGATCACGCTCGAAGATTTCAAGGCGTTCACCTGGACCAACCCGGTTTCGTTGCACCTGCAGATGAATCCGGATTATTTCAAGGGCACGGCCATCGAATCGGACGCGGAGAAACTCAAAGCGCAACTGCCGAAACGCCCGGTGCCGGCCACCCGCCTCTGACGGCCGGCGCGCCCGCTGCGGCCATCCAAGACCGGACCCGGATCACGTTTCATTCCGACAAAAAGCGGAAATGAGACGGCCATGAAATTGTTTCGTAAACACCTTCACACGCTGGGCGTGGGCGTGCTGCTCTCCGGACTAGCGATCTCGGCCACCGCCGGGCTCGCGTCGGCCCAGCCATGGTACAACGGACCGCCGCCCCCGCCGCCGCGGTATGAGAACCATGGCATGCGCGCGGGCTATGCATGGGAGGGCGGCCACTGGCGCCGCGCCAACGGCCGCTGGGTTTGGGCCTCGGGCCGCTACGTCACCATGGCGCCGGGTCGCCACTGGGTTACCGGTCACTGGCGCATGGGACCCCAAGGCCGCTATTGGGTCGACGGCCACTGGGGCTGATCCCGCAGCGGATTGACGTGGTCTTGGGCCCGCGGTAGCCGTAGTCCCAATCGGCTTCGCGGTAGTCCGTAACGCTGCGGGTAGTCGCCCCATTCTCGCGCGAGCGTTTGCACGCTGCGCGGCGTCGCCGAGCAGCGTCACGCGATTGCGCGTCCAATTCGCAACGGGGGTCCTTTGCCGCAGGGAGGCGGGACGTTTGCAACGCGGCTAACGTAGAGGGAATATGCAATTGAGAAGGCCGCCGGGTTCCGCTTTGACGCGTTGGGCGGTGGGCGGGCTCTTGAGCCTTGCGATCGCCGCCCAGGCCTCGGCTGCACCTCCGGCCGGATCGAGTACGAGCGACGTGCTCAAAGCGACCTTGCGCAACGGGCTCGTGGTCGTGATCGTGCGCAACACGCTGGCGCCGGTCGTGTCGACCGACCTGAGCTATCTGGTTGGTTCGCGCGACGACCCGGCCGACATGCCGGGAATGGCGCACGCGCAAGAACACATGATGTTCCGCGGGACGAAAAACCTCAGCACGTCCGAACTGGGCACGATCGCGACCGCCCTCGGCGGCGACTTCAACGCGGAGACGAGCGAGCTGACGACGCAATACCAGTTCACCGTCCCGTCAGCCGACCTCGATGCCGTGCTGCGCATCGAGTCCGATCGCATGCGGGGCGTGCTGGATTTGCAGTCGCAGTGGCAGAACGAGCGCGGCGCGATCGAACAGGAAGTCGCGCGCGACGAAGCCGCGCCCGGCAGCGATTTTTTCTCCGACGCGACCGCGATCGCGTATAAGGGCACGGTCTACGAACATCCGGGCGTCGGCACGAAGGCGGCCTTCGACGCGCTGACCGGTCCGCGGCTCAAGGCGTTCTGGGATCGCTGGTACGCGCCCAACAACGCGGTGCTCGTCATCGCCGGCAACGTCGATCCGGCCCGTACGCTCGCGGACGTGCG
>Ga0182015_10002364_pt1 | contig 22986 bp, 19 predicted proteins | sample 712P3MmetaG_FD_120478 | JGI IMG/M metagenome (GOLD analysis project Ga0182015, IMG submission 120478) | Permafrost microbial communities from Stordalen Mire, Sweden - 712P3M metaG | ecosystem: Environmental > Terrestrial > Soil > Wetlands > Permafrost | place: Sweden: Stordalen | collected...
CTCGACAGCACCCATCTGCGCTTCTTCACCGAAGAGACGTTGTCGCAGATGGTCGAACGCTGCGGCTGGCAGGTGGTGGCACAGGATAATTTCAGCACGGTCCGCTCGGACCAGTACGACCCGGACCTCAACGATTCACTGCCCGTCGAGATGATCGGCGCATTGCGCGTGCTGTCGGAAACCCACAACCCGAACGCCGCCGTTCAGCAGTTCGTGTGGGCCATGCGACCGGTACCGGTGCCCGAACAACCCACCACCTATCTCGAGGCGGTGGGTAGACCCGAGGGGTCTGGGTCGGAATCCCCCGACCACCTCAACGACCGGTCCATCTCCGACTACCTGGTCTCCGTAGGACTGATCGCTTCGGAGTCGAATCGCCGAATCGCGAACAGCCAACCGTCGCACATCTACAGTGGGATGACGTTGCCAGTGTGGAAGCAACGGGCACTGCGGGTCGTCTACGGCGGGTCGCGGCGGACCGCGTTCTTCAAGAAGGTCTATGGCCGGATCCGGTGAGGTGTCGGTGAACAGCCGGCGCCCCGGACCACCGGTGCTGGTGGTTGGGGCCCACCGGAGCGGTACCTCCGCGGTGGCCGGAGCGCTCGGTGCGCTGGGACTGGCCGTGCCCGTCGTGGCGGACCGGATGGAGTGGCCGGAGAGCAATCCGGAGCACTGGGAGAGCCTGTCCCTCTCGCTACACAACGAGGAGCTGCTCAACCGATTGGCCGGAAGTTGGGACGCCCCCCCGGATCTGCCCGCCGGATGGGAGGATGGCCCCGAGATCCGAGGCGTTGCCGACCCGACCCCGCTCATCGCCGCAGCCTTTCCCGAAGAGGGCCCATTCGTGTGGAAGGACCCTCGGGTCTGCCTGTTGCTCCCCTACTGGCGACGCCTCCTGTCGGGCCCGAGTGCCGCCGTACTGGTGTGGCGGGAACCGATGGCCGTGGCCCGCTCGCTCCGCACGCGGGACCGAATGTCGCTGGCCAGTGGGCTGGCTCTCTGGACACGTTACAACTCCGCGGCGCTCGAAGGACTGGTCGGTGTCGACACCTATGTCGTGGATTACGAGTCGATCGTCGAGGACCCGAAAGCCTTCGTCGACGCGGTGGTCGGATGGCTGGGCTCGCTCCCCCAGCTCGAGCAGTTTGCGGACGGGTGGGATCGCCAGGGCGCGGCGGCCTCGGTCGATGCCGGGCTCCGCCATCAGGAGAGCGACCAGTCAGAAGAGACCGCCGGTCTGCTGATTGACGAGCAACAACGGCTGGTAGACCGGCTGACGGCGATGAGCGGCGGCCATCGTCCGCTCCGCCCCATCCCGCCGAGCGTCGAATCTGCCTGGTCAACCGCGGTGATCGAGCAACGGGCTGAGCTACGCCGACTCCGTGGCGACCTCCAGATACGCTCCGACGAGCTCGAGGCCCTCGAGGAGGAGCTGCGGGCGACGCGTGCGGAGCTGGTTGCGACGGGAGCAGTACTGTCCCGTAGCGAGGAGAATCTCACCCAGGCCAATCAGAGTCTGGCCGAGACCAGTGAGCGCCTTACCCGTGCCATTCAGATCATCGAGAACATGCAGGCATCAACGAGCTGGCGCGTGACCAGACCGGTGCGTTCGGTACTGTCGTCGCTCCACGGGATACGGGAGGGCGATCCGAACGGTCGGTCAAGCTGAAGCGTTCATCGCATCGGGTCGATGGTTCTATGCCTGAGCGGGGCCCGAGGATATATACAGCGACCTGCTTCGATTGTGACTAGAGGCCGAGGAACCAGGAACTGGCCCGGTGGGCGCCGTCCTTGACGTGGTCGAGTCTGATCGCCGATGCCCGCCGCAACGTCCTGCGCCTTGACTCCACCGTGGACAACAGGAATCCGCCGAGGAGGATCATGACCGATCCGAGGATGATCAGCGGCCGCAGGTCAGCGCCGGTAAAGGGCAACTGGCTGGCTGGCGTGACCGATGCTGCCGCTACTGCCTCCGGCATCGTGGTGGTGGTGGAGACCTCAGTGAAGGGCAGGGCAGATGCAGCGGCTGCCGCGGCCTTCGCTGCGGTCGTGGAGGTGGTGGTCGGCGCCACCGTTGTCGTGGTGGTGGTCGGCGCCACGGTTGTCGTGGTGGTGGTCGGCGCCACGGTTGTCGTGGTGGTCGTGCTGGGGCTCGCGCCGCCCGTCGTGGTGGTCGTCGGCATGCACGAGTCGAGGTGTCGACGGATTCCCTCCACGGACTTCCACGGTGCCGGACCGAGAAGCGCGTCGGCTTGTACCGTTCCGCAAAAATTCGGCACGTCGACAGAGAGCGTTCCCGACGTCCCGGTCACCGCGCCGACGAACGGCTTCCCCGCCAGCTGCGGCTCGTTGACCCAGAGCATCCACTGGCAGCCAACCGTCGACTTCGGACATACCGGCGTCGGGATCCGGAGCTGGAGAGCCTGCTGTGCGCTGTTGTACGTCAGATATGGCGAGGAAGGTTTGGGTGCGCTCCACGCCGCTCCGGCACTCACCAGGGCCGAGCCGAGCGCGACCAGTGCAAGGGCCGCCACCGCTACTGCCCGATACAATCCGCTCATCCGTTGCGCCCTCACTACGGCTCCGACCTTCCCGTGTCCCCATCGCAGGTTACAGGCAATTGCACCAACCACCAGCGACATTTCGCGACAATTATGGTGAAACGTTGCATATCATCAAATCTGATGAAGCCACCGATCGGAGTCAGTGCACCGCGCCGTGACTCCTCGCCGGCCTCACTCCTGTCTGTTGACATTCGCTGTTTGTGCCCACACCCGGTCTCCGTCAAACGCGACGAGGCGGAAGGATAGTGCGCCGTTGCCGTCACCCTCATCGAACGATCACCCACGACCGCGGCCCGGTCTGCCACGAGGAGTGACCGAGTTGTGTCCTAATGTCGTCGTCATGCCGGATGGGGGGCTCGGCCTGATGGCTAGGAATGCACGGGTCTCAGACCCGGGAGCGCGTCGGCTCGTGGGTGACCATCGTTGTGACGCCCGTCCAACCGGTGTTGAACACCACCTCCTTGACTGTCCGGTGACATGACCACCGCTCCCGAAATTCCGGTCGAGACCCGCCTGCTGACCTCCGGCAACGAAGCGGGCACCGCGCCCGGCGACCGTCGGTTCCGACCCGATGTCGAAGGGCTGAGGGCCGTTGCTGTCGTATTGGTGGTGCTCTATCACGCCGGGCTGAAGGGCCTCACCGGGGGGTACGTCGGCGTCGACGTCTTCTTCGTGATCTCCGGATTCGTCATCACCGGGGTCTTGCTGCGTGAGCAGGCCGCCACCAAAGGCGTGTCGATCATCGGCTTCTACGGGCGACGGAGTCGCCGGATCATTCCGGCGGCGACCCTGGTGATCATCGTCACCGTGGCGCTGACCTACTTCTTCCTTGGCGTCGTCTACGGCAACCAAACGGCGACCGACGCCCGTTGGACGGCGGTCTTCCTCGCCAACTTCCACTTCTCTTCGGTCGGCACCAACTACCTCGCCGCCCAGCAACCTCCCTCGCCCCTCCAGAATTTCTGGTCCTTGGCTGTTGAAGAGCAGTTCTACCTGGTGTACCCCACACTCGTCCTGCTCATCTCTGCGGTGCGCACCCGAGTGTCGCTGCAGGCCCGGTTGGCGGTCTCCCTGACCGCGGTCATCGCCGTCTCGTTTGCCCTGTCGGTGGTCCAGACGGGTTCCAATCCAACCGTTGCCTACTTCTCCCCACTCACCCGGGCATGGGAACTGGCACTGGGCGCACTGGTGGCGGTGTCCACTCGCTGGCTCCTTGGCGTCCCCCGTGCGATCGGTGCAGCCGCCACCTGGCTCGGACTGGGAGCCATCGTGGTATCCGCATTCGCATACACCAACATGACCGCCTATCCGGGTTCGTTGGTAGCAGTCCCGGTCATCGGAACCGCCCTGGTCATCGCCGGAGGAGTGACCGCCCCTCGCTGGGGAGCGGAGTCACTTCTGAAGCTGGCACCGTTCCGCTGGCTGGGGAAGCTCTCCTACTCGCTGTATCTGTGGCATTGGCCGATCCTGATCATTGCCGCCGAGGCGGCCGGAAAGAGCGCGCTGCCGTTCAGCCAGAGTGCGCTGTGGCTGGCCGTCGCGCTCGGCGCCTCGGTTGCCACGTACAACCTGATCGAAAATCCGGTGCGGCACGCTAATCTGTCCAAACTGAGCCGTTGGGTACCCATCGGTCTCGGTGTCGTGCTGATCGCAACGTCGTTCGGGTTTGCCACTGTCGAGCTCGACACCCACGCGGCGCCGGCTGTTCCCCCTACACCGGTGACCCCCGCTGGAGGCAGCAATCCGGTGACGGAGGTGACTGACGCGGTGCGAGCGGCAGCGCAGATTCGAGCGCTCCCGGCCGATCTGACCCCGTCCCTGGGCGCTCCCGATTGGGGAGGGCCGCCGCTGTCCTGCTGGCCCAGCCCAGGGCAGACCAGCATCCCCGCGTGCGTCTTCGGCGACGTCCACGGCACCCATACCATGGTGGTCTACGGGGACTCACACGCCGGGATGTGGTTCGACGCGATGAACTACATCGCCGCCCAAACGCACTGGAAGCTGGTCTACCTGGGCAAGGGTGACTGCCCCGCCGACATGCTCCCGTACGAGAACCCTCCGGCCACCGGGCCCGCGGGAAGTGAGTACGCCGACTGCGATCAATGGCACAAATTCGCGCTCAACCGGATCAATCAGCTCCATCCCGACCTGGTGGTGATCACCCAGGATTTCCGGACCAGGCCCGACGGGATCGCCTATACCTCCAGCCAATGGCAGCAGGGTTTGACCGACGCGTTCGAAGCGATGAGAGTTCCAGCCAGCAAGATCATCGTGCTCGGGAACATCCCCGAGCTTGCGAATTCCGTACCCCAATGCCTGGTCCAGCACTCCCAGGACGTACAAGCCTGTTCGGCCCCGCCCAACCGTTTCGTGTCGAGATACAACCGAGCTGAAATGGCCGCGGCGTCGAGCGCGGGCGTCCGCTATGTCGACGTCACTCCCTGGTTCTGCTCGACGACATGCACCGCCGTGGTCTCGAAGTACCAGGTGTTCTTCGACCAGTACCACGTTGGCCTCTACTATTCCTACTTCCTCGGACCGGTCCTCGGACAGGCACTCGACCTGTCCGCCTATTCGTGACCGTCATCAGGTCGCAGGACACCATCGACCAGGCGGAGCGTCACACGGCCAAGCCGGACGTCGAATCGGGGTGGCTCGTCCGCTCGTGCATCGGCTCGATCGGAAACCGCATGCCGAGCCGCCCTCGGGCTCCGTCCCACATGCCTTCGGCGATGGCCCACAACCGGATCAGCCGTCCTTCCGGTTCGCGAAGAATTGCCCGGCCGATCAGTTTTGACACATTGCGCAAATAACGCCCGACCCGACGCTTCACGTACATGTGCACATACAACATGTTCCGACCCTCGTAGTAATACTTCCAGACCGGGACGCCTTCTCCGTGCCGGATCGAATCGTGATGGACGGTCGCGTCGCCGACCACCCGTATGGGATACCCCGCCTCAGGAATTCTCCACTGGAGGTACTCGGTGTCCTCCGCCCACCAGAAGAGCTCCGCCATGGGGAGTCCGACCTTCTCGATGATCTCTCTGGCCACCAGAAACCCGCACCACGATGGCCAGGCGCCGAACGACCCATCTAGCTGGTGGGAGACCGGGAACACATAGGCCGCCTCGAGCTTCTTCCCTGCCACCACCCAGAGTCGCTCGAGGCACTCGGGGTCGGGGAGCATGTCGTCATCCAACACCCAGGCATGCCGATACCCCGAGGCGAGGAACTGGGCGAGGCCCAGCGCATAGCCCCCCGCCGGACCACCGTTGGCGTCGGAACGTATCAACGCCAGGTCGGGAAGTGACTTCGGAAGCTGTTCGCGGGTGATCGGCGGATCGCTGGCATTGTCCACCACCAGAACAGCCTGCGGCGGAGTGGACTGGCCAATGATGGCCTTCAGGCACCGATCCAGCGAACCGGGGGCGTTGTGAGTGAGGACCACGGCCATCACTCGCTGCTCCTCATCCATCGCTACCCTGTCCTCCACCGAGTCCCGCTTCCCCCGTTTCGCCCTTCTATCCCATCCACACTATTCCGGCTCCACCACCATTGGTACACCCACCCGTTTGCTAGCATGCGCCTCCGTGAGCCAGGTTGCGATAGTGGCGCCGCGCTCGTCGACCGTGTCACACCCTCCGAGGGCCATCGAGCGCATCGGGGGTCCATCATCCGCTTCATTCTCGCGCCGATGAGCCCGACTGTAGTCCCCGCGCCCAAGCAGGGGCCTCCACCGCCGGGGCCAAAACTGGCCATTCCGTGGCGGTATGCCACCGCCAATCTCCGGCCCCTTCCTGATTTCGTAATTCTGGGAACACAACGGGGCGGCACCACGTCCCTCTATATGTGGCTGAGGTCTCACCCCAACATGTCCCCGGCGCTCAAGAAGGAGATCCACTTCTTCGACGTACATTACGACAAAGGCACCCGGTGGTATCGATCTCGATTCCCTCTGGCTCGTCGTGGTCAGATCACCGGCGATGCCAGTCCATACATGCTCTTTCACCCACTGGCTCCTGCCCGCGCCGCTCAAGTACTCCCGGAGAGGACCCGCTTCATCATCCTTCTCCGGGAGCCGGTGCAACGCACCATCTCGCACTATTGGTTCTCTCGACGGCTCACTCGCTGGGAGACCGAGCCGATCGAACGGGCCATCGCCCTGGAGCCCGAGCGGTTGGCGGGCGAGACCGATCGGGTGAAGCGGGGGGAGCGCAGCTTCGCCCACGCCACCTACTCATACCTCGCTCGGAGTGAGTATGCCGGACAGGTGGAATCGTGGTTCAACGCAGTGGGTCGCGAGCGGATCCTGATCATCGAGAGCGAGAAGCTCTACTCCGATCCGGCCGCCACGACGAAGGTGATCGAGTGGCTCGGCCTGGACCCCCACCACGTGGAGTATCCGGCATTCAACCAGTCGAAACGACTCGACACCGAAACTCCTGAGCTCCTGGCTCAACTGCACGAACACTTCGAGCCCCACAATCGAAAACTGTTCGATCTGCTCGGCTACGAGCTGTGGACCGACCTGCCCGAGGCCTGACACCCGCCTACAACTAGGGAACGAAGTCCTCCTGGGTCCACGTACGCAGCGAAAAACCCGAGAGGACTTGCTGCACCGCTTCGATCTGGGCAGGGGTCAACCGTGACTTCCATGCGCCAGGTTGCTCCGACGCCACCCGACGGGTGTGAAACCCCTCACCGGGCTGGTCGGTTGTGGCCAGATACTCCTCGACCTGCTCGTTCCAGGGAAGGCCAAGCTCTTCATACAGGCACCGGAACTTGACAATTGGCTCGACACACAGCTGCTCGTGCGTGCGGACCAGCCACGTCGGGTGTCTCGCCGCCGCCTCCTCGAGGGCGGAATACAACACGCCGATATTCCAGATCATCCGCTCGACGGGTTCAGCACCGGGCGGAGGAATGCGCTTCTCTTCGATCTGGCGCCGGATGGTCGGATGGTCGTCCAGTCGAGTGAATTCGAGGTTCATGTCCATCTTCATCCAGCTGGCCAGAACATTTCCGGGGTGGCGCAGCAGTATCAGGACGTCGGCGTCGATTGCAGCGGTGAGCCATTCCACCGCCAACGGGAGGAACACGGTCTTGACGAAGAGCCGGCGTGTCCCCAGGGCGGGGACCGGCCCGGTGGGTGGGTGGGCGCCCACCACCCCGGCCAGCTGCATGAGTGGCGAGGACCGTCCTTGGAAGTACCGCCGCCGTCCGTGAGGCCGAACAGTCCTGAGGATCTTTCCCGCTGCTTTGAGTCGAGGGCTTTGAGGAGCCCCGTCCAAGGCCCATGACCACAGGCGGAGGAACGCGTCGTCACGTTCACCAGGTTGCAAGACTGGGAACCGGCCCGCTCGTCGCTTGGCCCGGAGCGCCGGAGCCGACCGGCTTTCATTGTCGGGCTCCATTACTGGATAGAGAGACCCCCCGGCGGCGAGGACCCGCGAGGACCATGTGGTGCCGGCGCGCGGGATTCCCACCAGCAAGATCGGCGATTCAGAGGTCGGTGGGAGGGGGGTCACCGCAGTTCGAACCATCCCGGAGGTGACGCCGACCACACATGTTCCCCTCGAGCAGCTGCAGTGACCACCGGAAACAGCATACTCACCTCGATTTCCGGCACTCTCCGCCACATTGAGGTGCAGGCAGGTCGGATCGGCAGGAGGCGTTGGTGCTCACGGGGTGAGGTCCTGCGCTGACCAGGTGGACAAGGGGAAGCGAGACAGGACCTCCTGCATCACGTCGATCTGCATCGGCGTCAGACGCGACTTCCAGCCGTCCGGTTGATCCGATGCCACTCGCTGAGTAGGGAAGCCCACGCCGGGACGGTCGTTGGTGGTCAGATACTGCTCGACTCCCTCGTTCCAGGTGAGACCCAGGTCGCTGTAGAGAAGTCGGAACTGTGCCGGCGGGTCGATACACAGCGCGTCGTGCACACGCACCCGCCATGTCGGATGCCGGGAAAGCGCGTCTTCGAGCGCCAGGGTCAGCACTCCGATCTGCCAGACCATCCGCTCCAGCGGTTCGGATCCGGCCGGGAGAATGGAACGCGCCACACCCACACGGCTTCGGATCCTCGGATTCTCATCGAGCCGGACGAACTGATCGAGAAGGTTCAGCGAGATCCAGCTGGCCAGGACGTTGCCGGGGTGCCGCAAGAGCACGAGTACCTCGACGTCGAACTCGGAAGCAAGCCATTCCACCGCCAAGGGGAGGTGCACGCTCTTCACCAGAAGACGTTGGTTGACGAGCGGTTGCCCAGGTGGGCGCCGGGGAGGAGCGCCGATGGCCCCGGCCAGTTGCATGAGCGGTGAGAATCGTCCGTGGTAGAAGCGCCGTCGGCCCCCGTCTCGGACGGCGCGCAGGGTGGTACCGGCAATCTTGAGTCGTGGACTCTGATCGGCGCCGGCCAGGATCCACTCCCACAGTCGGCGGTACTCCGGATCCCGATCACCGGGGTCGAGCACGGGGAACCGGCCGGCTCGACGCTTGGCCCAAATGGCCGAGGCCGATCGACTCTCGTTGTCGGGCTCCATCACCCCGTGCAACGAGCCATCGGCGGCGAGGGCCCGCATGGTCCAGGTTGTCCCCGAGCGTGGCATACCGACCAGCAGCAGTGGCGGCTTGGAGGCGGTCGGTTGCGACGTCATCGGCCCCATGACGTCGCCGACCACGACGGGCACACCCACCCCGCTGGCAGTGCAGACGTGAACACCGGTACACCCTACTCACCTCTGTTTGACGGCTCGGTCAAACCTGGCGGCTGCCGCGCGGTTGTGGCAGCCTGGTGCGATGGGGCTACGCCAGAGTGCCGCTGGTGCACTGCGTGATCTACCGCCCGGCCTCCACGAGGTGGTACCGCCGTCGGTCCGCCGTTCGCTCCGCCACCGCCTGGACCGTTACTACGGGTGGGAGGTCGGCTTCGATCACCATCGCACCCCGACCTTGGAGCCAGATGAGGAGAGCGGACCTCCCGGATTCGTGGGCATCGGGGTGCAGAAGGCCGGGACCAGTTGGTGGCACAAGTTGATCGTGGATCACCCCCTGGTGTCCGAGCGGCCCTCGATCCACAAGGAACGGCACTTCTTCGCCCGCTTCGGTGCCGAGGAGTTCGGGGCAGCCGACGTGGCCGACTACCGCTCGTGGTTTCCGCGCAAAGTTGGCACTACCACGGGGGAATGGACACCGGACTATTTCTACTATCCATGGGTGCCGCCACTGTTGGCGATGGCCGCGCCCGAAGCCAGGCTGCTCCTGATCCTTCGGGACCCCATCCAGCGGTTCCGCTCGGGACTTTCCCACCAGATCCGCAACGGTGCCGACCATGTCGGCTCGACCCAGGCCGAGGCACTTGGACGGAGCCTCTATGCCGACGCCCTCCGTCGTTGGCGGGTCTGCTTCCCATCCGAGCAGCTCCTGGTCCTGCAGTACGAGGCGTGCGTGGCCACACCAGCGAAGGAGTTGGCGGTCACCTATGAGTTCCTGGGTCTCGACACCGACTACATGCCGGCCAATCTGCGGGCGGAAGTGAACAGGACCGTCGAGGAGAAAGCCAGGTTGTCCAGCGATGTCCTCGGGCGGCTGGCGGAGATCGTGCAACCCGACATCTCCGAGTTGGCCGCCATGGTACCGAACCTGGATCTTTCGTTGTGGCCCAGTGCCGGACGCTAGGGAGATCGATCGGTGATGGAGATGGCACTCCAATCGATCAAGCTCGGCGTACGCGGTGAGGAGAGGTGACTAAGGTGCCAGGGGCCATGAGCCCATCGCCACCCTCTCTCCCCCACCGCGCCCGAAACATCGGCGGAGTGCTGACCGGTCGAGTCAACACCGTCCTTCACCAGGGCCAGGCGGCCTGGAACCATCCGGCAAACCGTGGCCACCGAACTGCTGCTCTCTTCCGATTGGCAGCGTTTCATTGCCGCGGACGCTTGTTGCACCGTCGAAGCTGCGTGCCCATTGGTGAACACTCCCGCATGTGGGCCGACCTTGCCGTGGTGAGCACGATTCACGCGGTGGTGGCCAATCCCCCAGATTGGGAGACCATGCAGGCCTGGCGCAACCTGCTGAAGCCCGGAGACCTCTTCGTCGACGTCGGAGCCAGCGCCGGCTCTTACTCGCTCTGGGCCGCCGACCGAGGGGCCCGGGTGATCGCCATCGAACCCAACGCCACGGCGCGAGCCTTGTTGGACGCCAATGCGACACTGAACGATTACCGATTCGAGATCCTCGATGCCGCGCTCGGGGCCGAGTGCACGACAGCCGGGTTCACCAGTCAACTGGGGACGAGCAACCATCTGACATCGATCGACGAGGGCGTGCCGGTCTCCCTCCGGACCTTGGACGATGTGATCGGCGACCAGTTCGTGGCTGGGGTCAAGATCGACGTAGAGGGAGCCGAGCGACTGGTCCTCGAGGGGGCACAGATCGCCCTGGGCGAGGCGCGGATTGCCGTCCTCCAGCTCGAATGGAATCGTTCCTCGATGTCCCTCCTCGGGGAGGACCGCAGCCCTGCAGCGAAGCTGCTCCTTGATCATGGCTATCGTTTCTTCCGTCCTGACGGGAAGGGCCGGCTGATGCCTGCAGCCTTCGACACGTTCTGTCCAGACATCTTCGCCGCCGCCCCAGACCTCGATCTACCGTGAGCATCGGGTCGGTGGTCTGCACGGGGAATGACGGCGCCACGAGATCGGTGATCGCAGAGTGTGCTCGATGAGCGTGCGGGATCACGCCTCGAGGGGATTCGCTCGTCTTCCGCCCGGTGTCCGGCGACAGGTCCTGCATCGGTTGGGTCGCTACTCCCCCTGGGAGCCTGGGTTCGACTTCACCCCTCCCCCCTTGGCCCCTGGTGAAGAGGCAGGCCCACCCGATTTCGTCGGGATCGGCGTACAGAAGGCCGGCACCACCTGGTGGTATGACCTCATCCTGACCCATCCGGGCGTCTCCTCACCAGCCGCAATCCACAAGGAGCGTCACTTCCTCGACCGATTCGGCACCGAGCCGTTCGGCTCGTCCGACATCGACCGCTACCACGGCTGGTTCCCGCGGACAGAGGGAATGGTGGCCGGCGAGTGGACTCCCGACTACATCACCTACTCGTGGGCTCCACAATTGCTGAAGAAACTGGCTCCCCGCGCCCACCTGATCGTGCTCCTGCGGGACCCGGTGGAGCGATTCCGATCCGGCCTCGCCCACCAAAAGCGAATGGGCTCACCGGGCGGCGGTGCCGCCATCGAGGGCGCCGTACAACGCGGGTTCTACCACCGTGCCCTCGATACCTGGATGGATCACTTCGACCAGGCGCGCCTGTTGATCCTGCAGTACGAGCGTTGTGCCTTGGATCCGGTGGGTCAACTCGGCGACACCTTCCGATTTCTCGGTCTGAGCGAGTTCCAACCCGCTGGCTTGCATCCGGTCGACCACAGGCAGCCCGAAGACAGGACCGATCTCGCTCCTGAGGTGAAGGACCGGCTGATCGCCACCTACGAGTCGGACGTCGTTGCCTTGACCAAGCGAGTACCGAACCTGGACCTCTCACTGTGGCCCAACTTCTCCTATTTGGCCGGCGCCCGGTCTCCCGGCGAAGGGGAATCGAACTCGCCCACCCGCCGGGCGTAGCGGGGATTCTCGCCCATCCGGCCTCGGGCGCCATCCCACAGTCCGTGGAGGATGGCCGACCGTTCGGCCAGACTGCGGGCCTTCTGCAGGTGCCGAGCCGAGTAGGCGAGCTGCCATGCGTACCAGGTGGGGTGCCCGTGACGGCGAGTCAGTTCGATGGAGTTGCGAGCGTGGTAGTAGGACCGCCAGCCCTCGTCGGCGTCGCTCGGGCGTTCAGAACTGATGGCTTGGTCACGGCCACTCGACGTCTGTTGCGTGGCAACTGATCGAGCGGCTTCACCATCGGCGAGGACCGCGAAGCCGGCCTCGCGAACCCGGCAGAAGAAATCGAAGTCCTCCAGTCCGAAGAACCACGTCGGGTCGGGGAGTATCCCCGCCTCGAACACGGCTCGCGAAACCAGGGTGGCGCCCCAGCACGCGACATCGACGGTTTCCATGTCGCCCGGTAGTCCCACCGGTGGAACGACGTTGACGGTATGGGCCCCCCGTCCGATGAACCTGCGCCCGTACGCAACCACCGCTCCGATCGGAGTGTTCGTGTCATCAGTGCCGTCCACTCTGGCGAGGACCGAGGCGATACGCGGGGCGGGAAGGGAGAACAAGCCGATATCGTCCTCGCAGAGATAGACCCATGTGGTTGTCGGGTCGGAGAATGCCACTTCCATCCCTTTTCGAAACCCACCCGCCGGGCCGGTGTTGTTGGGCAACCGCACCATGCGCACGTTCGCCTCGAGCTGGGGATCATCGAGTCCCCCCAGGCCGTTGACCACGACAACGATGCGATCATCCGAAAGCCCCTCCAGCGTGCACAGTGATCGGGTGACGTCGCCGGCCAGCCGCCGTCGCATGTAGGTGAGCACCACCGCGGTGACGCCGGCCAACTGCGGACCGGGGGGGTCTTCCTTCTTGCCGAGCGGGCCCTCGCGTTCACTCACCCCGTCCACACGGCGTTAGGCTAACAGCAGTCCAGGGCATGGGAGAGCGCAGTTGAGACAAAGAACGCGACCATTCGCTACATCGGGGCCTAGGGGCGGACGGATGTCGAATTGGGCGCCGATCGCTGGTACCGGGCTAGTGGTCAATGCCGGGGCCATCCAATGATAAGCGTCGTTCTTCCCGTCCGCGATGGAATGCCCTATCTGGAGGATCAACTCCGAGCCCTGGACGCCCAGAATTGCGCCGTACCATGGGAAGTGCTGATCGCGGAGAATGGATCGACCGACGGCAGCAAGGAGTTGGCCGCGTCCTGGGTCGAGCACCATGATCGGTTCCGCCTGGTGGATGCTTCGACGGTCCACGGCGCTCCGGCTGCACGCAACGTGGCGGTGGAGGTGGCAAAGGGGGACATGCTGGCGTTTTGCGACGCTGACGACGTGGTACACGCCGGCTGGATCACTGGATGCGTCGCCGCGCTGGAGAAGGCCGACATCGTCGCCGGAAGATTCGATTTCTGGTCTCTCAATGGCCTTCCGGCCTCATCCACGATGCCCGCCGCCGTCCGCCAGCTCGGCTTCTTGCCCGCCGGACTGGGAGCCAACCTTGCGGTGCGACGGAGCGCCTTCGACCATGTGCAGGGGTTCACCGAGGAGCATCTCCCGGGCGAGGACATCGACCTGTGCTGGCGCCTACAACTCCAGGGATTTCGGTTCGATATTGCCGAATCCGCCGTGGTGGCCAAGCGCGAGCGCGCCGAGTTCAAAACGGTGTTTCGCCAGGCCTACGGCTATGGCCTGTGTGGCCCCGTCCTGCACCTTCGTTACCGCTCTGCGGGCGCTCGCCGCGACCTGTACGGCGCCTTTCGATCGTGGGTATGGCTGGCGTTCTCACTTCCCCTGCTACTGAGCTCCGAACGGCGCCGTGTGTGGGCCCGAACGGCGGGGATGAGGCTCGGACGCATCGACGGATCGCTCAGGGAACGAGTCTTCTTCCCGTGATCGGTCAGCCGAGCTTCCAGGTCGCTCCCACGTAGACCGGCGACAACGTCATCACACCCTCTGGAGGTGGAACCCGCTCAGGACCGAACGCTTCGAAGGAAGCCACCGGTTGCCAGGGAAAATACGGATCGGTCTTACCCTTCGGATAGCCGGTGATCGCCGTCCACAGCGAATAGTGCCCTTTGGGCAGGGGCAGGTAGCCGAGGCGGACCCGGATCTCGAAGTCACCGGCCGGCATGGTGGCCTGATGGTCGACGACGAACATCGGGAAGGCCGTCCCTTGGGAGATGCCCAGAAAGTAGCTGGCATTGTGGGTCTCGGGGGCATTGAAGGTGAGGTGGATCTCCACCTCACACTCGGAGCGGAGTTGCCCGCCGTCGACCGCCTCGATTTCAGCCGTAAGGACCTTGACCACACCTTCTTTGGTCGAGAGCAGGGTGGCGTTCTTCTCGACGGCCGTCCGGTACAGGGTGACCACTTCCGGCGTCGGACCCGAGGCGCGTACCACCGCGTCCGATAGCCACACCGTTTTCTTGCATGACGCTTCGACCGAGGCCAGGTCGTGAGAGACATAGAGAAGGGTGGTGCCGTTGCGGACGATCTCGCCGATGCGTTGCATGCATTTCTGCTGGAAGTTCGCATCTCCGACGGCGAGGACCTCGTCGACCAGAAGGATGTCGGGTTCGAGATGGGCGGCGATCGAAAAGCCGAGTCGCATCTGCATTCCGAGGGAGAAGAACTTGACCTGGCGATCGATGGCATCTTCCAGCTCGGCGAACTCCACTATCTCATTGAACCGCTTCTTGATGTTGTCACGACCCATGCCCAGCACCGCCCCGTAGAGATACACGTTCTCTCGCCCGGTGAGATCAGGATGAAGGCCGGCGGTGACGCTGAGCAGCGCGCCGATCCGGCCCCTCACGGTGCATAACCCGGCGGTCTGATAGGTGACCTGGCTGATAATCTTCAACAGGGTGGTCTTGCCCGACCCGTTGATCCCGATCAGCGCCAGGCTCTCGCCCGGTCCGACCTCGAGACCGACATCCTTCAGCACCCACCGGAAAGGAGGCCGGCCGTCGTTGGTCATCGACCGGGTCAGTCGACGCATCTGGTCGTAGAACAGCGGAACCGTCTTGTCGGAGCGGAACCTCTTCCAGACGTGCTCGACGCTGACAGTCCCGTCAGGCAATGTCGGCAAAGTTCACCTCGAATCGCTTGAAGATCCGGTAGCCGAAGTAGAGATAGAAGGCGGAGCCGGCCACTGCGGCGATCAGCGGGATCCAGGTGGGATTCTGGCCTAGGAGCATGGTCTGCCGGAGATTGGCGATCACCGGACCGAGGGGGTTGAAGAAGCCGTAGACAGCTTGCAGGTTGATATAGAACCCGCCGGACCACACATGATGGACATGATGACTTCCGGCGACCCGAATGAGGTGTCCTCCCGCCACGTGATAGTGCGATGGGATGTAGGAAAAAGGCCAGATGACCGGGGTTACGAAGATTCCCAACGAGATGATGATGGGCAGGACCTGCACCAGGTCCCGCATCTGGATGATCAAGCTCGAGATGGCCAGCGTCACCCCGGCGGCAAAGGCCACCTCGATGAGCATGAACAACGGGACCCACAGCGTGGCCACCGCCGGCGCCCGGCCGAAGATCACGAACAGGATGGCCAGCGGTACCCACGACAGCACGGTGTTCAGTGCGTTGACCAACATGGTCTCCAAGGGGAAGCACTCCCGAGGAAACTGGGTCTTGGCCAGCAGGGCCTTGTTGGTGAGCAATGAGTTGCCGCCAGTGCCCAGCGAGCTGGAAAAGAAGCTCCAGCAGAGAATGCCCACGAATGCGTAGAGGGCATAGGGGATGCCGTCCGTGGGAAACTGCTTGACTCGCGAGAACACCACGATGAAGATCACCAAGGTGGCCACCGGGGCGAGAACCGCCCAGAGCACGCCCAACGTAGCCTGTTTGTACTGGGCGCGAAAGTCGCGCTCGGCCAGCGTGTACATGATGTCGCGGTTGCCCCACAGCAGTCGTATCGACTCGACAATGCGGACCTTGTGGTGGTACATGAGGTCGTCGGGCGGCTCCTCCGGTATGGTCGACACGTCGGTCACCTGCAGCGAGTCGCTGCCTGTGGAATTGGCCGTACTTACCGTGCTTGTGGATCCAACCGGCACAACGTCAACCATGTATGGCACTACCCCCCTGCGGCCCGACATGGGGGCCCTCTTACCGTGAATGGAATGCCCATCAATGCTACCCCAGGGAGCAAGGACAGAGGCAAGCCTCGGCCGTGACCATCGGCGAGACGGTAGCATCGCGGGGTGGATGGAGGGGTAAGCGTTGGAGGATCGGACCAGGGTACCGGTCCGGCTGTGGCGCAGCACCTCCGGATCCTCCAGGTGATCAAGTGCATGGGCTACGGGGGGGCGGAGAAGCTGCTCGTGGACATGGTTGCCAACGGCGACAAGCAATCCTTCGAGTACGAGGTCGCCTATGTCCTTTCGGCGGAAGACGCCCTGGTGCCGGCCGTCAGGGACGGTGGCACACCGGTGCACCCGCTGGGGGCCAGGGGCAACGCCGACCTGACCTGGATGGGCCGTCTCCGTACCCTCGTACTCGACGGAAAATTCGACGTGGTCCACTTCCACCTCCCTTACACCGCGTCACTCGGCCGTCTGGTGGTGGCCACCATCCCGACGGCTCGTCGGCCGGCTGTCGTCTACACCGAGCACAGCCTTTGGAACAAGATGGCGGTGCTGATCAAGGGCCTCAATCGAGCCACCATCGGGCTCGACCAGTCGCTCATCGTGGTGTCCCCAGCGGCTCATGAGGCCCTCCCTCGGACGCTCAGAGGCCGCGCCCGGGTGATCATCCACGGCGTGGACCTCTCCCGTTCGGATGCCCTGATTGCGCGGCGGGACGACGTCCGAAAGGACGTCCGGTCCGAGCTGGGCATCAGCGAGGACCAGCTACTGGTGATGGCGGTGTCCAACTTGCGCCCAGAGAAGGGCTACGACGTGCTCCTCGACGCTGCTCGCGTGACCGCGGACCATAATTCCTCGCTGCGCTTCGCGGCCGTGGGACGGGGTCCCTTGGCCACCGAGCTCGACGAGAGACGGCGCGCGCTCGGGCTGGACGAGCGGTTCCAGTTCCTGGGGGAGCGTGAGGACGTGCTGCGGCTGCTGGTCGGTTCGGACATCTTCGTCCTCCCTTCCCACCACGAAGGTCTCCCGGTGGCGCTCATGGAAGCCACCAGCGCCGGTTTGCCGATCGTGGCCACCAACGTGGGGGGCATACCGCAGGTGATCACCGACGGGGCCGACGGGATCATTGTTCCACCGGGCAGCGCGGTCGAGATGGCCGCTGCCCTGGAGCGTCTTACCGATACGACGCTTCGCCTGAACCTGGGACGCGGGGCCAAGGAGAAGAGCGCCATGTTCGATGTGACCTCGGCCAGCCGCCAGGTTGAAGCCATCTACCGCCTCGTGGCCACGGCCGGTCGGTGAGCGACCTGGCCGGCAGGCGCCTGATCCACGTCACCACCAGCGACATAAGCCTGGCGCTCCTGCTCGGTCCCCAGTTGGAGGCGTTCGCCGGGCAAGGCATGGACGTCATCGGGGCCTCGGCTCCCGGTCCGTTCGTGGACCAGCTGACACGGCGTGGTATCACCCACGTACCGCTCCGGCATGCCACCCGTTCGGTGTCCCCGGGACACGACCTGCTGGCCCTGGTCGAACTGGAGGTCCTGTTCCGGCGCCTCCGTCCCGACATCGTGCACACCCACAATCCCAAACCCGGCCTCTACGGCCGACTGGCCGCCCGTGCCGCCGGCGTGCCCGGAATCGTCAATACAGTGCACGGCCTGTATGCGGCGCCGGAGGATCCGTGGAGCCGCAAGGCTGTTGTATACGCCCTTGAGCGGATCGCCTCGACGTGCTCCCAGGTGGAGCTGGTCCAGAACCCCGAGGACCTGGCCACCCTGCGACGACTGGGAGTTCCCAGGCACAAGCTGGAGCTGTTGGGAAACGGGGTCGACCTTGTTCGCTTCCAACCCCGGCGAACGCCGCCGGATGTCGAACGGGCCAGAGCGTCCATCGGTGTGGACGAGGCACGCATCGTGGTCGGACTTGTGGGCCGCCTGGTGTGGCAGAAGGGATTCCGAGAGCTCTTCGCCGCCGCACAGCACATGCGTGGCATCCGACCCGAGGTGGTGTTCGTCGTGGTCGGGCCGCAGGACGACGCCAAGGGCGATGCCCTCGACGCCGCGGACATCGCCGAGGCCGAAGCCATCGGGAACGTGGTGTTCACCGGACACCGAGACGATGTCGAGGATCTCTACCCTGCCTTCGATCTCTTCGTCCTCCCGTCCTATCGGGAAGGCTTTCCCCGCGCTGCCATGGAGGCGGCGGCCAGCGGCGTGCCGGTCATCGCCACCGATGTCCGCGGATGCCGCCAAGCGGTCGACCACGGCGTGACCGGAATGCTGGTGCCCCTCCACGACGTGAACGCCCTGGTGGTGGCCATAGCCGACCTGGCCACCCATCCCTCGACCCGTCTGGCCATGGGTGCCCGGGCCCGAACGAAGGCCGAAGCCGAGTTCGACGATCAGGCCGTGATCCACAGGACGCTCGAGGCCTACCGACGACTGCCCATGGCCACCGAGTCGTGAGTTGAGCCCCCGTCCTCGACTCGGACACCAGGCCTAGCGCAGGGGCGTCAGCCGAGGATCGATCCCGAGCTGCGGGAACGAGATTCGACGATCGTGCAGGCCAAATCGGCGATCTGCCCCTCCACAACCTCCGCTTGAAACCTGTCGAGGAAGAGGCGGTGGGCACGGTCCACCATCGTTTCCCTCAAGGCCTGATCGGTGAGCAGTCGGGCGCAGGCTGTCGCAATTGCGTCGACGGTGTCGCCGATCAGCAGGTGGATCCCGTCTTGTGCCCCGAGGCCTTCCGCGCCCAGGGTTGTGGCTACCACCGGAATGCGGTGGGCAAATGCCTCGAGAACCTTCAGCCGGGTTCCGCTGCCGAATCGGAGCGGAACCACCACGACGTCGGCGCCGGCCAGCTCCTCTTCGATGTCCGGGACCTGTCCGACCACCGTGAGCCGGGGGGGGTCATCGAGCGCCGACAGCGCCGGGGTGGTCCGTCCCACCAAACGGATCCGGACGTCCGCAATCTTGGCCCGCAGCGCCGGGCCCACCTCTTCGCCGAGGAAGCGCGCCGCTTCGGCGTTGGGGGGATACCGGAGCGTCCCCGGGAAGATGATCGTCGGTGGCGATCCCACCTGCACCCGTCCCACCGGATCATCCACCCGTCGATAGCCGTTGGGAATCACCGCCACACGAGGGACGCCGTTCGCCGTCGCCCGTGTGGCGTCGAGCTCGCTGCAGACCACGGTCATGTCCACCCGCCCTCCCGCCTGCCGATGCAGCCGGCGCCAGCGGCGAACCTCTTGGCTCGAGACCATGCGTCCGGCCGTACGGCTGATCCTTCCTACCGGTCCGCGAGCCGGAGGACGAGGAATGGACAGGCGAGCCACGATCTTCTGATCGTCGAGATCATCGAAGTCGAGGACGGCCGGAGCAACGTCGAGTCCGCCCACCAGCACCCAGGGACGGATCCCGAAGTACCAGACCAGATCGTACCTACCGGTCATGAAGCGGGCCAACGCCCGGCTGACCATCGGACCGTCCCGCCAGGGCATCTCGAACGGCATGGATGGCCGGGCCACCGACGGGATCAGGCGCAGTCCGTGGGCCACTCGATCATCGAAGCCGGCTCGGCCGACACGGGCCAGTCCGACGATGTCGGCTGGCGGATCGAAGTCGACTCGCCCCCGCGGCACGACGGAGAAGAGATCGGTCGGACCGCACCGACCGAGACCCCGCAAGTGCATCGACAATCGATAACGCGAACCGCTGTTCTCCGGCCACGGGTACTCGCCGGCGATCACCAAAGTTCTCATCAATGCCACCACAGCTCAGGACAACGATGTTCAGGACGTGCATTCCGCGACCTCGGTTGGAAGTGCACGTGCCCTGCGGACGTTCAGAGAGGGTAGCGGACTCTGCGCTTCGAACCAGGAGGAGCAGGACTCGGTCGAGGCAATCCGAGGGATGGCGCTGCTACGATGCGGAGGGCCGGAGGAGCCGGCCGCGGCAAGGGGCCCGACGGTGACCGAAGAGTGGCAACCAACGACCGAACCACTGGTCCTCCACGTCATACCAACCACCGTGGCCCGAGGTGCGCAGCGTGAGGCGCGGGCCCTGGCAGATCGGCTGGATGCACCCGGGCTTCGTGCCCATCGAGTGCTCAGCCTCTTCGACGGCCCAGTGGAGGTCCCCGCCGACTTCTCGCTCCGTCTGACGGCGAGCGGGACCCCGGCCACCGGCTATGACCCGAGAGTGGTGGTAAAGCTCCGATCCGCGCTGAAGCGGTTGGACCCCGCTCTGGTGGTCGCCCACGGCGGAGATCCGCTCAAGTATCTGGTCCCCGCCATGGTCGGTCGGCGTCGGCCACTCGCCTACTACGCCATCGGCACCTTTGCCGGCCCGAGGCACCGCCGATTGCAAGTGTGGATGTGGAGACGGCTTCTGCGGAAAACTGACGTCATCGCCGCCGAAGGCCCAGAAGTCAAATCCGAGTGCACGGAACTGCTCGGCGCTCCGGCCGATCGTGTGGTCATCACCCCCAACGGCCGCGATGCCCAGGAGTTCCATCCGCGACGCTCCGATGGAGGACAGACCCAGCCGCTGATCGCCTTCGTCGGCGCGCTGACCGACGGCAAGCGCCCCGATCGCTTCGTCGAGACGGTGGCCGCACTGCGGGCCCGGGGGATGGCGTTCCGGGCCCAACTGATCGGGGATGGGCCGTTGCGCCGGGCACTGGTGGCACCATCCGAAGACGCCGGTGTCGAGCTCCTCGGTTCACGCCCCGACATCGCCGAGCTCCTTCGCCATGCCGACCTGCTGGTGTTCCCCAGCCGACCAGCCGGAGAAGGACTGCCCGGTGTCCTGGTCGAGGCCGGGTTGACCGGATTGCCGGTTGTAGCCACTGATGTCCCGGGGGTCCGCACCATCGTCCAGGACGGCAGCACCGGTCTCGTGGTTCCCGACAACGACCTGTCCGCCCTGGTGACGGCGACCGCCCGCCTGGTGGAGGACACCGCCCTCCGAACGGCAATGGGACAGGCGGCCCGTCGACGCTGCCTGGATCTGTTCAGCATCGACGTCGTCGCTGCCCAATGGTTGGAGCTGCTGCGCCCGCTGCTCCCCGTGGTCTGACCTCTTCGCCGGGGACTACGCCCGTTCGTGTTCAGCGTGCCGCAGGCTGGCGGCGCTCGGGGGGGACCGGTCCGAGTCCCGGAGGGGCAGGGGCGAACCAACCCCTGCTCCGCAGGTGAAGGCGCTCGCGGCGGCGGAACTCCCATTCATAGCGGGGCCGGTGCCGGCGAGGGGACCGGGGGATGCATATCAGTACGAAGAGAAACGGGAACACCATGGTCCTCTCCCTGGTGATGAGACCGAGATTGCCCAGCGCGGCAAAGGCGTACATGAATGCGGCGGTGTAGACGAGGCACATCATCACGTAGGTGCGGGCAAACGACGCCCGTGGCACGATTCGCAGCTGGCGGAGGGAGGTGAGCACCAATGCGAGGATCAAGGTGTTCTCGAAGGCGGCGATCAATTCAGTCAAACCGTGGAAATTGATCGGTAATGGATCCAAGAGGACCGTATAGACGTCTCGCGGATAGTAGAGCGGACTCGTCGAGTATCGGATGCCACCACTGTTGCCGTTGCTGATGTTGTTGGCGCTGACCTGGTTGAGCGAGAGCGATCCCCCCGACCCATGGAGGTAGTGAAGTGTCAAGAAGACCGAGACCCCCAGCAGGGAACCGAGGAAGACGAGCGACCCGACACGTCGGGCGGTGCTGTAGGCCGCTCCGGTCACCGCCGGCGAGAACATCATGGCCACGGTGAATCCACCCATCAACAAGAGCAATTCGTTGGGGCGGACCAGGACTCCCAAGGCCGCACCGACCACCACCAGCCAGAAACCGCCGGATTTGCGCCTCAGCACCTTTGCCGCTCCGTACGAGATGATCCCGAGGGACAGGATCATGATGGCTTCTTTGCTCACGTCCGCCGTCCAGAAGATCAGCGAGGGGAAGAAGAACACAAGGTACGCGTAGCGGCGGTAGTCGGCCCCGGCAAAGGTCAGGGTGAATGCTCGGAAGAAGAAGATGGTCCCGATGAACGCGAACCAGCTGAACACCATGAACGCAGCCAGCTGGTTGGACCCGACAAAGGCAAAGACGATTCCGGCTGCGATGCTCACCGATCCGTCGTTGACGATACCCCGGAGGTGGCCGGGCGCCAGTGAGAAGTCGAGATGGCGGAAACCGGGGGCCAAGAGGGAGCCTTGATTGTCGTACCGTTTCCAGTCCGCGATCCCATGGTAGAAGTGGTCGACGACGAAGATTTGGGCCCCCGAAGCCACCAAGTGGAGGATGAGACAGACGAGCAGGATCCTGACCAGCCACGGCTTGGCTTCGCGGATGGCCACCCGGCGGATGATCGGCCGACTCACCGCCACCAGAAGGATGGCGACCAAAATCGCCGCGATGGGGCTGGACGGAGATGTCGCTGCGACCAGCATGAGATGCCTCGCCTCTAGCGGTAGCTAGACCTGGGTGGGATCTGGAACGAGTTGGGGTGCAGTGTCCGACGGCTGCGACGAGACCGGCGCGGAGTGGCGGCCGGTGGGCGCCGTGCCGTTGGGGGCACTGCCGTTGGGCGCCGTGCCGTTGGGGGCACTGCCGAAGGTGGTCAGGCGGACGTCCTTGGTCGAGAG
>Ga0182015_10002365_pt1 | contig 22980 bp, 15 predicted proteins | sample 712P3MmetaG_FD_120478 | JGI IMG/M metagenome (GOLD analysis project Ga0182015, IMG submission 120478) | Permafrost microbial communities from Stordalen Mire, Sweden - 712P3M metaG | ecosystem: Environmental > Terrestrial > Soil > Wetlands > Permafrost | place: Sweden: Stordalen | collected...
ACGACGCTCAGCGGCGGCAACCAGTACGACTACGGCACGGCCAGCGGCACGACCGTTAACAGCAACAACGTCCAGTTCGTCGAGAGCGGCGGCACGGCGAATGGCACGACGCTCAGCGGCGGCTCTGAGGATGTCTTATCTGGCGGCATAGCCAGCGGCACTATCACTTTTGCCGGCGATGGCACCCTCGATCTCGTTCAGCCTTCGCACTTCACCGGCGAAATCGCCGGGATTTCAGGAAGCGGCGACATTCTGGATCTGGGTGGATTTAACTCGCAGACGGCCGACATATTCGAGACGTCTACCAGCTACAACGGCACCGACTCCGTGCTGACGGTGACCGATACGTCGGACCACGCGTCCGAGTCCATTACATTGGTTGGGAATTATACAAGTTCTGGCGACGTCTCCTGGACAGCCACAAGCGACGGCAGTGGTGGCGCAGACGTGGTCGATCCGCCGCTGACGAGTTCCTCCACAGTTCTATCGATGAATTCGTCCGCAACTGTCAATGACGTGAACGGAACCGTCACGTTCGCAGATACCGATTCATCCAATATACAGACGGCGAGTTTCACGCCCGACGGCTCCGGCTATGTCGGTACCTTCTCCCTCAATGCGGTGACCGAAAGCAACGACAGTGCGTCGGTCGGCTTCGAGTTCTCGCTCGGCAACGATCAGATCAACCTCGCGCCCGGCCAGATCTCGACACAGTCCTACAGCGTGAGCGTCACCGACCCCCAAAACTCCGCTGTGAATCTGAACCAAACCGTGTCGGCATCAATCGGCGGTCCCGGCAACGACAATTTCGTCTTCCACCCGGGCGTCGGCGCCGACACCATCGCCAATTTCAATCCGCAACAAGACACGATCGAGCTCGACAACTTCGCGAATGTTCATTCCGTCCAGGAATTGGAAGCGCTGATTACTACCGACCCTCATGGCGATGCCATGATCAATCTCGGCCATAACGACTCGATCACCCTAGCAGGCGTGACCGCGCCGCAATTGCAGCAGATCATCCAGGCCGGCCACGTTCTCTTACATTGACACCAATCGCCCACGTCGAGAGTGACGAGAGAGCGGATTGATCCGATCGAAGTGTCCCCCGCGCTGTCGGCTCTATGGGTCATCGAACTTAAATCGGATGCGGCAGGTAGCTTGCTTTATGAGTACACGGCCTAGACCGACGCTCGGCTTGCGGCCGACCAAATTTCGCAAGCAAAAAGAACGACTTGTCATCTCCAATTAGCGCCGTTGCCTCCCAGATAGGACCTTCCGTGGAAGTAGTGCAAAAAATTTCGTGATTTCTGGGACTGACGCGGCCTTGGTATTACCGTAAGAATCAGTCGGTATTGCTTGTAAAAGGCGCAAGGTGGGGACCCTGAAAAAGCGGGAAAGGCTCGTTGATTTGGGTAAGCAGGATCAAGCGTCGGCATGAGCGAAGATCCGAGCAGACCGGGAAGAACCATAGTCACTAGAAAGCGCGACACCACCGTGATCGCGGAAGAGCGCGACGTCGAAATTGCGCCTAAGGTCGGCCCTGCCCAGGTCCGGCAGCAGCGACTGATGGAATCCCAGCGCGAAAGCATTTCCGTTCCTACGGGATTCCGCGGTGAGGACTCTCTCCCGTCGAAATTCCGTTTCGCATTGCCGCGCTTCGAATTTCTGCGGGACACATTGGCGCGCACGAAGGTTTCGCTGCTCCTTGCGAGCTTCATCGGCTGCGTTCTCGTTCCAGCATTCGCCGCCATGATTTACTTTGCATTCATCGCTTCCGACCAGTTGGCGGCCGAGGCACGCTTTGCCGTGCGCCAGATCGACGCCGATTCGAGCGACACCACCGCAAGCACATCGACCGATTCGAATGCTCCAGGCAGCGCCAACGTCAATTTCTCCTTCACCGCCGCAGGTCAGAACGCCTATATCGTCACGAGCTACATACATAGCCGCGCGATCGTCGACGACCTCGGTACGAAAATGAATTTGCGCGAAATATTCCGGCGGCCGGAGGCGGATTTTTGGGCCCGCTTAAAGCGCAACGCCTCGGTCGAAGACCTCACCGATTATTGGCAATCGATGGTCAGTACCTATATCGATGCACCGTCGGGCATCGTGACGCTGCAGGTGCGCGCGTTTCGCGCCGACGATGCGGTCGCACTTGCTAAGGCGGTCTTGGCCCTGAGCGAGACGCTGGTCAACCGGATTTCGGACCGTGCGCGGCGCGACGCCATGGCGATGTCGGAGGAAGAGGTGCGCCGGGCCTATGAGATGACGCAGACGGCGCTCGCCGATTTGCGTCAGTTCCGCGACAGTTCCGGCATCATCGATCCGGTGCAGGCCGGCACGGAGATTGGTAAGCTTCTCTTGCCGCTCTTGACCGAGAAGATTCGTCTCGAGAGTGATCTGTTTGTGGCCAGTCGTGACCTCGACGATACCGCGCCGACCATCAAAGCATTGAAGAGTCAGCTCGATACGACGGAACAACAAATAGCTGACTTAAGAGGCAAACTCACAAACACAGACGGCGATGGCAAGACGCTTGCGGCCTCACTCGCCAAATTCGAGGATCTCGATCTCAAGCGGCAATTCGCGGAAAAGCTTTATACGCTCGCTCAGGCCGACCTCGACCGCGCGCGACTGCGCGCCGCGCGCCAGAGCATCTACCTGACGGTGTTCGTACCGCCATCCCTGCCTGAGGAATCGCGCTATCCCCGTCGCATCGCTTTTCCGATCCTGATCTTTCTCGGCTTGCTAATCGTTTGGTCGATCGGCGCCATGACTGTTGCCTCAGTGGACGACCACAGGCTCTAAGCGGCGCGGGCCTCGTATCACGCCATGTGGTTGCGCACAAAGCTCATTGCGCCCACGGTCGCGGCCCAGACAATGAGCGACGCCAGAAACGTCATTCCGATGCTAAGCCAGCGTTTCGGGTATTTGGCGTCCTCCGGCTGCGCAGGGGCAACGATCTCGTGGAGATAAAGCATTCGTCGCTCGCCCATCATGCGTGCGGCTTCCACCGCCGCCACTGAGACCTCGTAGCGCTTTTCCGCGATGCGCTCTTCGAGATCGAGTTCGGCGAATTTCGTCATCTTGCCTGACAACGCCTTGTCGGCCATGGCGGAAACACTTTGGTCGGTCTGCGACGTCAGTTGCGCCTTCATCTGCTCCAACTGGCTTTGCATTGCCGTGATGCGCGAGCTTAAAACCTGCATCTGCGGCGCATCTGCCGTGACGTACTTAAGTTCGGTCTGGTATTCCTGTTGCGCCTTAAGAAGGTCACCTTGCAGTCCCGAGATCAGACCATTGAGCGCTTTGCTGGTTTGGCCGACGTCGATGAGGCCTTCCGCGTTGCGCTCGTATTCCATCTGCATGCGCGCCTTGCCTAAGTCTTGCGACGCCTGCTGCATGTCTCGTTCCGAAGCGAGCACAGTATCGTTGCGCATGCGCTCGTTGAGGTCATTGATGAGGTTTTCCGACTGCAAAATGACCGCGTCCGCGATGCGTTTGGCATCGTCCGGCGTGAAGGCGCGCACCGTCAAGGTAACGATTCCCGACGGAAACGCGATCGAGGTGTCGGCCATCTTTTCCCAATATTCGGTGAATTTCTCGATCGGCTTGTCCTTGCGGAAGCGCGACCACCAATCGATCGAGTTAGAGCTATAAGCGTCACGCAAATCGACCGAGCGCTCAAGCTGCTCCACGATGGCGCGGCTGCCGATGTAGCTCGTGACGACCTGCGTGTCCTGCACGATCAACATTGGCGGCACGCCGGTGACCGAACCCAATCCGTCCATCTTCGGAATCGCTGCGCTTGAGACCGTGAACTTGGCCTCGGACACGTACTGGTCCGAGGCGATCAGCCCGAAATAGACGGTAACGACTAGGTCGGGAATCGCCACCATCATGACAAACAATGCGATCGTCACGACGCGCATAAACTTCACGCCGGCACGCGCCTCGAAACTGCCGCCGCGATAGGCGCCCCGCGCCCTTACCGAGAATCGTGCGCGCCGCGCCGCGTCGGTTAGCGCTTTCGATACCGATTGCGCACGCTCAAGTGCGCTTACCGGCGGCGAGAACGCGGCGGGATCGTCAGAATCGCTCATTTGTTCAGCCGATTGTACATTTCGATCGCCTTGTCGGCGGAATCGAAAACTATGAGCTGCCCCTCGACTATAACGCCGCCATAATCACAATATTCCTTAATGGTCGCCATCGAATGTGAGACGACGATGAGGCCCGCGTTCTTCCGGCGCGCGGCAAACGCCTCCTGGCAACGGACCTGGAAACGCGCATCACCCACGGCCGTGATCTCGTCGATTAGATAGACGTCGAACTCAATTGCCATCGACAGGGCAAACGCAATCCGCGCCATCATGCCGGAGGAATAGGCCTTGACCGCGACATCCATGTACTCGCCGATCTCGGAAAAATCTTCAACAAAATCGACCACTCTGCGGATATCGGCCCCGTAGACCCGAGCCACGAAGTGAACGTTTTCGCGGCCGGTCATCTCATGATGGAATCCGCCTGCGAAGCCGAGCGGCCAGGACACCCGGACGGAACGGCGCACCGATCCGGAATTGGGCAGCTCGGTCCCAGCAATCAGCCGCAGCGTCGTCGATTTGCCGGCGCCGTTAACACCAAGGAGACCATATGACCGCGTCGAGTCGAAAACGGCTGATACATGATCCAAGACGATTTTAGTATGGCCATCCGTCCTATAGAACTTGAAGACATTGTTGAGCTGGATCATGGTCACGAAGGCATTGAAGAATCCGCCACCGCCGCAAAATAACATCACGACGACCACGGCGTCCATGTGGCGAATAAGGCCTTGAGATGATTGGCCATTACAATTAGGGTGATTCGCCTATCTCCGCTCGACCACGCCCCGTCAGCATACCGACTGAGTGGCTTAAGCCGTGTACCTATCAAATACAGAGACTTACGATCTATGGTCCGCGGCACAACGCCAGCGCCGAGTGCTGTTCGCACTGATGTTGCGAAATATCAGGACTAGGTTCTTCGGTAACGGGCTTGGATATCTGGTAGCGATAGCGTGGCCACTGTCGCATATCCTTATCATTGTAACCATGTATAGTCTTGTGGGGCGAGTTGCTCCGTACGGCGATAGCACCGCATTGTTTATTGCAACGGGAGTCGTGCCGTTCCAAATATTCTCTTATTTGGCGCGCTTTATGATGATCGCTGTTATGCGAAACCGGCCATTGTTGGCCTTTCCGGAAGTAAAAGTCCTCGACATTCTCCTTGGGAGTGCGCTGCTTGAAATCCTTGCAGCGAGCTGCGTGACGATTGTTCTGCTCATCATTGCGTGGTTTATCGGCATGGACGTCATGCCCTTAAATATCGTGCAGGCCGCCTATGCCTTTGGGTCGGCAATTCTTCTTGGGCTTGGATTCGGTCTGTTTAATGGAGTGGTCGCTCTCGCTTTTCCGGGGTGGTTCACCGGCTACACACTTATCAGCATTATTCTATGGATGACAGCCGGCATTTTTTTTGTGCCCGACGCCCTGCCGAGTTCCCTTCGTCAAATCCTCGCCTACCATCCCGTGCTGCAGGTCATAGAGTGGACCCGGTCGGCATATTACGAAGGATACGGCGGCTCGGTGCTGGACCGTCCTTACGTCATCGGCTACGCCTGCGTGACGATATTTCTCGGGCTTGTGCTCGAACGGGCAATGCGTGGCCATCTTCTCGCCCAGCGATGAAGGTCGATCGGCGAAATGTCGCCGCGGAAGAGGCACCATCATTGCGCCATCAGAGACAAACACCGACCAGGACGACACCACTAGTCCCCCGACGGTCAGCTATGGACGCCTCTGTCACATGCGGGATGTCACACATTTTACGTCTCAGCATGGCAACGCTATCGGAAAAGACTGTTCCTGTGCTGTATTAAGCAGGTTTGAGGATCACAACGAGCTGATAGGGATCACTTAGGCTTCTGTCCAAACCCCGTATCTCCCAATTAGGCGCAGCAGCTTTCTTTAGCCATTCGATGGTCATCGATGTATCGCCGAAATAAATATCTCCGTTTATCGGCGGCAAATTATGGGGGCGAAACGCAAATCCATTTTCGCGATGTTCTCGAACTACGCCTTCCGATGCACTTTCAGAACCGGAGTTCATACTCCAATACTCTTCCGGCCGAATTGTTATAAAGCATAAGCACTGCGGAGCAGCACATCGCCTAAGGGCCTGCAACGCGAACCTAGTGGCTCGCTCTGACGTGTGAGTAAACACGGAAAAGGCATAGATCAGTTCGAATTTCTGATCATCGACGGGCAACGTGATTGGGTAGTAATCGGACAGTCCAAAATTAGCAATTACGCGATCGTCCTTGCACAATTTCAGAGCTTCATCCCAGGGATCCACTCCCCAGATACGGGAGGGTTCGGTAAAATAGTACATAAGTCTAATAAATCGACCATATCCGCACCCGAAATCGAGGACGTCAAGATTCTCCATTTTTCGACGAAAGCACTCAGTGAAATTCGTCCTTACGCATGAGACAAATGCCAAGGTCTGCGCCAAGAGTGTATGGCCGTTTGTTCCGGTCCAATTATCTTGAACTAGCGCGTCGGCCATTTTTGGCAACACAGCTGAGAGATTTGGAAATGCACTTGAGGGAAGGCTCCAAAATACTTCTCCGAAGTCGGCCAGTGAGAGGGCTCGTAGGATTTTGATCGTTATCTCGGCAGAGCCAGACGACGCAACTTCTTCTGCCCTTCTGGTGATTTCCTTCGTATAGTGGAACATGTTTCTCTCATTTCTACGTAAGCACGATCGATCCCGCGCTGAAGTGGTCTACCCTCAAAAAGGGCTTTGATTTTAACCCAGCCATTCGCTAATTCATAAACTCCTACGGACGGGTCCAAATCGAATAGTAGTTCAAGATTAGCCTTTGGGCGAGCGATGCTGGTCGGGTCCCGAGTGCAAGCGGTGCCGGCTGATACGGTCCTCGCTCTGGAACATTGACCGCGCCAGACAATTTGGTAGCGTTAGCAATGAGTATAAAAGCTAATCTTAAGTGGCGTCAGCACGCGTGGGCCGCGAGACGCGTGTTCTTAAGCGCGGATTTGGCGGACAACGGCGCAAGCCAATGAGTTTATGCAAAAGTCGAATAATCATTTCAGGTGGGTCGCACGCGACTTGTCTTGGAGTTCCTCACACCTCTCTCAATTTGAAACCTGAACTGGTGCAAATTGATTACCGATTTGACGCAATGACGGGGATATTTCCGCGGGACCAGGCTTATTGGACTGAACTTGTCAATTTAGCTGCTCATCGCACTGTCGCCATTATATGGAATGGTAATCAACACTACGGGCGATTCCTCCTCGCTGAAACCCCACCAATCGACTTGGTCCTGCCAGATGAGCCGCATAGACCCATCGATCCTAACGCGGTAGTTGTTCCCGTGCTACGCCTGAAGGAGTTATGGCAACAGACGTTTGTCGAACTCACGCTGATCATCAAAAGCCTTAAAGCACGTGAGGGGTGTCGGCCGATTCTTGTCGGCACGCCACCCCCGATTCGGACAGACGAGAGCATTCGCGCAGCGCTGATGCGCAAGGACGATTTTTTCGTCAAAGTAAGTCAGTATTTCAATATTGATTTGGCAACCGCCGATCTCACCCCTAGACCGGTAATGTATAAACTTTGGGCAACAGTTCAATCGTCAATGAGAGACGTCGCCGAACTTTGTCAGATACCGTTTCTCGGGGTCTCGCGTGCGACCCAGACCGACGAAGGCTTCCTAAGAGACGAATATTCGCAAGCGGTCGATTTCACGCACGCAAATAGTTCGTATGGCAACTTGATGCGCGCCCATATAGATGCGTTTGCTGGAGGTTTGGAGAAAGAATATGCATCCCTATAAACACGCTCCAAATACAAGCTTCTGGTCACGTGCCGTAAGCCAGCAGTTCAATGTTGCTGAGCTCTTTGCTCATGATGGTCCTTTAATAACCCCTCAAGATAGGGTCGCAACTGCTGGAAGCTGTTTTGCAGCAAATATTGTTCCGTATTTGGAACGGCATGGACTAAGGCATCTCAAGACGGAGCATCATCATCGAGTATTCAAGGGCTTGGGCCATGAAAATCTTGGATATGACCAATTCAGCGCGGCTTATGGTAATGTATATACGGCCCGTCAATTACTTCAGTTGCTCGGGCGGTGCACAGGTAGTTTCCGACCAATTGAGGACCGATGGAAAACGACCAAGGGAATCGTAGACCCGTTCCGACCGGGCCTGAAGTATCACGCGCTTTCAAACGAGGAATTTGACATTTTGCAGCAGCAACATCTTCGTTGTACGTTTGATGCTTTCCGTCAAGCCGATGTATTCATTTATACACTTGGCCTAACCGAAGCATGGGTTTCCGCGAAGGACGGAGCAGTATTTCCTGCGTGTCCCGGAACCGTAGCGGGCAGTTTTGATCCGGAACTACACGTATTTCATAATTTCACTATGGCCGAGATTGCTTCGGACCTAGGACATTTTATCGAACAGCTTCGTGGTCTATCGCCGAACGTTTTGCTCGTTCTTACGGTTTCGCCGGTTCCCCTCGCTGCCACCGCAACAACACAACACGTATTGTGCGCGTCAACTTATAGCAAATCGATCCTACGGGGCGCGGCTCAGCAAGTTTCCGAGGCTCATTCGCGCGTCGTCTATTTTCCCGCATATGAAATAATAACGGGACCGCAGGCGCGAGGAGATTTTTTTGAGGCGGATAGGCGAAGAGTTAGTGCGGCCGGCATCGGTGCAGTCATGTCGGCCTTTTTAGGCTACTGTGAAATCAACAATAGCGTCGTTGAAACGAACCCAAGTTTGCAGACCGGAAAAAACGAAGCGACGCTGGTTTCTGAGGCTATTGCGGATTCTGCGTGCGAAGAGGTAATGGTTGAATAGGAATGCTATTGCGATGCTTCATGACATTAAAAGGAGCCTTTAAAGCGATTGGGAATTCTGAATAAGGTATCACTCAAAAGATCGAACGGGGGCGAAATGCTTGAGCCAAACTTGATCGCCGTTTTTTTTACAGTCGTAAGATAATCATGAATCTTTGGATTGGATTCAGAAAGGTCCGCCTCTGGTTCGACAGGCATGGCGGAAAGCGACATAAAATACCCGTTGATGACATCGTCAGGAACACGTTGGTGCCTCCCTGCGCGACTATCAGCCCATTCAAGTGAACGAGTGAGTTGGAGTCTCCGTAAGGCGCGTTCTTGATCCGCGAAATGGCAGTGAAACAAGTATATATTGCCAAATAATAGGTCATTTTCGCAGCCGTGAAATCCAGAGCTCCATGAAACGCCGGGTCTTGCAATATTGGGTTTACAGACCGCTGAGTTGAACCGGAGCAACGATCTCTGAACCGAGACAGGTTGAGTCGAATCTATGGCAGGTTCATCTGTTATGTTATGACAAACATCAAAGCCAACCGAATTGATGCTGGAACCCTCGAATTTCTCACAAAACTCCTCGAGAGTTTGACTGTGAAGCGGGTCTGAGACGACAAGTTCATCAGCGTCCGAATAAATCACGTATTTAAAATACGGCCTTAAGGACGCCGCGAAATCCGAGACCGCTCGCGCCCGAGCCGCATCGTCGAATGGCGTCCGCGGGAGCCGTATGATGTTTAAGCCTATGTGCTGTTCAACACTTTGGTCATTCGACCCGTGGTCTAGCACGAAGCAATTCTCAGTACCCACTTGGCGTCTGTAGTGCCTCTCCCAAAAAGGAAGATTTTCGCTTTCGTTGTAGACCATGGTAATCGCTGCAGCCGACCTCATTGATTTCGCGCCTAGCTATCAACATCACGACTATTAGGCAGGTAAATCCTATTATGCTGTGTTTTGTGCCTCTCTAACGAGTATTCTAATCGATATCCAAATTTGATAAAAAACGCTTCTACAGATTTCAAATTTCCATCGCAGACCTCAATGAATATAATTGGTTTGCACCTCCGGATAGTTTCACTCAATCCGGATAAGACAAGATTTTCCATGCCCTCCACGTCGATTTTGATCATATCAACGCGTTCATTTGAGAACAGTTGATCTCCTGGCACGACGATAATTTCTCCTCCGAACAAACTGATGGTAGCTGCACCGATGTTGTCTTTGGAAAAACTCATTGTGCCAAATGCACCCCTGTCGCTTATTGCAAAAGAGGCGTATTTAAAATCGACCACCCCACACATATTTAGCTTGCAATTTATCTCGAGGAGCGATCGAGCATAGGGATTTGGTTCAACAACATATATTCGACGCGGGTGAAAACATTTGGCCATAAACACCGTATGATTTCCCACGTTGCTGCCGATTTCAACCAACACCCCGCCAAGCTTCACATACTCTCGCAGCTTGAGTAATTCGTCCTGTTCATACAATTGTCCCTGCGCATGGAGGGACTGTATGTAGTCTTCATTGTCCCGTATAAAGAAAAGAAAGCTTTGATCCTCAACTTGAACCTCGCTGAGACTTCCCGACATAATAATCATTGGATTCGAACATCTAGTGTTTGTCCGGAGCCTAGCGTTACATAACGATAGTTTCCGAATCGACGTATCGGGCTCAGTGCTTCCGATTTCACCATTCGGCGGAGCTGCCCGCTGCTGGTTTAATCTACCGTTTGACGCTATCGTGAATACTCAAAATGATCAACCAACTCGCGTGTTCCAAAGGCCGCCTTGCTGTTCCAGACTGCTGTCTTGTAAGAACTTGCTAACTCTGAAGATCGGCAAACATGGCATTCCAGAGCTGGTTCCGTAAATTCATTTCTCGGTCCAAGTCAGGCTCCGGTGACACTTCGCTCGCGCGAAGCGATTTCGACCGTCTTTTTTATGAGCGTCATAATCCCGATTTGGCCGGCAAGAAGCTAGATCTATACAAGCACTTCCTCACGCACGGTTCGAAGGAAGGGCGTCGACCGCGGGCTGATTTTGATAGCGAATACTACAGCAGGACACATTCCCCCAAGATCGGCGGCGAGAATCCCTTTGTCCATTGGGCTACGAAGGGCCGTGCCATGGGATTACGCGGACATCCCTGGATTGAGACTTCGGATGTTGACGATATCGCTCTCATGCATGGTGAGTTTGATGCTGAATATTATGCGAGCCATAGCCCCGATGTTGTCGCTTCGGGAATGGATCTCTTCCAACATTTTCTTCTTTTCGGCTGGAAGGAAGGACGTAACCCTAATCGACGCTTTTCCATAACGGAATACGCTGCGCGTCGGCCCGAGGTCGCTGCAACTGGGTGTAATCCCTTTTCTCACTATTTGTGCGTAGGCCGGCTGGAAGAGCAGTCTCGCCCAAGCAATGTTTCGACGCCAACTCGGACAGATCAAGCTTTATATGATGCTGTTAGCGCCCAATTTGATTTGGCATTCTACCGAAATAGCTTTCCGCCAAATTCGGCCATTCCCGCTGATCTGGTTGCCCACTATTTGGAAAGAGGATGGCTTGAGGGGCGGGATCCAAATACGTGGTTCTCGACACTCTATTATCTCGAGAAAAGCCAGGACGTTGCTAAGGCCGGGCTACAACCTTTCGTCCATTACCTAACCATCGGTCTCCAGGAAGCTCGTGAGATTTACCCACCCAAGGTATCAGCCTCCCAGCAAGCGGTGTTTGAAGAACATTCGAGATTCACGAGCGTAGGCGCTGAATTTGAGATCTTCGACCCATCTATCGTAGATAGACGAAAGATAAACTCCAAAGCGCTTGCATTCTATCTACCGCAATTTCATCCGATCAAGGAAAATGACGAGTGGTGGGGCGCCGGCTTCACGGAGTGGCGCAACTGCGTACGGGGTCAACCTAGATTTAAGGGCCACCACCAACCGCGAATCCCACGAGATCTAGGATTTTATGATCTTCGTCGGCTCGAAATTATGCGCGAACAGGTGGCCCTTGCCAAGGGATCGGGCATTTATGGCTTTTGTTTCTATTATTATTCATTCAACGGTGAGCGCCTACTGGACGGGCCGATCGAAGCATTCCTTACGGCACCTGATATCAATATGCCGTTCGCTTTGATCTGGGCAAACGAGAATTGGACTCGTACGTGGGACGGTCTTGATCGAGACATAATGAAATCTCAAGATTATCGGGAAGGGGATGAAGGTGTACTGCTTGCAGACCTCGCCCGCCACTTCGCCGATCCGCGATACATCCGAATTGGGAATAGGCCTTTATTCTTTTTGTACAGACCCGGCATTATCCCGCATTCAAAAACTACGATCCATCGCTGGCGTGACCGTTGGCGTACAGAATACGGCCTCGATCCGTTGATCTTCATGGTTCAAGCATTCGATGACGATGACCCACGAGAACACGGGTTAGATGGTGCTATGGAATTTCCGCCGCACAAGGTTAGTGCCGGCCTCCCCGCAATCAATTCTAGCATTGAACTACTCGACCCGTCATTTTGCGGACATGTCGTCTCGTACGACGCCGTTATTCGCCGCTCACTCGACGAGCCAAAGCCTGACTTCCCGCTGATCAAAGCGGTGACGACATGTTGGGATAACGAAGCGCGTCGTCCAGGGCGCGGCATGGTTCTTCATGGCGCCTCGCCTCGTAAATACGAATCGTGGTTACGTGAGATCGTAAAGCAGTCGCGCGTCAACCCGATCTATGGCGAGAGCTTTGTTGCCATAAATGCGTGGAACGAATGGGCCGAGGGGGCGTACTTAGAACCGGATGTGTACTATGGAGCTGCCTATCTCAACGCAACCGCGCGTGCTCTCACGGCTACACCGGATGAGTCTGCAATCCAGAAGGACAAGGTCCTTATTGTTGGCCACGATGCCCATCCGCATGGTGCGCAGTATTTGTTGAAGAACATCGTGGCGATCATTGCACGAAAATTTGGCGTGGAGGTCCATGTTCTAGTCTGCGGTGAGGGGCCGCTGTTAGCCGATTATCGAAAGATTGCAGAATGCTCGACGGTGGCACCTGGCAACGAAACACAACTGAGCCGCGTCGTTACAGATCTTGCGTCTCGCGGCTTTCGGCGGGCGATAGTTAACACCACCGTTAGCGGCTGGGTTATACCCACGCTCAAAGCCGAAGGCTTTCAAGTCGTCGCTCTCGTTCATGAGCTTGGCACGCTCATCCGAGACTACTCTCTCGAAGCAAATGCGGCCACGATCGCTCGCTCCGCAGACTACATTTTCTTTCCGGCTGAGATGGTACGTGACGAGTTCTTGTCGATATCTGGCCCGCCAAATGGAAATATAATCATTCGGCCCCAGGGACACTATTTAAACGACATAGGGACCATTGATCGTTCGGCCTCGTCTGTACGCGCCAAACTGGGAATACCCGAGAGCACAAAGCTTGTTATAAATGTAGCGTATGCAGACTCTCGTAAGGGCTTTGACATATTCGCGCGTGTCGCCCGAGAGGTCGCCGCCCATCGCGCAGATGTCTCCTTTGTATGGGTTGGTGACGGCACGCCTGACGTGAAGCATTGGTACCTCCCAGAAAGCCGCTCCGGCATTATGGAAAACCGATTTTTCTTCACAGGGCACGTTTCCAATTTGCCTCAGTATTATGCTGCAGCCGATTTGTTTTTACTTACATCGCGGGAAGACCCATTTCCGGCAGTTGTACTTGCGGCGATAGCCGCCGGACTGCCGATCGTGGGATTTGTTGGAGCAAGCGGCACCGCCGACCTGATATCCCACCACGGGAGGCTCGTCGATCGCGCCGACCTGAAAGGTATCGTCTCGGCAATCGACGGCTTACTGGATCTTCCGGCACGGGAGAAGACGCGAATGGCAGCTCAAGGCCGGCGTGCGGTTGCCGAGAAATATCAATTCGACGCTTATTGCTATAATCTGTTGCAGCGACTCTCACACGGTTTGGCCACTGTGTCGGTCGTGGTGCCAAACCATAATTACTCGGATTGCTTGCGAGATCGCCTCGAAAGCATATTCGCGCAACTACACCCGGTATTTGAGGTAATAGTTCTCGATGATAAATCTACAGATAATAGTACTTCCGTAATTCGGAAAATCGCTGCGGATGCTCGTCGCGATGTTGATCTTGTTGTGAACGAGAAGAACAGCGGATCAGCGTTCCGGCAATGGTGCCTCGGCGTGGAGCGCGCTCGTGGCGACTACGTATGGATCGCGGAAGCAGACGACATCGCTAAACCGACGTTCCTGAATTCCTTGGTCGAGGCGATGCAGCGATCGAACGCATCGATTGCCTTCTGCGATTCGTGGCAAATTGACATTAAGGGTGGGCTCTTAGGATACAGTTACAAGAACCACATCAATCAGATTGTTCCCGGCGCTTTCGATCGATCGTTTTCAATGCCAGGCCGAGAGTTTTACGAGCGGTTCTTGAGTGTCAAAAATGTCATTCTCAATGTAAGTGGCGTACTCTGGCGTCGAGATGCGCTCTCCGAGGCTTTAAGCAAACTCGGGGAGGACCTGTTCCAATACCAGGTGGCAGGAGACTGGCGGATGTACGCGGAAATTTGCCAGCTAGGCGGTAGCGTAGCTTACGTCTCCGACGCATTAAACGGGCATCGTCGGCACATATCGAGCGTCACCCACGCCCTTTCCAAACAACGCCACTATGACGAGATCATATCTTTGCAGCGGCTAACAGCGCGTGGCCGAAAGCTAAGTAGAGAATCCCTGATTGCGCGAGCGGCCCATCGAGCTGAGGTACGGCAGGTTCTTGGACTCGAAGGCCAATCAGATGTCGATCCCGCTGAAACCGCCGAGCATTCATCAGGGCTGCGATCGTGACTGTTCTCGTGACAGGCGCCTCCGGTTTCGTTGGGTCGGCCGTATTAAAAGAGCTGGTTCGGCGCGGTGAACACGTGATCGCTACCGCGCGACGGCGTTATTCTGGCCCGCCCAGTCCATCTGTATCATGGCACATCGCCGAAACCCCCACCTCAGCTGACTGGCGTCAACTATTGAAGGATGTGACCGTCGTCTATCATTTTGCCTGGTCGAGCTTGCCTCAATCTTCCAATATCGATCCGATCGGCGATGTAGCGGACAATATTACGGGAACCCTACGGCTGCTTGAAGCAGCCAAGAGCAAAAGCGGCCTACGATTCGTCTTCGCTTCGTCTGGTGGGACAGTCTATGGCCGACTCAAGAGGGTGCCAGCATCCGAAACCCACCCGACGCGACCGTCATGCGCCTATGGAGTTTCGAAATTTGCGGTCGAAAATTATTTGACACTTTATCGTGACCTTTGGGGTCTTGATGGAGTGGCGCTACGAATTGGGAATGCTTATGGGCCAGGACAGACTGTCGGGCGCAATTTCGGCGCGGTCGCGACCTTTGCGTCAAGTGCGCTAAAGGGCGAGCCAATCACCATCTATGGAGACGGCTCGATCACAAGAGATTATCTCTATATTTCGGATCTCGTCGAGGCGATCGTTGCGGCGGGAGCTATGAGGTCTGTTTCGCCGGTGCTCAACATTGGTAGTGGCATGGGCCATTCATTGAATGAGATTGTGAATGAGCTCGAAAAACAAATTGCTCAGCCTATTCGCTTGACCTATACCGCCGCACGGAATTTTGACGTACCAGTGTCGGTGCTCGACATTTCACTAGCCAAGGCCCAACTTGGTTGGATGCCACACACGTCTTTTGCCGAAGGGATCGCGGAAACTTTAAAGTCTATTCGGTCTTCAGCCGAAAGCTCATTAAAGCATGGGTGAGTTGGAGTCGGCGGGGCCGCGCCTGAGTAAATGAAAATACTCCAGCTATGAGACAAGTAAGTGGAGAACAGCTTCAGATGTTCGCGTTTTCTCAAAACTCTCGAAACGAAAGCACTACGGCAACGCCTCCCCATTTTTTATTCTGCATCTCTCAAGCAAGCCAACCAGAATTGGAACAAACGAGCATCGCGTACCGAAAACAAGAGAGCGCAAGGCAGTTTAGGCAGGTCGCACGGGAAGCCTGCCTTCATGTCGTCCATAGTGCATATAATGTGCGAGCGGATTCATGCCGTTGCTGCGTACATCTGGGTTGGCTTCAAGATAAAAGGAAGTCTGGAAATCGGGGCCGGGATCACGGCCTTCACGACAACCATGCATGAGGTAATGAAGAAGCGGATTCATGCCGGAGCGCCGCACGTCCTCATAACGCTCCAAATACCACCGTGTATCGAATAACGAGTTCGGCCGATAGCCGCGCAAATAGCCTTCCTCCAGATAGTGCTCAGCCGGCGGGCGGCGGCTTTGGGCGACGTCCGGGTATTCGCGCAGATACCATTCGGTGTCAAAGAGCCCGCTCTTTATAAGCCGCTCAATGCCGCGCTTCGACGAGAAGAAGAGCCTCATCCAGAAGAGCCCGCCTTGCTCCGTCCTTGACTTCGCTAGCGCCGCTTCGGCGTCGACGAGCTGGTCGCGCAAGGCGCGAATTTGTGCTTGCTCTTTGTTCTCGTTTTCTGCCAGCGCTGCAGCGCGATCGGCGTTGCTTTTTGCGACGCGGTGGTTCTCGGCGACCGTCCGTGCGAGTTCCTCGACGAGGCGGTCGCGCTCCGCGGTAGCCGCTGCTAGATCCACCTCACGTGCCACGAGCGCCTGTGCAAGCTCAGCTTTTTCGCGCTCACCGAACAACGCTTCGCGTCCCGCTTGCAGTAGTTCTGATATGCGCTGGCGCTCGGCGTCGGTGCGCACTATTTCCGTCCGCGCAGCGTCAAGTTCTCCTCCAAGTCGTTGACTTTCCGATTGGCTGTCGCGCAGAAAAAGACGCGTCGCGTCGAGGTCACGCGAAAGTTGATCGATTTTGCCATCCCGGTCCAGTATTGTCGATTGTCCAGATCTGAGCTCGCGTGAGAGTTTGTCGATTTCGTTCTTACGATCATTCGACAACGATTGGGCACTATCGAGGTTGGCTTTGAGCTTGGTCGTTGCAGCTTCGTGTTCCAATATAGCGACGCGTATCGTTTCAAGTTCCTGACCAAGCAAAGCGGCTTGACCACTGCTCCGCGCCGCCCCTGCTCTTTCTTCGTCAAGCTCAGCGGCGAGCCGTTTGCGCTCGTGGATTAGTTCGTCGAATGCATTCTTGACCACGGCGAGCTGCTTGCCGATCTCCAAGATCTTTTTTTCTCCTTCGGCGATCGCGATTTCACTGTCTTTAGCGACGGAGCGCGCTACCTCAAGCTCTGCTGCGAGGAAGGCAGCCTGAGAATGGCTAGCAGCGGCAGAAGCTTGCGCCTCGCTGGTAGCACTACGCGTCTGTGTCAAGTCCCCTGAAAGTCGAACAACTTCCTCATCCCGTGCCTTGATTTGTGTTTCAATAGATCGCAATTGAGATTCGCTTTGTTCCGCCTCGCTCGCGAGGACCAGACCAAACGTGGCGCAGGCCTTGTCAAATTCGGAATGGATCCGATCGAGCCGTTTGAACTGATCCTTAGTCTCGCCTTTGTCTGCCATTTTTTGCAGCAGGTGATACGCCTCCTTGACCCAGTCAACGACGTCTGCTCGGGCGGTGAGCTGTGCGTCGTCGGCGACGTGGTGCCGGAGCGCTTGGGCAAGAAATTGGTCGATTTCGAGTTCGGAGCGGTCCGAGCGGCGTGGCCAGTAAAGCCGAGTTTTCGCGGTGACCTTCCCAACAAGGCCGCGCCAGTCGTCCAATAGATCATTGTAGGTGACGATAGCGCGCGGCACTTGGCGGGTGGCCTTTTCGGCATCAAGGACGTGGCGTAACCAGAGCAGGTAGGATTTTGCCGGAGTAAAATTATTACGGCGCTTTAGGGAGGCGGCGACTTCCAAGGGATTGCGGACTGGAATAACGACGCGTGCTTCTGCGCCGAACAGTTTGAGCACATCAAACCACAGTGGAACAAAGCGGCAAATTCGCGGATCCTTGATGACAAAGAGAGGAGAGCCAGCGAAGTCGTGTTGCAGGACCGCGAGGAGCTTCTGCCTATAGCCTTCAGCCACTCCCGACTGGATCCAATCGGGATTGAACGCGCGCCAGTCGTCGTATCGTGATCCTGCGGTCGCAAGGAGATCATCGTGGATGATAAATAGGTCCTGGGATTCCCAGTGGCCGGTTTCGTTGCTTGGGTGTGGCGCTACTAGGCTCTTGGGCAGGTCAGCACCCAAAAGACTGAACACCCGCGTCAACGCTGAAGTCCCGCTGCGGTGCATTCCAAGCACTAGCAACGCTTGCGCAGCCTTCTCACGCCGCACCTTTTTGTTCGCCCTTTTGGCTCTGTTGATTCGGCGAAACTCGCCTCGCGATCTGGCTTTAGTAGGTCTGCGGGGCGTCATGGTAATGCGCTTTTTCAATTTCGATGTTGCGATAATAGGCTTTTAGTGCAATCCGCGATTTCGCAAAAGCCAATCATTACGCCGATTGCCATTCACCTTGAGTCAGGTAACCGCGCCAGTAGGAGCGGTCGCGGTTCCGAGCGGTCTCGCGTGTACCATGGGCTGAATGCTCGGTCCTCGAATGTCTCGGTCTTATGACGTCGGCGCAGACTGTCTTTGTCGCGTTCAAAGCGAGCACGATTGGCACGGGTCTCGTCGCTGCCGCGGGTTGCCGACTCATGATGGATTAGGGTCGCGAATGGCGTCCAGATCACCCGAAAGCCTTTAGACACGGCACGCAGACAGAAGTCGATGTCGTTGTATGCTATTGGGAACTCCTCTTCATCGAAGCCTCCCACGGTCTCAAGACAGGTCCGCGAGATAAGCATGCAAGCGCCAGTTACTGCGGCAAGCGACTGCCTCACATGCAGCCGTGCCATTGGTCCGGGATAGCTCTCACGCTGCCCGTCGAACCAATGACCGGCCAATCCGCGCAACCCAATAATCACGCCCGCATGTTGAAGGCGTCCGTTTGGATATAACAAACGCGCTCCAACGATTCCCGTATTAGAATAGTCGAAGCATGAAACCATCTCGCGCAGCCAACCGCCCTCGATCACCTCGATATCGTTATTAAGCAAAAGGATCAGCTCGCCGGTCGCGAGCGCGACGCCGCGGTTGACCTGCTGGGAGAAATTGAACGGCGCTGGCTCGATCTCACACTTGAACGGAACCGTGCCTTCCTTAGTCTCAGCGTAGAGCTCGAGAACCCTCGCGTCGGTTGTGCCGTTGTCGACAATGATGATCTCGAAATCGGGGTAGTCTGTCCGACTTGTCAGATCGGCGACCAAGCGCGAGACGAGGTGAAATGAATTTCGGTTCGGAATGACAATCGACACGCGCGGCCATGCTATCTTCGATTTATCGAAGCGGACTCGGTGCAGAGTCTTGGTGATGGCCTCGCCGACCATGAGCTCCGGCCCGCCGAACTGGAAGCGCTCCGCAAGCGCCTTGCGCGCGCTCTTGGTCGCCTGATCCATGAATTGTGCCGAGAAAGCTGTGGCACTCCGCCGCCACCGATAGGCGGGATACGGCAGGTGCTTGATCTCATCGGCCGTCAGGCCGCGGAGATAGCGCAGCAGCAGATCGTAATCTTGCGAGCCGTCATAACCCTCGCGCAACCCGCCGAGTGCGAGCAACCGACCCCGCCGGTAACACGATAGATGATTGATATAATTGACGCCTGAAAGCAGTACTTCGTCAAAGGCCGGCTTAAAAAAATGTAAGACGGGTTTGAGCTTTTTGTCAGTAATAATCTCATCGGTATAGATGAACTGGCAATTTGGGTGCGCCTGGGCCGTTTGTGCGATGAGCTGAACGGCATACGGCGTCAACGCGTCATCATGGTCGATGAAGCTGATCCAGCCGCCGCGGGCGACCTCGATCCCCGAATTGGTTGCGAAAGCAATGCCACAATTTTCCTCGTTACGGACAATCCGAACGTCACGTGCGCCCTCTTGCCTCGCGAGCCATGACAGAGTTTCAGCCGACGTCGATCCGTCATCAGATAATATCAGCTCCGCCGATCCCGCGGGTTGCTTGCGGAACGAGATCAACAGGTCATCAAGATAGATTTCAGGCGTATTGTAGACGGGAACGACGAAAGAAATAAACGGCGCATCTTGCATCATGATGGGATCGATCGGGGGCGCCGTGCGCTCGGCCAGCCGAACGACTGATGCAAAATGCTCAGCGACATTTTTCTCTGACTTCCGTCTCGTACGTCGTTCTGGGTTACCATCAATAACAACATCGAATATCGATGCTGCCCCCTGCGCGTCCTGTTTTGCTTGGCGGAGCAAAATGGCTTGGTCCGCTTCGTTCCAGGCGAACTTTGCCCAATATCGAAACCGCTCCTCACTAGAGCACGGATCTATTCTGATCCTGGAAACACGACCGGGTTCTGAAACGCTGATCGAATAGATGCAAGTTCCGACATGCTTGAGCGAAATCGATCCGGCTTCATCGAAGCCATTGCCGCGATCGGCATAAATCTTGGGATCCAACGAACAATCTAAAGCCTGGAGAAAGACCACCATAAAGCGGGGACGTCGGATCCAGAACCGATAGACGAAGCGCGGATCATCAGTAGCTGACTGATACTCCTCTCTGCCAGTCTTTCGGACGCCTGAATTGGATTGAAGGACGAAGAACGACATCATCGATCTGTTGAAGCAATTCCGCTGCTGCTTCTCCCCGTTTGAGGTCCGGAGTCTGGAGCCCATGGTAAGAGATTCGTATGGCAAAATGGGGCTAAATGCGACGGCACGGTTCAAGGCATGAATGTCATTCAAACTCAAATTCTGGCGTATTGATCAGCGCTTGGTGTCCAACTGGACTTCTTTTGTGAGACCAAATCAGGTAGCCCGTTACACGTAGGACAATCCCTCGCGCTCCGCCTGTGGCGTGTCGCGAGGTCTCACCTTCCGAAACCCGACATGAGGGCCCTGAGGGAAAGCATCTACGAGACGATTTAGATGGAATCCTGAAAGCAGTAGAACTCGGCCGCCACCGGGAAATTGTAGAAGGTCTTTGGGACAATTAGGCATACCGCAACTCGATTTCATGGAATCTGAAGGTTTGAGCCCCATCACAAGCTGGTTGAACTTGGGTGCGGCTGCCTGCGTGGGGGAATACACTTTGTCCGCCACCCTAACGTAAAAAATTATTTCGGTGTCGATATCAATCAAAGGCGAATGGGACATTTTATGCGGCTTTATTTGCACTCCCGAACAAAGTTCAATCGCGTGATCCATTCCGGCATGATCCCTGTGGAATAGTGACTCACGGCGCTATGGATCATAACGACTATAGGTTTCGGGACTTCCAACACGTGGCGCCCAATCTGCTTTGCTTGCCGCGATATATTGGGCGGCTGGAACCACTCCAGGGGTCGGCACAAGGCGGCCTTTGTGAGACGAGGCGGGCCCAGACTGACTGAAGTTATTCGCCGAAGTTATTGGTGGAATGTAATCAGGCCGAATATGATGATCGCGGAGGCGAAGTTCCTCCCCTCGAGGACAAAAGAGGACAAGTTATGTTTGAACCGGACATCCAATGAACCACACGGAAGATGAAGATGTCCGCGCATTGGACCGCGAGGCGGCGAAGGACCTGCCCGCGGGCGCGCATCACTACACGGCTTTTGTCGGGCCGCCCGAGCAATACGATTTCATGGGCGCAACGCAATTTCGCCTTCTAACGACGCTGGGGCTCAGAGAGCATCATTCATTACTCGATTTCGGCTGTGGATCTCTTCGGGCCGGCCGATTGTTGATACCATACCTGTTGCCGGGCCGGTATTACGGAGTAGAGCCAAACCGCTGGCTCGTCGAAGACGGAATTGCGCACGAACTCGGCAGCGCTGTGATCGATCTCAAAAGGCCGAATTTTCGGCATGATGATGACTTCTCGTCGCACCGCTTCGGCGTTCAGTTTGATTTTATTCTGGCCCAGTCGATATTCTCCCACGCAGGTCGCGACATCGTCGCAAAAGCACTTTCAGGCTTTAGACGTTGCTTGGCTCAGGGAGGATTGGTTCTGTCTACCTTCATTCCTCCGGAAATGCTCGGTCAAACAGCCGAATTTGCAACTGACGGATGGACCTATCCGAACTGTGTCTCCTATAGGCGGGAGACCGTGCTCGATTTCATCCGAGCGGCAGACTTGGTAGGGCGAGAGCTACCTTGGTTTCATCCACGGCAAAGGTGGTTCGCCATGGCGCACAGCCAATATGATCTTCCGTCCACCGCTGACGATATACACCTCTCCGGAGCAGTGCTGCGTGCGTCGGATTTAAGGGGATAAGGTCTGAGCCACAAGGTCCAAAGTATAGAGCATATAGTACGAGATTCACCTCGGGCTTGGTGCAACGGCACAGCCCGATAGGTCTGTCCAGGCATGTCCTTCATACTCAAATCCCTGACGTATTGATCATTGAGCCCAAAGTGTTCTTCGCGCTACGCAATCGAGCCGTGGCTGACGCCAAGGTCGGTAAACGGCGACTTCGGTGGCGCACTCGTATTGGAGGTTTAGGTGCCTACTCCATGGATTGTTGTGACCGGACTGGACGGGTCGGGCAAGACGCATGTCGTCGAATGGTTGGCCGGCGCGACGCGCGCCAAGCCGTTTCGCCTGCCCTATCACGACTTCGTTCGCGCCTGCCTGGCGCGCTCGGGAGAGGGATCGCAATTCGGCGACGTTCACACCGATCGGCTGCTGTTTGCATTGGATGGACGGCTGGCCAATTACCAAATTCGCCAGTGGCGACTCGACGGGCTTAGGCTGGTGTCGCAGCGCGGCTGGACTGACAACTTCGTTTTCGGCGCGGTGCAGGGCATTACCTATGAGGAGACGGAGGAGCTTCTCAGGTCCTACGAGCTGGAGCGTGCATCGGCCTATATCCATTTGGTCGCCGAGCCGAAGGCCGCGTTTGAGCGCATCAAGAACGACCCGGACCACGACAAATATGAAACCGCCGATTTCCTGATACCGCAATTCAAGGAAACAATGCGCCTGTTCGATGAAGTGACGAAGAAGAATCCCATACTGCGCGAGTTCCACGATATCCC
>Ga0182015_10002366_pt1 | contig 22947 bp, 18 predicted proteins | sample 712P3MmetaG_FD_120478 | JGI IMG/M metagenome (GOLD analysis project Ga0182015, IMG submission 120478) | Permafrost microbial communities from Stordalen Mire, Sweden - 712P3M metaG | ecosystem: Environmental > Terrestrial > Soil > Wetlands > Permafrost | place: Sweden: Stordalen | collected...
CCAGAGGGTCGGGAGTTCGAATCTCTCCGGGCGCGCCAGTTTCCAAATGTTCAGCGTCTATGTATTGCGAAGCAAAAGCACCGGCCTCTTCTATACCGGGTCCACCTCGGACTTCACACGCCGTTTCGAGCAGCGCAACTCCAACGGTGACCAACGCGCGATTTGGTACCCGGGATAGTGATCGCAGTGTGTGGGACTCGAACCGAGGATTTCGAGGCGACAGGTACACACACCAGGCTTGACCAGTACTGAAACTCGCGGACCCTGATGTTATTCCCCCTTCAGTTGCAAGCCGGCTGAGTTGGCTCGATGCAACGCGATCCGATGCGATCTGAATCGACGACTACTAGGATTGAACTCACACAGACCGGGGTTCGCTACCCTCGCGTCGTTGGCGGCCGCGCGCCGACGGGACGAGCGTTGGCGCGTGCACTGAAAGATGTCGCGAAGAGCTGAATTCGGCAGATGTTCGAATCGCTCAGTTGGCGTACAAGCAAACATTTCGCAATCATGTGCGGAACCATGTACCAATACAGCACAGATCTGATGCAGGGCGCATTGGACAGCTCTCAGTTGGTTCTTGTTGTAAGGTAGACGTATAGAATTGTGAACTCGGAGCTCGCACAATGATTGATCGTCGTGGTCCCGACCGCCGCGCTGCCGAGCGCCGCACGCTCGATCGCCGCGCCCTCGAGCGGCGCACTGGTGAGCGCTATGCATTCAGGGCCACCATAGAGGCCGAAGAGCCAGGAACGGGAGTGCGAATCGTTGCAAGGGGCGGTGATCTATGTATGGGGGGCTGTTACGTGGAAACGATCAGCCCTTTTGCTGTAGACACCACCGTGATGCTGCACGTGGTCAAAGAGAGGACGTCGTTTAATGTGCTCTCGAAGGTCGTGCACTCGAAAATAGGCATGGGAATGGGCCTTTTTTTCGATCACGCGGAGGCGGACCAACTTGGGGTTCTTGAGAAATGGCTTGGCGAGCTTGAGATCATCGGCTCTTCGCCAGCCATACAACAAGTGCTCTCGCGGTTGGCGAAGGTGGCGCCTACCGAAACAACAGTGCTGATTCTGGGGGAGACTGGTACCGGAAAGGAGCTCATAGCACGCGCGATACATAGGCGGTCCCAGCGCTCCGGACATCCGTTCGTTCACGTCAATTGCGCGGCCATCCCACAATCGTTGATAGCGTCCGAATTGTTTGGCCATGAAAAAGGCGCATTCACGGGCGCGCTGCAGCGCCACCTCGGACGATTTGAACTGGCGCAGGGCGGAACATTTTTCCTGGATGAGGTTGGCGAGCTTCCGCTGGAAACTCAAATCGCACTTTTGCGAGTGCTGCAGGATCGCGAGTTTGAACGGGTTGGCGGCGCCGAAGTCCTTTTGGCGGATGTTCGCGTGCTAGCTGCTACAAACCGTGACCTGGAGGCCGCCGTCGCCCGTGACACATTTCGGATGGACTTGTTCTATCGCCTCAATGTGTTCCCGATCGACGTACCGCCGTTGCGCGAGCGAACTGAAGACATCCCGGCCCTGGTGGAATACTTTGTGCAGCAATACGCCAGCAGACTAGGCAAGGAAATAACGACCGTGAGCAAGCAGACGTTGAAACTTTTCCAGGCCTACCACTGGCCCGGCAACATCCGCGAGCTGCAAAACGTCATCGAAAGGTCCGTGATCCTGTGTGAAGGCAAAGTCTTTCGAGTGGATGAAAGCTGGATGTTCGGCAAATCCCGTGAACGCAGAGTCCCGGCTAAGACGCTGTCCAAGAGGTTGCGGAGCCAGGAACGAGAAATCATCGAGGAAGCACTTGCGAAGAGCAAAGGCCGAATCGCTGGCGCACCCGGCGCCGCGGCGAAGCTGGGAATCCCACCCTCGACCCTGGACCATAGAATCAAGAAACTCAAAATTAACAAGCATCATTTCAGAGCCGAGCAGTAGCTCCCCCGTTTGAAAATCACCATAACTTGGGAAATCCCGAGAAGAGGAGACTATCTCGCTGCGGTCTTCGTTTCTTTTCAGCGATATAGAGATGGTCCCTGACTTGCATCTACTGAGCAATCACCCAGGCATGAGGCAATCGGGTTTCGGTTGGTCTGGAGAATTGGCGTTGACGCCTGGCGACACATGATGCTGAAGAGTCCGTATCGATTCAACGAGCCAGACCGCGTAGCTTTTTCGTTGGGTGGCCGGATTCAATAGGGACACGTAGCTCACCTTAACGTCCTGCTGAACCAAGAGCGACGTCAGCTTGAGTTGCATCCGCAAGAAGTATTCCTTGTGGATCGTGCGGCAGTGCGGTTTCTGGCCGCCTGCAAATGGACGGGTGTGGGCTTTGGGAGTGTCCAGCTTTTGTACGCGGCTCGATTGGCGGGGTACGACGATCTCATCTTGATCCAAGGCAGGCATTCGCAGGTATCGAACCGGCCCAAGCGCTATCGTGATTGTTGAGCCAGGCGAATACTTCGAATAGAAAGCTAGGAAAAATGGCAAGCCACGCGGTCCTCTCACTCGCGGTGCCACCGGGCAAATCCGGCCTCGACGGGCTCATCGGTGCTTCCGCGCCAATGCATCGACTGTGCGATCTGATCGAAAAGATTAGTCGGAGCGAATCTCCGGTTCTGATCTTGGGCGAAACGGGGACGGGAAAAGAGGTGGTTGCCCGCGCCATCCACTTCATGGGATTGAGACGTGATCACGCGCTGGTCCCCGTTGATTGTTCGGCGCTGACTCCCACGCTGCTGGAGTCCGAGTTGTTCGGCCACGTCAAAGGCGCCTTCACTGGCGCAACTCACTCAAAGATGGGTCTGCTCGAAGCCGCGAACGGGGGGACGATCTTTCTCGACGAGATCGGTGAGCTGCCATTGTTCTTACAGCCGAAGTTGTTGCGCGCTCTGCAAGAAAAGGAGGTAAGGCCGGTCGGGTCGACGGAGAGAGTCGCGATCAATGGGCGGGTCATCGCGGCAACAAATCGAGATCTCGAAGCGAAGGTTCGAGAAGGAACGTTTCGTCAGGACCTGTATTTCCGGCTAAACGTCGTGCAGGTCAAACTGCCCGCGCTGCGCGATCACAAGGTCGACATTCCGGAACTCGTGATCCACCTGCTGGAGAAATTCTCAGAGCCACTGCAGCCGCTTCGTGAGTTCTCAGACGCTGCCATGCGACGGTTGATGGCCTACGACTGGCCGGGCAATGTGCGCCAACTGGAAAATGCGATCGAGTGCGCCGTGGCCCTGAGTACCAGCAGAGTCCTGACGGAAGATGACCTGACCTCGCTTCCCAATTCCGATCCGATCGGGAGCCTTCCCGATGACGATGAACTCGTTCCTTTCGCGGAAATCGAGCGGAGAGCCATCTTCCGTGCAATTCGGAAGACGGACGGCGATAAGATCGCTGCCTGCAACCTTTTGGGCATTGGCAAAACCACCCTCTACCGTAAGCTCAAAGGCTACGCGATGGGCGCGGATGATTAAGAGAGTGGGGCTGTTCCGCCGCAGGCTGGAGCGCTCACCACTAAGTTGCACAGTCAGAGTCTCAATTCTTGGTTTACCGGCCGGGCAAGACTCATGCGAAATCGTTGAGAAAAGTTCTCAAATCGTCTCCGTGGGCGCGCCACATCAAAGGACTTCGGCGTGCGTCACGCTACGGTTTGATCGCGCAATGATCGCCACCGAGTCTCTCGCAAACTCTAGTTCGCGGCGCGCAACACGCCGCCGACGAAGTGCGCGAGGCGAAGCTCATCGTACAGGCTGGCTCCTTTTGTGGGATCGGCGTGTGAGAGCGCGCCGGTGATCAGCACCGCGCGCAGGTCCTCGCGCGGCACATCCTGTTCCAGCCAAAGGCTCTCGGCCGGAGGAATCACGTTGTCGACCGATCCGTGCAGGATGAACACGGGCACGCGCAACGCCGCAAGGTGGCCTCTCGGCGAAATAGCCTCCAACTTCGCCTCGTTCGCTTGGATGACGCTCAGGATTTGCGGACGGACCTCGTCGATGCGCCGCGCGATCAGCGCCTCCATGATCGCTCGCGACGCGGGGCTCAGCCGCGCAATCCACGGCTGCGCGTTCTCGGGTTGCTCCCACAGCCAGTTGCGAAGCGCTTCGTGCGCCGCCGGCAGATCGGCCGCCGGGAAAAACTGATCAAGCTGCGCGTAGACGAAAACCGACGCGCCGTAATCCTGCGCCGCGAACGGAATCGCCCGGCCGTCGGGCAGTTCCTCCTGGCTCGTGGCCAGAAAGCGCGAGACGCGAGCGAGATCGTCATAGGTGCCCATCAGCGCCAGAGCGCGAAAGTGCGGAGCGAAGCTCGGATCGCACGCGGCCAGCAGCGACAGCCCGCCGCCGAAACTGATTCCCGTCACGGTCACCGGGCCAGTCCCCAGCCGTTCGTCGAACCATGCGGCGGATTCTCCGATGATCGGGATCGAGGCCGCGTCGACGTGATAGTCCGCCAGCGCGTCGATCTGCGGCGTGAGCACGGCGAGGCCGCTGCCCGCAACGGCCCGCGAAAAATTCATGAGTCGAGGTTCGTCGATCCCGAGATGATGGATCCCATGCACCACGAGCATCCCTCGCGGATGAGCCACGCCGACCGGCGAGTACAGCCTGGCCCGGACGGGCCCGCTGGCTGTCGGGATCACGGCGTCCGCCACGGTCACCGGATAGCTTTCCCAACGCAGCAGCGGCCCCGTCGCGTTTGGATCTTCAAAGTGAGCCAGCAAAGCGTAGGCGCGAAAATCGTCGCGCAGCGCATAGACCGCGATTCCCAGCAGAATTAGAATAATCGGCGCGAAAAACCAGATATAGCGGCGCGTTCCCGGCGCCTTGTGCGGGGACGCCGCTGCCTGCAAATCGAATTGGGCCGAACCGGAGATCATTCGTGGGAGCTGTGGATTTCAACCTCGAGCTCGCGCATCGTATGCTTCTCGCGCACCCGAACACAACAAATTTGCCGCCCGACAGTCGGAAGCTATATCGGCGGCGTTGCCGTGAAGAAGTTCAGCGGATGCCCGTCGCGGTTTCAGGGATGAATTTGTCGGGCTAGGCCGACTGTGCTAGGCTTTCAGCGGGGTGGTAGCAAGAAGCACCGAGCCCAGTCCGGCGGCGCTCCCCGCGTCGTGGGTTTTTCCTTCAAGCCGCCATTCGAGTAGCTGGATTTCGATCGCTCGGTGAGGTTTCTGCGGCCGGGCGGCAAAGGGCGCACTTCGACGATGGCACACAAAGAAGCTACCAGCCGAGTGCGGGAGATCAAGCTGGCGCATTCGCCGGATTCCGACGACGCCTTCATGTTCTACGGCTTGGCGACGCACAAGGTGCCCACGCCCGGGCTGCAGTTCACGCACGTGCTGGCCGACATCGAAACGCTGAACCAGGCCGCCGACGAGGAAGTCTACGACGTGACGGCTGTGAGCTTCGCGGCCTACGCGCATTTGCGCGCGAAATACGTGCTGCTCGATTGCGGCGCGAGCTTTGGCGAAGGCTACGGGCCGATCGTGGTGGCTCCGCATCCGCTGAAGCGCGAGGATTTGGCCGGGTTGCGCATCGGAGTGCCGGGACTGCGCACGACGGCGTATCTGGCGCTGAAACTTTACGAACCGCGTATTGTGCCGGTAGTGATTCCGTTCGACAAAATTCTGGATGCCGTGCGCTCGTCGCAGGTGGACGCCGGCCTTTTGATCCACGAAGGCCAGTTGATGTATTCGCAGCTCGGTCTGCACCGCGTCGTCGAACTGGGGCAATGGTGGCTCGAATTGACGGGAATGCCGTTGCCGCTTGGCGGCAACGCCGTGCGCCGCGCGCTGGGGCCGAAAATCGGGAGGCAGATCGCGGCGGCGATTCGGCAGAGCGTGGCGTTTTCGCTCGATCACCGCGAGGCCGCGCTGAATTACGCGATGCAGTTCGCGCGCGATATGGAACCGGAACTCGCCGACAAATTTGTCGGCATGTACGTGAATAAATGGACGCTGGGCTATGGCGAACGCGGCCGCAGCGCCGTGCGCGAATTGCTGGCGCGCGGAGTGGAGGCCGGCCTTGTGCCGCCGCCGGCCGAAGCGGAATTTCTGAGCGAGGCGGAATCGTAGCGCCGCGCGCGAGCATCCAATCGTGACGCGCGGCAACAAGCGGCCGCAAACTTGGCAAAAACCCGCCATCCGGTGTATGATAGTTCCAGGAAGAAGTGCGAGTTTAGGTAGTCGTACGGCAAGCGGAAAGGTGCAGCGCTAACCTTCGACAACGTCCCCTCAGTTACGCAACGCCTTGGAACATTCGCCCCACGCGGGGCGGCCTTTAGACAATCGCATTTAGTAAACTTAACAGGGACAATCCGCCGCTTTGTGGCATCCTGCCGCGAGCGCAACCACCGATGAGAAACCTCACACAAATCGGCAGTGAGCTGCGGGAATTGCTGGCTCAGCGCATCCTGATCCTGGATGGCGCCATGGGCACAATGCTGCAGCGCGCGAACCTGACGGCGGCGGATTTCGGGGGACCGAAACTCGAAGGCTGCTTCGAGCTGCTGGTGGCGACGCGGCCGGACGTGATTTCCGGGATCCACCGAAAATATTTGGCGGCCGGCGCCGATATCATTGAGACCGATTCGTTCGGAAGCACCTCGATCGTGCTCGGCGAATACGGCCAGGAGAAGCGCGCGTACGAGTTGAGCCGCGCGGCGGCCGAGCTTGCGCGTGCGGCGGCTGACGAATTCTCCACTTCCGCGAAGCCGCGATTCGTGGCGGGCTCCATGGGGCCGACGACGAAAGCCATTAGCGTGACCGGCGGCGTCACGTTCGACGATTTGCGCGATGCGTATCACGAGCAGGCGCGCGGATTGATCGACGGCGGCGCGGATCTGCTGTTGCTTGAAACCTGCCAGGACACGCGCAACATCAAGGCAGGCGCGCTGGCCATCGATCGACTGGCGCGCGAAATCGGCCACGTGATTCCGGTGATGATCTCGGCGACGATCGAGCCGATGGGCACGATGCTCGCCGGGCAAGACGTTGAAGCGCTATGGGCTTCGCTCGAACATTTGCATTTGCTGGCCGTCGGCCTGAATTGCGGCACGGGCCCCGAATTTATGACGGATCACGTGCGCACGCTCGCCGGCCTGGCGACGTGCGGCGTCTCCTGCTATCCAAACGCGGGGCTGCCCAACGAAGAAGGGCGTTACCTTGAGACGCCGACGACGCTCGCTTCACAGCTCGAGAAATTCGTGAAGCACGGCTGGCTGAATCTGGTTGGCGGATGCTGCGGCACGACCGAGGAACATATCCGCGCGATCGCGCAAATGGCGGCAAGCCAGGCGCCGCGGCGGCCGGCGGAGCAGAGCCATCGCGCCGTGTACTCCGGCATCGAATCGATCGAAGCCGAACCAAGCACGCGGCCGCTGATTGTCGGCGAGCGCACCAACGTGATTGGCTCGCGATTGTTCAAGGGGCTCGTCGCCGCCGAGCAGTGGGACGAAGCGAGCGAAATCGCGCGGCGCCAGGTGAAAAGCGGCGCGCATATCGTGGACGTCTGCCTGCAAAGCACGGAGCGCGAAGAACGCGCCGACATCGCGCCGTTCTACGAAAAATTGATTCGCAAAGTGAAAGTGCCGGTGATGATCGATACCACCGACGCGACGGCGATCGAGACGGCGCTGAAATATTGCCAGGGCAAAAGCCTGATCAATTCGATCAACCTCGAAGATGGCGAGGAAAAATTTCAGCGCGTCGTGCCGCTGGCGCGAACGTATGGCGCCGCCGTTGTGGTCGGCTGCATCGACGAGGATCCCAAGCAGGCGCAGGCGTTCACCCGCGAACGCAAACTGGCCGTGGCCGAGCGCTCCCACAAATTGCTCACGGAAAATTACGGCCTGCCCGCGGAAGATATTATTTTCGATCCGCTGGTTTTTCCATGCGCCACCGGCGATGAAAACTATATCGGCGGCGCTGTGGAGACGATGGAAGGGATTCGCCTGATCAAAGCGAACATTCCTTTCGTACGCACGATTCTGGGCATCTCCAACGTTTCGTTCGGTCTGCCGGCAGGGGCGCGCGAAATCGTCAATTCCGTTTTTCTGTATCACTGCACGAAGGCCGGCCTCGATTTGGCGATCGTGAATGCGGAACGCATCGAGCGCTTCGCGAAAATACCGGAAGCGGAGCGCAAACTGGCGGAAGGTTTATTGTTCAACACGCCGCCCTTGGTGTTTCCCGCGGATCATCCGGAAACCGCGTTGCTCCGTGACGCGCCAGCGGACTGGCGCGCGCAATCGCGCGAGCAGAAAATCGCCGTAAACCAATTTAACATCGCGGCCATCGCGGATCATTTCCGCACGGCCAAGCGCCGGGAACGCGACGCCGGCGAAGTGATCTCGCTCGACGCGCGATTGGCGCGCTACATCGTGGAAGGCAGCCGCGACGGCTTGGTGGCCGATCTTGAAAGCAAGCGCGCGGAAGGCGCGAAGCCGCTGGACATCATCAATGGACCGCTGATGACGGGGATGGCCGAAGTCGGGCGCCTGTTCAACGCCAACGAACTGATCGTCGCGGAAGTGCTGCAATCGGCCGAAGCGATGAAAGCCGCCGTCGGCCACCTGGAACAATTCATGGAAACGAGCGACATGGAAAAGCGCGCTCGCATTCTGCTGGCCACGGTGAAGGGCGACGTGCACGACATCGGAAAAAACCTGGTGGAAATCGTGCTGAAAAATAACGGCTATGAGGTGATCAACCTCGGCATCAAAGTTCCGCCGGAAGATTTGATTCGCGCGTTTCGCGAACATCATCCGGACGCCATCGGCCTTTCCGGTTTGCTCGTGAAGAGCGCCGAGCAGATGGCGATCACCGCGACGGATTTGCGCGACGCCGGAATCGAAGTGCCGCTGCTGGTTGGCGGAGCCGCGCTCTCGGATAAATTCACGCGCCTGAAAATCGCGCCGCGCTACGGCAACGCCGTCTGCTACGCGAAAGACGCGATGAATGGCCTGGACCTGATGAATCAATTGAGCGACGCCACGCGCCGCGGCGAAGTGCTGCGCGCGCACGCGCCGGCCACGGAAACCGCGCCGGAGCCCGAGCGGCCGACCGCGACGGCGGGCCCGTCGGAAGAGCGCTCGCCGCGTGTGCGCGTCGACGTACCGATTCCGCCGGTCGCGTATCTGGACGCGAAAATTCGCGCGGTGCCGGAACTGAAGGAAATTTGGAGCTACATCAATCCGTACATGCTCTTCGGCCGGCACCTGGGCTTCAAGGGGCAATTCGAGAAGGCGCTGGCCGAACGCGATCCGCAAGCGCGCGAGCTTTACGAAAACGTGGAAGAGGTGAAGCTCGCGGCGGAAAAATTTCTGAAGGTGCGCGCCGTGTGGCAATTCTTTGAGGCCGAACGCGACGGCAACGCGATTCATCTGTTCGCCGCCGGTTCGGACACGCCGCTGCATACATTCCGCTTTCCGCGCCAGCACGTGAAGGACGGCCTTTGCCTGAGCGATTACATCTTGCCGCGCTCCGGAGCCGCGCGCGATCATCTCGCGCTGTTCGTCGTCACGGCCGGCGAAGGCATTCGCGATCGCGCGGAAGAAAGCAAACGCGAAGGCCGCTATTTTTATTCGCACGCGCTGCAGGCGCTGGCGATCGAATCCGCCGAGGCCTGCGCCGAATGGCTGCATCGCCGCATCCGCGAAGATTGGGGTTTCCCCGATCCGCCCGCGCTGACGATGCCCGAACGCTTCACCGCGAAATATCGCGGCAAGCGCTACAGCTTCGGCTATCCCGCGTGCCCGAATCTGGACGATCAAGCCGGCATCTGGCAATTGCTTTTGCCGGAGCGCATCGGCGTGCGCCTGACCGAAGGTTTCATGATGGATCCCGAAGCAAGCGTCAGCGCGCTCGTGTTCCAACACCCGGATTGCACGTACTTCTCTGCCGTCGATCCGGCGCAAAGCTGAGCGCGCGCGGCCGCACATTCGCGTGACGCGATGCGTCGCGTGGCTTGACGCGCCCACACCTTTCGCTTAGAACTGAATTGTCCATGCAACGAATCCTTTCGACGTACTTGTTCGTCCGCCGCAAGCTCGGGCCGCCGATCATCGAAGCCGCGGCTGGCGCGGGCTTCGCCGCGATCGAATTGTTCTGCGCGCGCGGCCATTTCGATTATCAATCTGTGGCTGACGCGCGCGCCCTCGGCTCGTGGCTCGATGCGCATGGACTCTCACTTCACGCCGTGCACGCGCCGACGCAGCGCGATCAGGGCCCATCGCGCGAAAGCGGCTCGCCGATTTCGATTTCCGATCCCGAGCGCGTGCGACGCCTGGAAGCCGTGGACGAAATCAAGCGCGCTCTGGACCTCGCCGAATGCGTACCGTTTCGCTTTCTCGTGCAGCACGTGGCCGGCTCGCGCGAGCCCGATGAGCCACACCGATGGGACGCGGCCTTCAATTCGATCGAGCACTTGGCGCTCTTCGCCAAGCAACGCGGCGTGACGATCGCGCTTGAAAACACGCCCGGCGAGATGCCCACGCCCGCGAATCTGCGCCGCTTTCTCGATCAAACGCGATTGACCGACGTGCGCTTTTGCTTCGACGCGGGCCACGCGCACATGGGCGGCGGCATCGGCGTCGCGCTCGAATCCATGCGCGACCGCATCGTCACCGCGCACATTCACGACAATCACGGCGAAAAGGACGAGCATCTTCCGCCCTTCGACGGCACCGTCGATTGGCCCGCCACGCTCGCCGCGCTTCCGCCCGATACGCCGCTCACGCTCGAATTGCGCGCTCCGGAACTGCCATTCGGCACGGATCCGCCCGAGCCCGCCGCGCTGCTCGAAACCGCGCGCGCGGCGCTCGATCGCCTGGAACAAGTACAGCCCGCGCGCGCCTGAGCATGCGACGCAACGCAGACCGGATTTGCCGTACGGAGCACATTTGCGAAGTGATTTCTTCCCACGCATGATTTATCGCGTCTATCCTTAGGCTTCGCGTCATGCCGCAAAAAATTCGCATCATCGGAGTTCCGATGGACCTCGGCCAAAGCCGCCGCGGCGTGGACATGGGTCCATCCGCGCTGCGCGTCGCCGGCCTGCTCGCGCGCCTGAAGCAGCTCGGCCATCAGGTCGACGACATCGGCAACGTCGCCGTGAAGCAGCCCGAGGAGCAGCACTTCGGCGAAAAACACGCCAAGTATCTGCGCGAAATCGCGGAGACCTGCCGCGGCCTCGCGGAAATCACAGAGCATTCGCTCGACGAAGGTTTTCTCCCGCTCGTCCTCGGCGGCGATCATTCCCTCGCCGCCGGCTCCGGCTCGGGCGTCTCCAGCTTTTTCCGCAAGCAGCAGAAGCGCGTCGGTTACATCTGGCTTGACGCGCACGGCGACATCAACACGCCGGATGGTTCGCCATCGGGCAACGTCCACGGCATGCCGCTCGCCGCACTAATCGGTCACGGCCCGCCGGATCTGGTCGATCTCTGCGGATTTCGCCCCAAGATCGAACCGCGCAACGTCGCGCTGGTCGGCGTGCGCGAACTCGATGCGAAAGAGCGCCGCCTGATCAAGGATTCCGGCGTGCATGTCTTCACCATGCGGGACATCGACGAGCGCGGCATGCGCGAAGTGATGAGTGAGGCCATTCGCGTCGCCACCGACGACGATGCCGCCGGCGCCGTCGTCAGCCTCGATTTGGATTTCGTCGATCCATCCGACGCGCCCGGCGTGGGCACGCCCGTGCGCGGCGGCGTCACCTATCGCGAAGCGCATCTCGCGCTCGAAATGATCGCCGACAGCGAGACCATGGTTTCGCTCGAAGTCGTCGAAATCAATCCGGTCATCGACGAGCATAATAAAACGGCGCTTTTGGCCGTCGAGCTGATCCTCTCCGGCCTGGGCAAAAAAATTCTGTAGCGCATCGATTTAGAACGCGGCTGACGGAGCACGGAACACAATGACGACAGAACAAAAACGATTGCGCGTCGCCATCCTCTTCGGCGGCCGTTCCGGCGAACACGAAGTCTCCCTGAACTCCGCGGCCTCTGTAATCGCCGCGCTTGATCCCGCGCGCTACGAAATCGTGCCCATCGGCATCACTAAGGATGGCCGCTGGCTCGCCGGCTCCTCCGCGCAGAAACTTCTTCCCGACGTCCTGCGCGAAGGCCAACCAATCATTCTCGCCGCCGACCCGAACGTCGGCGCTCTCATTCCGCTCGATAAAGATCAGCCCGGCGCCGTCCGCGTTGACGTCGTCTTCCCCGTCCTCCACGGCACCTACGGCGAAGACGGCACCGTGCAGGGCCTGCTCGAACTTGCCGATCTGCCCTACGTCGGATCGGGCGTAATCGGCTCGGCCGTCGGGATGGACAAGGACATGCAAAAGCGCCTCTTCCTCCAGGCCAAATTGCCCGTTGCCGATTTTCTCGCGGTCTCGCGCGGCCGATGGGAACGCGAACCGCTCACCGTGCGCCGCGAAATCGAAAAGAAATTCCGCTATCCGGTTTTCGTCAAGCCCGCCACGCTGGGCAGCTCCGTCGGCATGACGAAAGCGCACAATCGCGCCGAGCTTCTGAAGGCGCTTGATTTCGCCGCCGAATTCGCGCAAAAGCTGGTGATCGAACGCACCATCCACGGCCGCGAAATCGAACTTTCCGTTCTCGGCAACGAACAGGCCCGCGCCTCTGCGCCCGGCGAAATCGTTCCGCATCGCGAATTTTACGATTACGAAGCGAAGTATCTCGAAGAAGGCACGCGCCTGATCATCCCCGCGAAACTCTCGAAGCCACAGGTAAAGCGCTTCCAAGAACTCGCCGTCCGCGCCTTTCACGCCGTCGAAGCCCTGGGCTTCGCCCGCGTGGATTTTTTCCTTGAGCGCGGAACAAACCGCATATACCTCAACGAGATCAATACCATTCCCGGCTTCACTTCCATCAGCATGTATCCCAAACTCTGGGAAGCCTCCGGCCTCTCCTATCGCGCGCTCCTGGACGAACTGATCAACCTCGCCCTGGCGCAACACCGCGAAAAGAAGCGCACGAAATTCACAATCGAATTGCCGACGTCTTCCTCATCGTAGGTTTTCTCCGCCGGCGCGCGTGTTTGACCGCTCCCGCTCCGCAGAACTAAACTAACAATTCGCACTTGTGAGGATGAGATGAAAGGCTCGCGTTTCTGGATATTTCTCGGCGTGCTCTTCCTGATCGCGGTGGTCGTCTACGCCACGACGACGCCGCATTCGCGCGACATCCCGATGGTCGGCATCGTCACCGCCAACGAAGCCATCGTCAGTCCGCAAGTCACCGGGCGCATCGCGAAGCTGTACGTCGATGAAGGCTCCGAAGTGAAAACCGGCCAATTGATCGCCGAACTCGATCCGAGCGATCTTGATGCCGCGCTGGCCTCCGCCGAAGCCAATGCCGCCGCGCTGGCCGCCAAGGTCACCGCCGCGCACGCCACCACCACGATGACGGACGCGCAAACCGCCGCCGCCGTTGCGCAAGCGCAAGCGGCGCTGGCGACGTCGCGCGCGCAACTCGATCAAGCCAACGCGAATTTGCAACTCGACAAAGTGACTTACGATCGCGACGAAGCATTGTTCAAAGGCGGCGCGCTGGCCGCGCAGGACCGCGACAACGCCGCATCGGCATATCAGGCCGCTCAGGACGCCGAAAAAGCGGCCGAAGCGCAGGTGAATGCGGCCGTCGACGCGTTGGCCGCGGCGCAAGCCAATCGCCAGCAATTAAACGTGCAGCAAAGCGATACCGCTTCGACGCAAGCGCAACTCGTGCAGGCGCGCGCCCAGGTGGCGCAGGCGCAAACCCAGCTCGGCTACACCAAAATTTATAGCCCGCTCGATGGCGTGGTCTCCGTGCGCGCGGCGCTGCAAGGCGAAATGGTGCAAGTGGGCGCGCCCATCGTCACCGTCGTTGACATCGACCATCCCTGGGTCGAGGCCGACGTGCAGGAAACCTACGAAGACGATATCCAGTTCGGACAAAAACTCACCGTGCAACTGCCCTCGGGCGACGAGCTGGAAGGCACGGTCTATTTCAAAGGCGTGGAAAACGATTACGCCACGCAGCGCGACGTCAGCCGCACCAAACGCGACATCAAAACTTTCGCCATCAAAGTCTCCATTCCGAATGCCGGCCGGCGCCTGTTTGAGGGCATGACGGCCACGGTTCTTCTGCCGCCGCCTCCATCGCAGCAAAGCTGGCTCGAGCGCCTTCTGGCAATCCTGTGACGGCGGTACAAAGCGCAACGCAATGAACGACGCCATCGAAGTGGACAAGCTGAGAAAAGAGTTCGGCGATTTCGTCGCCGTGAACAGCCTCAGCTTTGAAGTTCACGATGGCGAAATCTTCGGCCTGCTCGGGCCGAACGGCGCGGGAAAAACCACGCTGATCCGCATGATGACCACGCTGACGCCGCCCACCTCCGGCACCGCGCGCGTCGGCGGCCACGACATCGTGCGTGACGCCGACGGCGTGCGCCTGGCGATCGGCGTGATCCCGCAAGCCATGACTTCCGATCCCGATCTGACGGGACGCGAGAATCTGCTGATCCACGCCAAACTCTACGGCGTGCCCGCGGCCACACGCCCGGCGCTCTTCGCGCGGCTGCTCGAATCCGTCAACCTGACGGCGTTCGCCGATAAATTGGTGGGCACTTATTCCGGGGGCATGCGCCGGCGCCTGGAAATCGCGCGAGGACTCGTGCACTCGCCGAAGATTCTGTTTCTCGACGAGCCGACCACCGGTCTCGATCCCGTCTCGCGCACCAGCGTGTGGGAGATGATCAATCAATTGAAAGCGCGCGAGAATCTGACGATTCTCTTAACCACGCATTACATGGACGAGGCCGATAAGCTCTGCGAGCGCATCGCCATCGTGGATCACGGCCAGATGGCGGCGCTCGATACGCCGTCGCGCCTGAAAGACAGTGTGCCCGGCACCGACGTCGTCGAAGCCGAATTCACCGGAGCGCCGGCCAATTGGAAAGAGCAACTCGCTGCGCTGGCCGGCGTCGCGCGCGTCACGGAGCACGAAGGCGTCTGGCGCCTCGCGTCCAACAGCGGTCCGGCGACAATCGCCGCGCTGATGGCGCGCGCCGCCGAAGCCAAAATCACGGTGCATCGCGTCACCGTGCAAGGCACCACGCTTGACGACGTTTTCCTGCACTACACCGGCCGGCAACTGCGCGACGCCACCGAGGAAGGCCGCGGCCATGACGTCAGCCATCTCTACAAGTAAATCGATCGGTCGACGCTTCGCGCCGGCGCTGGCTGCGGTGCCCCGCACCGCACGCATGGGCGCCGCACCCTTCGATTTTAAGGGTGCGGGTTTCGACGTTGTCTCTGAAATTTCGCGCGAGCGCGCCGCCTAAAATGAAGTTCTATCGCATCTCCGCCCTGATCGAGCGCGACCTGCGCAAGTTCTTCCGGAGTCCCGCGCTGATGATGGTCGCCATGGTTGCGCCGCTGTTTCAGCTGATCATTTTGGGCTACGCCTTCGGCGGCGAGATCCACGGCGTCAAAATCGCCGTTGTGGACAACGATCATCAGAACGGCGCGCGCGTGATCGAACAACATCTGGACGCGATCGAAGCCAACGCCGGCACGTTTCGCACCGTGGATTACGATTCTCTGAGCGACGCGACCGTCGATCTGCGCACCGGATTCGTTCGCGCCGTCGTCTACATTCCGCCGGATTATTCGCGCCGGCTGGACCACGGCGACAATCCCAAACTCGTGCTGGTCGAGGACAACACCGACGGCACGGTCACAAATGCGGTTTCCGCGCGCCTTCAGGGCGTGGTGCAGGACATCAACACGCCGCTCGAAACGCCGCGCGTTTCGCAACAAGTTAGCCTTCAGCCTGTCGAGGTTTACCCCTACGTTGAATACATCAAGTACCTGCTGCCGGGCGTGGTGGCGATCTCGATTTTTGTTGTGGCCATGATCGGCGGCGGAATTATTTTCATCGACGATAAATCGCGCGGCTTGCACGAAGGATATCTCGTGACGCCGGTGCACAAGTTGGAGCTCGTGCTGGGCCTGGTGCTTTCAGGCGCGATCAAGGGCACCATGGCCGGCACGACGGTGGCCATCATCGGCGGACTGATTGCCGGCATCGATCGCATCTGGGATCCGATGCGCCTCGTTTACATTGTTCTGGTCGTCGCGGCGGGCTCGCTCACGATGATCAGCTTCATGTTTCTGACGATGGTGCGCGTCAGCGATCCGCTGGTGCCGCGCGCCGTCTTCGGCGTCCTGAACACCCTGCTGTGGTTTCCCTCCGGCGCCGTCTATCCGGTCGAAGGTTTTCCCGTGTGGCTGCGCTGGATTTCCGTCGTCGATCCGCTCAGCTATATCGTGCACGCGCTCAAGAATCTTTTTCTGAAGAACACGGGTTTCAACGGAATTTATTCCGATGTCGGGATTCTGCTGGGATTTGCCGTGGTATTTCTGACGGCGTGCAACGCTCTGTTCAAGCGGCAAATCTAGCGTATCGTTACCGCGGTCGCGATGCGCGATCGAACCCGGCGCGACGACCGGGCACAAGGAGACTCAAGTGGGATTGCTCGACGCCGATCAGCAGAAGCCGCCATCGAAGGTTTTGCGCTACGTGATCAGCACCGTGGCGCTGGCCGTGCTTTTGGCGATTGGATTGTGGTTTGTCTTCCGCTACGCGCCGGAAAAACGCGTGGTCGAAAATTTCATGGATGCCGTCGTCGCGGGGAATTTGCAGCAGGCGTATCAGATCTGGCAGCCGCATCCCAGCTACCCTTACGCGGAATTCGTGAGCGATTGGGGGCCGGCCGGCTATTACGGCCCGGTCGAAAGCTATCATTTGGAATCGGCCAACGCTCCGGAGCAAGGCGGGAGCGGCATCATCGTGACCGTCGAAATCAGTCCGTATGCTCCGTATCCCGATTCCAACGATCCGAAAAGCAACCGCACGCGCGAAGTGCAGATTTGGGTGGAACGCTCGGACAAATCTTTGAGCTTCCCGCCGTAGCGCTCTTATGCGCCGGATGCGCTAGCTGAGTTCGCGAAGCGCCGCGGACAATTCGACCGGCGAAAGCGTGGCCGTGCCGAGTTTGCCGACCACGATTCCGGCGGCGATGTTCGCAAGACGCGCGGCATCGGCGATGCGCGCGCCCGCCGCGACGCCGAGCGTCAAAACGGAAAGCACAGTGTCGCCCGCGCCGGTAACGTCGAAAACCTGCCGCCCCGCCGCGGCGCGGTCCACGCCCGGCAACCCGACGCGCGCATAGCTGACTTCAAAACTCGTCGCGGGAATGTGCAGCGCGCGCGGAGCAGAATCCTCGAATACCGTCATGCCGCGCTCGCCGCGCGTGATCACGACGGCGGCGCAACCGAAGTGCGCGAGCAGCGCGCGGCCCGCTTCCTCCAGCGCGTCATCGCCCGCCAGCGATCGCGTGACGAAGAAGCCGGCCTCCTTCGCGTTGCACACGATCGCGGTAGCGCCGCGATACGCAAAAAGGCGCGACGTCTTCGGCTTCACCAGCGCGCGAACGCCGCGGCGATTGGCTTCGGCGAGCACGCGTTCGGCCAGCGCGTCGGTGACCACGCCCTTGTCGTAATCGGGCACCACCAGCGCGTCCAGGCGCGGCAGCGCGACCTTGATGCGGCGAATCAGCCGCTCTTCGAGCGCCGGGGCCAGCGGGGCGCGGCGCTCGCGATCCACGCGCACCACCTGCTGATGCCGCGCGATGACACGCGTTTTCGTTGTGGTGATGCGCGACGCGTCGTCGAGCACGCCCTTCGCGCCGATTCCCTGTTCCGCGAAACACCGGCGCAGCGCGGCGCCCGCTTCGTCCGCGCCGATCACGCCGAAAATTTCCACCGCCGCGCCGAGCGCCGCGAGATTCGCCGCGACATTCCCCGCGCCGCCGAGCACCTGCGATTCCGATGTGAAGTCCACCACGGGGACGGCCGCTTCCGGCGACAACCGGTCCGCCGAGCCCCACACGTAGCGGTCAAGCATCAGGTCGCCGACCACGCCCACCCGGCGGCCGCGAAACGCGCGGACCAATCGCTCAAGCCGCGCGCGCGAAGATTTGCGTTCGGAATCCGCCGCGTCGCGGCGGGATTTAGGACTCATTGGGCACTGTCGTCGATCACTGCTTCGTCGGGCAGCATGACGGGAAAACCATCGCGAATCGGATAGATCCGGCGGCACGTTTTGCAGCGCAGCGCTTCCCGATCGATCATCTGTTGCACGGAAGTGCGGCACACGGGGCAAACCAGGCGCGCCAACAATTCGGAATCGACAAGCACGGAAACTCCAGCAGGGACGATTCGCCTGCGGATCACGACTCTAGCAGAGAGCTTTTCCGAGAAGCAACCGGCGGCCCGGCGCCGCGGATCAGCGGGCGGGGCCGATGGTCAGCACAACTTCGGCTTTCCACGCGGTGCCGGGCAAGAGGTGCGCGGTCCACACCGGCATGATCTGGGAGCCTTGGTAGACGCGCTCGAATCCGTCTTCGGATTCGGAGACAGTTTCGATCGGAGCGATCCAGAAATGGCGCGCTTCCTCGGCTTCGATCGCCACGGAAACATTTTGCCAGCCGTCCACGAGGCGCAGCGACGGCGCGGAAGCAATGCCGGACCAGGCGAGGCGATGATTGCCGTCGGCAGTTTCAAAGACGCGGTCGGGTTCGTCCGGCGCCAGAAAATTTAGAACGAGTTCGAGGCCGGCCTCAAATTCGGCGGAGGCGGCGCCGACGAGCAACATCTCAAGCGCGCAGCGAACCTCGAAGCCGGGGCCGGACGGCTCAAACTCGAAACGCTTGCGGACGCGCAGCGTGCCCGAACCGACAGACGCTTCGGCGGAGGTGACCACCTGACCGCCGTCCGCTTTCTCGACGCGATACGCGCCGCCGGCGAAGGCAGCGTGCTCTTCCAGGCGCAACGTGTCGTAGTCCTCGAGCGTTTTGTGCGGCGCGAAAAGCATCAGGCGGAACGCGTTGCGCGGCCAGCGATCGTAGCGCAGGCGGCGCTCTAGGCCTTCTTCCTTGGCGCGTGTGCGATCGTGAATGGAAGCGACTTCCGGAGCGGGTCCGCTCGAAAGAGCGCGCAGGCGATCGTGATAAGCCTCGGGGCGGCGCATCATGGAATTGATCAGAGTGGCCGCGGCGCGGCGATCGTCAAGCGCGGCGATGGTGGCGCCGTCGCTGGGTTTTATCAGGGCCGAAAATCGCGGCGCGGTTACAAGCACTTCGTCGGCGCCGTCGGAATCCACGTCGGCCGTAACAGCGCTCGCGCCGCGGCGGGCGGGGCCGGCGAGCGATTCGGCCAGCGTTTCGGCGCGAATCACTTCGCGCCACAGCGCGGTGCGCAAATGAGGCGCGTAAACTCCGCCGAACACGCCGTGCCAATAAGCGTCATTGCACTGGCCGCGCAAAACGTGTGTGCGCGCTTCCGCCAGTTTCTGCACCGCGGCGCCGCCGCGTTTGCGTTCGCCAAGGCGCTGGATTTCGCGAGAGGCCCGCAGCATTTTTTTATTCAGAAGATTCGATTCGGCGTATTTGCTGAAAAAGCCGCGCCAGAAATCTCCGGAAAGGAAGCGCAACACTTCCGGCTCGTTTGCGAACCGCTGGCGCACTTCGTGAAAACGCTTCCGCGCTTCGGTGGGAAACGCCCACTCCATCATCTCGGTGTAGGAAGCGGTGGGGAGATCGGCGCGGCCGAGCGGAGCGTGCGTGGCCAAATAATCGCCGGGCGGCACAACGGAGAGCCAGGCGGATTCCGCTTCGATCGCGGAGAAGAAACGATCGAGCCAGCCGTTCGTATAGCAGTGATCGTAGGTACCGGGCCAGGAGCCGAATTTTTCGAGATCGTCTCCCATGGCGGCCATGCCTTCGGGATGGCGCGCGGACGCGTCGCGTAAAAAGCCGACGACTTCGCTCACTTCGCGGAAAGGCACGAGGTAGCGCAGCGCTTGCAGGCCGGGGACCAGTTTCACGTTGTGGCCGCCGTCTTCGGCGATGTAGGAACCGAACATCTGCTCCGGCTCAAAGCCCGCGGAAAGAAAATGGCTGTCGTCGACCAGCGTGTATTCGACGCCCGCGGCGGACAATGCCGAGGGCAGTTGCGGCTCCCAAACGCGCTCGGCAAGCCACGCGCCGCGCGGACGCTTTCCGAATTGGCGGCGGATGAACGCGGCGAGGCGCTCGATCTGCTCGACCTGGTCGGCGAACGGAATCGAGATCAGAATCGGTTCATAGAAACCGCCGCCGATGAGTTCGATCTGCCCGCGCGCGGCCAATTCCGCGAGCTGCGCGAAATATTCCGGATGCACGGCGGAGAGCCACTCAAGCAACGGGCCGGAATAGTGCAGACCGATGCGAACTCCCGGATGCCGCGCCAAGCATTCGACGAACGGGAGATAGGACTGCCGGTAGGTGCGCTCAAAAACTCCGTCGAAATTGCCGACGGGCTGATGCGCGTGAATCAGAAGAACGAAATGGAGCTTCGGCACGCGAACACCACGCTTTGGATTCTCGTAGGATGATTGCGCCGCGGGAGGATCCTCCAGCGCACCCGGCGCTCGAGGGCCCTGCCTTTGCGGCAAACTACGGGCGGCCTCGACCGGGAGACCAACAAAAAAACGGCGGAGCGCCTGGGCCCCGCCGTCATCACGATGCTCGCGAATGGGAGCGATCGATGCCGCGAATCGAGCGGCTGCGGCTAGGCCTTCTTCTCGTACCAATCGGCGTTGATTTGCGTGAAGCTCGCCCACTTTTCGGGCAGATCTTCCAGCGCAAAAATCGCCGTCACAGGGCAAACCGGCACGCAAGCGCCGCAATCGATGCATTCCACAGGGCTGATATAGAGCTGCTTTTCGCCCTCAAAGGCTGGTTCGTCCTTGCGCGGGTGGATGCAGTCCACCGGACAAACATCTACGCAGGCCGTATCCTTGGTTCCGATACACGGCTCAGCGATTACATAGGCCATTGCGTATCTCCTTGGCAGCCGGGGTCGTCTGCTTCACCCGATTCGCGCGTCAAATGGCCGCAAACAGGTCGAAATAATTTTATACCATCAAAACCGGGGGCGCACAAGCCGCCCTGTCGGGACCCGATTTGGGACCCTGCTTCGGGTGGGGCATTCTAGCACATGGGGGTGAGGCAGACGCGCGGCGGTTGCGGAAGAGATCTTGGCTCCCGGGCGCGGTACTGAGCGCGTAGAATAGGCGACTGCGCAACGGCGGTTGGCGCGAGGGTGGAGGCTTTTCATGCTGCATACGAAAGGAAACAAAATTACGTGGCTGGGGCACGCGACTTTTGCGCTCACGACGGCGGCGGGAAGCGTCGCGCTGATTGACCCGTGGCTCGCGGGGAATCCCGCTTGCCCGCCGGCGCACAAGAAGCCCGCGCGCGTGGATATTATTTTGATCACGCACGGACATGGAGATCACTTTGGCGACGTGCTGCCGCTGGCGCGCACGCACAAGCCGAAGATCGCCACCATCTATGAAACCGCGATGTGGCTGGGAGCGCAAGGGATCGAGAACGTGATGCCGATGAGCAAGGGCGGCACGCAGAAGATCGGCGATATTGAAGCCACGATGGTGAATGCCTTTCATTCAAACAGCATCGAGTCCGGGGAGACGGCGGTGTACGGCGGAGAGGCGGCGGGCTACATCCTGAGAATGCCCGGCGGACTGACGATTTATCACGCGGGCGACACGTGCGTTTTCGGAGACATGCGAATCATCGGCGAACTTTACCGGCCGGACGTGGCGTGCCTGCCGATTGGCGATCTTTTTACGATGGGACCGCGCGAGGCGGCGTACGCGATTCGCCTGCTCGGTGTGCGGCATGTGATTCCGATGCACTACGGCACATTCCCGGCGCTGACTGGGACGCCGGACATGCTGCGCGCGGAGACGCGCGACATCGCGGAGCTTGAAATTCACGCGCTGAAGCCGGGCGAATCGCTGGGCTAGGCGCGCGGTAAAATGCCGGCGGGAAAACACCAAGAAAGGGAGACATATGCCTGGAGAAATTTTGAACGAAGCGGTTGAACGATATATCGAGCAAATGGTGCCGCGGCGCGATGCGATCACCATGGAGATGGAAGAACTGGCGCGGCGCGATTCGCATCCGATCGTGGGCCCCGTGGTGGCGCGACTGCTGGCGCTGATGACGGAAATCCTGGACGCGAAACGCATTTTCGAGTTCGGGTCGGCGATCGGTTATTCGACGCTGTGCTTTGCGCGCGCCGCCGGACCGGGCGCGGAAGTGCACTACACGGACAACAACCCGCAAAACGCCGAGCGCGCGAAGGAATTCATAACGCGCGCCGGTATCGTATCGCGCGTGCGATTTCACGTGGGCGACGCGCTGAAGTCGTTCCGCCAAACGCGCGGCGGATTCGATTTGATTTTCTGCGATCTCGAGAAGAAGCAATATCCCACGGCGCTGCGTCTGGCGCTGCCGCGGCTGAGGCATGGCGGACTGTTCATTGCCGACAACACGCTGTGGAGCGGGCGCGTGGCGCACGAATCGAAAGACGAGAACACGCTGGCGATCCAGAAATTCAATCGCATGATTTATGCGTCGAAGGACTTGCTGCCGGTGATCGTGCCGCTGCGCGACGGCGTGACGATCTGCCGCAAACGCTAGCGCAAGCGCGCCGCGCTGTACGATCTCGATCCGTCAGTGTTTTTCAATTTCGAGGAAACGCTCGGCGTCGAGCGCGGCCATGCAGCCGGAGCCGGCGGCGGTGACGGCCTGGCGATAGTGCCGGTCCTGCGCGTCACCGGCGGCGAACACGCCGGGCACGTTGGTGTGGCTGCCGTGCTTAGTGATTAGGTAGCCCTCGTGATCCATATCGAGCTTGCCCTTAAAAACCTTGGTGTTCGGATCGTGGCCGATGGCGATGAAGATGCCTTCGACTGGCAGCGTCGATTTCTCGTTGGTCTCGGTGTTGCGCAACTCGATGGCATC
>Ga0182015_10002367_pt1 | contig 22947 bp, 19 predicted proteins | sample 712P3MmetaG_FD_120478 | JGI IMG/M metagenome (GOLD analysis project Ga0182015, IMG submission 120478) | Permafrost microbial communities from Stordalen Mire, Sweden - 712P3M metaG | ecosystem: Environmental > Terrestrial > Soil > Wetlands > Permafrost | place: Sweden: Stordalen | collected...
CTTATCCGTGTCATCGTCGTCGGCCCGTCCGAGTGCAGGGAGGTACCGGCCGAAGTTCAATTCGAAGTCGCTCGGAACTCCGTAACCGATGTCGCGGATCTTGGCGCGGCGCGCCTGTGCACCGGGCAAGGCCAGCAATGGGAAGAACAAGTCGTTGCTCGACTGAATCTCGGCAGCTGTCGGCGTCCCGAACCGATTGATCTGGGCCTTCGCCGCGCCTAGCGTTTCACGGTCGAACGAGGCCAGACGCCGGACGAGCGCATCGACAAACGAGTCGAGGTTGGCATCGTCCAACGTGCGGTTCACCCAGCCATAGCGCTCGGCGATATCTGCATCGAAATCGTCGCCGCTGAGGACTATCTCAAGTGCGCGCGAACGGCCGACCAAGCGCGGGAGCCACTCCAGCGCGCCGCCGCCCGGGACCAGCCCGACGCCGACCTCGGGGTTTCCGAATAGAGCGCTTTGCCGGCTGGCAAAGCGCATGTCGCAGGCCAGTACGAACTCGTTGCCGATGCCGCGCGTGCGACCGCGAATCTTGGCGATGCTCACGACTGGCGCGGACGAGAGGCGCAGCACAAAGTCGCGCCAAAGGCCCAGCACCTCTGGCCGTTCAGCTGCCTTGGCTACGTCGAGATGGGCGATGAAAAAATCGGGATTCGCCGACTGGAACACTACGACCTTCACGGACGGGTCCGCCTCGAGGTCGGTCATTAGCGCTCCCAATTCGACGATTGTCGTGGGAACAAACATGTTAATCGGCGGGTTGCTGAAGGTGATGGTCCACCGGCCCGCATGGGTGCGGTCGGTGTTGAACTGCACATCTGCCGGCTCGCTGCCTCGCTGTGTAGCGCTGGATTGGGTCATCATCCTCTCGTCTCTGGTGAAGAACCTTACCGCAGCGATCGGAAGCCCGCGCGCACCTCTTCTGAAAAGAGCTTCGGCTGTTCCCAGGCCGCAAAGTGCCCGCCTTTCTCAACCTTGCTGTAATGGATCAGTTTGGGATACGCCCGCTCTGCCCAGCTCCGCGGCGCTGGATAGAGCTCGTCGGGGAAGACGCTCACGGCAACCGGGATGGCAGCATCGACGCCCTTGACAGCGAAGAACGACGCCCCCCAATTCTCCCAATAGAGACGCGCGCCAGAAAGCGCCGTTTTCGTCAACCAGGTGATCGTGACGTTGTCGAGTATGTCGTCGCGCGTGAGGCCCTCAGACTGTCCGTCAAAGACGCGCGCGATAAGCTCATAACTTCGCGCGTCGTGATCAAGGAAATAAGCCGCCAGGCCGACGGGTGAATCCGCGATTCCGTACAGCGTCTGCGGTCGCAGCCCCATCTGGAAGCCGTAGCCGATGCCCTTTGCGTAGACGAAGCTCAGTCGCTCGTAAGCGACCTTCTCGTCGGCTGAGAGACCTGCTGGTGCCGGCGCACCGGAAAAAGCTGCCTTGTCGATGTCGACTGGAATCACGTTAGGCATGTTGGTGTGAATGCCCAGCAATTCCGGCGGCGCCTGCGCGCCCATCAGCTCGGTGATGATCGCGCCCCAATCGCCACCCTGCGCCACGAATTTCGTGTATCCCAGGCGCTTCATCAGCACGATCCAGGCCCGTGCAATGTGGGCGGGGTCCCACCCGGTGGTGCTCGGTTTTCCTGAATATCCGTAGCCCGGGATTGACGGAATCACCAGATGGAACGCATCGGATGCGCTGCCGCCATGCGCTGTCGGATTGGTCAGCGGATCGATGATCTTCATCTGTTCGACGATCGAGCCGGGCCATCCGTGTGTAACGATCAGTGGCAACGCATTTTCGTGCTTTGAACGAACGTGGATGAAGTGGATATCTAGCCCATCGATTTCGGTGATGAACTGCGGCAGCGCGTTCAGCTTCGTCTCGATCTTGCGCCAGTCGTAGTCTGTCGCCCAATAGCGTGCGAGTTTCTGAGTTGTCTCAAGCTGCACGCCCTGCGATGCATCTGTAACCGTCTCTCGTTCAGGCCAGTTTGTCGCATTGATGCGCCTGCGCAATTCGGCAAGTTCTGCTTCCGGAACATTCACCTTCTGAAACGGGCGAATAGCATCCGCCTGCTCGCTGCTTCGTTGAGTACCAGTGGTTTGGGTCATGGTGTCCCCCTTTTGAGTAGTTCTAGATTTTTTGGTTTGTGCTGCAGTTGATTTTGGAACACTCGCCGGTGGGCGGGCTGGAATGTCAACTGCGGCCAAAACGTCTTTTGGCGGCGGTCATAATAACAACATTGGACCGCCCTGCTCAATCAGAGTCTTTGCGCGCAGATCGGGCCGCCCTACATCGCCGATGAGTAGAGTGTCCCCTGTAAGTACGGCGTGGGCTGCGAATCACTGATGTTCAGATCGTAGACGACGATCGAGATTGACTCCGGCGTATGCCCCGGAGTTTCCGTCGCCTTTAGGCGTACTCGCCCAAATTCGAGAATGTCGCCATCGCAAACAGGAGCAAACGTGTAGTCCGCTTTAGCCGCGGCGCCGAGATAGATTGTTGCGCCTACGCGATTGCGCAATTCCAAATGTCCGGCGACGAAATCAGCATGGAGACGCGTCAGGAATACGTGCTTGATCTCAAGCGCGTGCTCGGCGGCAAAGGAAATGTATTGGTCGGTGTCCCGTTGCGGGCCAACAACCGCCGCCGTGCCCGTCTCCTCGTCCCCAATAATCTAGGAAGCATGAGCCAGGCACGGCAGGTAGAACTGTTTAAAGATCACGCGGCATCACCCTCGCTCGCGTTTGCTACTTCGGCTGGGGAACAATCCGCAGATAAGGCCGGGGCGCCTTCCAGCCGCCAGGGTACTTCTGCTTGGCCTCTTCCTCCGTCACCGCTGGCAGAATGATGACGTCTTCACCCTGTTTCCAGTTCACCGGCGTGGCCACTTTGTGCTTGGCCGTGAGTTGCATCGAATCGAGCACGCGCAGCACTTCGTCGAAGTTGCGGCCGGTGCTCATCGGGTAGCTGAGCATCAGCTTGATCTTCTTGTCGGGACCGACCACGAAGACGGTACGCACGGTGGCGTTCGTGGCCGCCGTGCGGCCTTCGGACGTATCGCCGGCATCGGCCGGCAGCATGTCATAAAGCTTGGCCACTTTCAGTTCCGGATCCCCGATCATGGGGAATGCCACCTTGTGGCCTTGAGTCTCTTCGATATCTAAAGCCCACTTGCTGTGACTGCTCACCGGGTCCACGCTCAACCCGATGATCTTGCAATTGCGCTTTTCGAATTCGGGCTGCAGCCCGGCCATATAACCCAGTTCCGTGGTGCACACTGGCGTGAAGTCTTTGGGATGCGAGAACAAGACGGCCCAACCGTTGCCCATCCACTCGTGGAAGTTGAGCGTGCCTTGCGAAGTTTCGGCGCTGAAATTGGGAGCTTCGTCGTTTATGCGTAACACAATTTCCCTCCTGAGCATGAGTTTAAGTCTCTGCTCTTACCGTTCTAATTTCGCTTGGTCGGTCTCGCCCTCGGCGACCGTTTCGAGCCTCGCATTATAAATGAAAACAAGCAATTTGCGGCCGCACATGCCGCTCGATGCGACGCCCCCTGCCCAACAAGCGAGACACCACCCCGGAATTTTCCCATCCGCAGTCTTCCGGCAAGTGATTCTGGTTGTCGCCCGCACGGTCATGTGAATTGCGCCGAGTTTAAGAGGTGAAATGGTTTCGCCTGTGTGCATAATTCTTCCACCGCCGCAGACTGTCACTATGCTAATCTCTTGAAATTAAAGTACTTCGATTTTTCAGGCGGCTTCCCCACTTGGCACGCTACCTGCTCTATCCTATGCGGGTGCTCGTCCCAGATTCGAAACTCACGGAGGAAATTAGATCATGAAGGAACTAATGCTCAGGCTTTATCGCGAAGATGCAGGCCAGGACCTGACGGAATATGCTCTGTTGCTCGTTCTGGTTGCGTTGGTTGCGATTACCACGATGAAGACGCTCGGCAACACGATTAGCGCCGTCTTCGCGAACGCAGCCTCAAACCTTACGTCTGCTAGCTAACACTACCCGGCTAAGTCCCGCAACGGCGAGATGCTGGCGTCGTGCGGGCGATTTCCAGACCACAGGCGAATGAAACGGCCCCTGCCCGAGCTGTGAGCTTCCGCTCACGGGGGTCGCTATCGCCTTTCAAAAACTCGATTCTGCCGCCAATTCTCTAATGAAGATCGTCCACATCATCCGTTCCGACAAATGTCCGATCTGTGGCAGTAGAAATATCTATCGCTCGAAGCGCAGGGGTATTGCAGAGCAGATCGCTTGTTGGATTACTTCAGTCCGTCCTTTTCGATGTAACGGCTGCTACAAGCGTATTTACGCCTACCGGGCCGACAATAAAATATCCGCTTGAAGCTGCCGCCGCGTAGCCGTCTCTACACAGAAAATTTTGACCGAACGGCAAATTTTCAATCTGACCGCAAGTCGCGACTCGCACCCAAACTCCATTTCAAGAAGCGACGGTCGCAGCTTTCAGTCCGATAAGGAAGGAATCCAAGAACTGACGAAAGGTTATCGAAAAGGCCGCGCCTTTTAGACCGGCGAGTTTCCAAACTTCCGCAGTTCGGGCACGGCACCGATTCTTGATCGTTTGACGCCACGAGGCCTAATTTCCAGCCATGCCGTTCCAGTTATTCCCAGCATTCCGGCACAGATCATGGCTCCAAAATCACTGGAATTATGAATGGTAGAGGGTCGGAACTGGAATCCAGTGCTCGCGGTATGACGCTGACGTGACGTAACGCGGAATGGAACAGGCATTGAGCAGGTGGCGCAGACTATCTTTTTTTCTGAGATGACCTGAATTCCTCTCCGGTATTTCATCAAATACTGATTTCGATGGTCGGGTAGTCGCACGGGTGCCGCGTCCCTTTGCTTTGGAAGGGTGCGGTTCTCCGGGTGTGGGACGTGCGCAATAGGGCGGGTTGCAACCGGTCTTTTTTCTGATATGACCTGAACACCGCGCGTCACAGTTGCCACCCCGAACGAGGTGAGGGATCTGCGTTTGCCTGTCGGTGGGAGCCCCCGCATTCATGCGGGGGAGGAGCGCTTCAGCGCTCCGAAAAGACCCGCGCTCCACTCTCTCCGGCTTCAGCCGCGGCTGCGCGCGCGGGTTCAGATTTACGGCCAAGACCATCTGCAGCTCAGGACCCTGCGGATTCAGGTCAAACAAACGACCTGCTGGGCAGCTGCGCTCCTCAACATAGTCCAACTTGCTCTTTCGCCGGTTTGCCTTCAGCGCACGCTGGTCTGCATCCGCACCCAGTCGGTAATGATCTTGAGGGCAGTGGGCGACATCGTCTCTTCGATGTCGTTGTATTCGTTGGGAGAACCGGTTTTGGCATCCTGCAGGAGGTGGTTCATCCCCGGCAACTCGATGACCGTCGCGTTGGGATTGCCCTTCAGCGCTTCGCGTGCAGCGGCAAGATCTTCTTTTGCCGGCACCTGCACGTCCAGCGATCCATTGAGTGCCAGAACCGGAACTTTAAGCGAAGTAAGCGTTCGTGCGGGGTCATAAGCGAGGAAGTAGCGCTCCCAGGGCCGGGTATCATCCTCGGCGAGGGTTTTCGCTTCGTTCGCATCGACGACTTTTTCGGCTACGCCTTGCGCGACGATGGCTTTGGCACGCTCGAGCGCAACCGCATCAGAGGGTGCCGAGATGATGGAGTCATATAACTCCTGATCGAAAATCTTGCGTTTGGCAATGTAGCCGTCCGACGCACCATAGGTCGTTGCGGTCATGGCCGATTGCAGCACGAAGAGCTTGTCGCCGCGAATGGCGGGGCCGGCGATCATCACGACGAAGGCGACGCTCTTGTCTTCGGCGGCAACGGCGGGCGCGATGATGCCCCCTTCGGAGTGCCCGAGCACGCCAACGCGGTGCGGGTCAATCCCCGGCTGGGTCTTGAGCCAAGTTACGGCTGCTTCGGCGTCGGAGGTAAAGTCGAGCGTCGTGGCTGCATCGTAGTCGCCAGTTGAGCCACCGGTGCCACGCTTATCGTAGCGAAGAACCGCGATGCCCTGGCGGCTCAGCGCGTCGGCCAGAACGAAAAATACCTTGTGTCCCCATACATCCTCATCACGTGTGTTGTGGCCTGTGCCGGAGATCAGGACAATCGCTGGGAACGGCCCTTTCTCGTCCGGCACGCTGAGCGTTCCAGCAAGCTGGTTATGACCGGCTGGATTCTCGAATCGAACGTCCCGGTCCACATAGGGGTGGCTATGGGCCATGATTGCCGCTTCTTGTGGCCGTTTGTGCTCGACGGGTGCAAGGTCTGACGCCGCAGCGCGTTTCAAAGTCAGCGGATAAACCTGCTGAAAAGTCAAACTGCCGTTCCACGCTTTTTCTTGATCGTTCCAGGTGGCGTCGTAGCGCAGGTTGAGACTGCTTATTGCAAAATGCAGATGCGTGCCATCGAACGTAACTTGGTCAAAGTCGGTTTCGTTGCCGCTCGAGTTAGTCAGATGGCCGCTATAGCCGGAGGCGCTTTTTTCTAAGTGTACGCGGACCTTGAAACCGCTATCCAGTTGGCCGATCCAATCGCCGGAGATCTCCTGAGCGAGAGCCGGGATTGCGAGAACGGTCAAGAATAAAACACACACAATAGCTAACTTAGGCATAAACACGCTCTCGAATGTACGAGACGCGGTATCGTTTAGTTCCCACATCTCGATTATCCACGATTGCGAACTACCAGTCTCAGGTCCTCTTCTCCGTTCTGCCAACCGATGCCGGCGGACTTGATCGCGTTGAAATCGAATCCGATCAATATTGCGCGGCTGCGCGCTCTGATTGCGAGAAGAACCCGCGAAGAATCTGAGCCGGGGTGGCGCAGCTGTCTTTTCTCTGACGTAACCTGTACACCGCGCGTCACAGTTGTCATCCCGAACAAAGTGAGGGATCTGCAGTCGCCTGTCGGTGGGAGCCTGTTCGCATTTCGGTGGGAGCCCCCTGCATTCATGCGGGGGAGGAGCGCTTCAGCGCTCCGAAAAAATCCGCGCTCCACTCTCTCCCGCTTCAGCCGCGGCTGCGCGCTCTGATTCGGATCTACGGCCAAGAGCATCTGCAGTTCAACACTCTGCGAACTCAGGTCAAACGAAAGGCATGCCAAAAACCGCACCCGTGGACCAAGGATTGCGGCAACCGCAGTCAGCATCGAATCCAATTCAAACTTAAGAAGCGGCGCGCCGCCCGCCATGTGGATGGCAATGCTGTACTCTGTCGAAACTATGAGCGGGCAGAATTTTCGCGATGGACAACCGTGCAGACTGGTTTCATTCAAGACGACGTGGCTACGCTCGGGTTATTTGCCAAGTCCGGTTCCAAAAGCCAAGAGATTATCGCTGTGTCGTCCAAGTTGGGAGGCATACGGGGCAGCGATTGAAGAACCTCTCCAGACGGGAGCCAAAAGCCGAACTGTTCTACAACCCCAGCGACCACCGACCGATCGTCCAAAGCCTTTATTTGCAATCTTGGCGTCACGCCATGCTCATTCGCGATGAATGTGATATCCGCCCCAAAATTTAATTCTTCATTTCCCCAAACCCCGTTCTTGGATAGTTCCACAGTGCTGGTAATCCGGGAGCCACTCCATTAATTGGCACAAACGTGTTTATCGTTGCCAATTTGCGAAGGGATAATGTGGCAGGCATACTGAGTCTGTCCAGAAGGCTTACCGACAGGCTAAAATCCAGTGATGAATCCGAAGACCAAGGAATTGTGGGTCATTCCAACCATTATCACCCTTGTCACAGGGATACCGCTCATTTTCTTGAGTCTATGGCTCGCGGGAACTCCTATACACGCGTCATTTTCGCTCGAATGGATAAAGCTGGCCCTTTCCACTTCCCTTCCTACGTGGGTCACGCTTGCCGTTCTGGCGGTTGCGACCATCGTCACGGGACTCTTCTTTAGGCATGGAATCAGACACAATCATTCTGGCACATGGGCAGGCAGGGCGAAGCACCTGCAATGCAGATTGGCGGATGGATTGACCTCACGACAAGCAACACGAAAGAAGTGGTGTTCCTACTCGCCGCATATATTGGCGAGCACCGTTCTCAGATTTTCGTGGAGGTTGAAGTGAAACCGAACGTCGTCAACCGGTGCATGGTCATGCTTTTCATTGTCCCCCGGCTCGAAACGGACGCCACGAAGCCATTTGACGCAACGATTGTCGTCGAGGACCAGTACAATCGCAAGTTCTCCCTTCCTCTTCATCGGTTCCGGGCGACGCCTGGGCAGACCCAGCTTCCAACATCTGTTCCTGGAAAACCCGCTCCCAAGCTACACGCTGTGGATTTGCTCGCACCCCGTCGCGCATGATATAATCAGCCGATTTAATTACTCTAACATTATGATAATTATAGAGTTATCAAGCAGAGGACCGCTACCGTCACAACGGCCACGAGCCTGCCCTCACGCAGGAAGGGAGTCTCGAAGGCACGCAGCCGGAGCTGCCAAACGGATCCCTTCCCCTTTTCTCGTTTCCATTTTCGCTTTTCATTCATTTTCTAATCGACAGTCAAAACGATTAGAAATCGCCGTAACTCAAAGAAAACAATCATCACGGGCCATTTCTAATCGATAGAAAAACAGGGGGTCTTTGGCAGACGCGATCGGACGGATTTACCTATCGAACTTGGCGCACGGAGGCCGGCTGAGAATCGGAGCAGCGCATCAACTCGTCGCGGCCGTTCGTGAGAAGCGCGCAATCAATGTCGTGCGCGCTATGAATGGCTTCTTCGGAATTCGAACCGGAAGCGGTGGCACAGTGCGATGCGTTGTTAAACGTCGTGCAGACCTCGTACGTCACCTGCGTCTGCCGGAACGACGACCAGATCAAAATGCCGACGAACAGCACGCCGCCGCTGATCGTGATCCATCGCACCTGTTTGGATTTATTCGCCATTCCATTCCTTGTGCGCGCTCCGTTCGAGTAAAACTAACGATGAGGCATTTTGCCCTTACTGCCGAGACGCCGCGCCACTTCCCGCTGGATGTACGCCTTTATATTTGGCGGAATGCCCGGAAGCGTCGAGATATCTTTCAAATCCTGCGCGGTCAGATTTGGCAGAAACGCCATGATGGCGCGCAGCGGAGTATGCCGGTTCCGCACCAGCGCGAGCCGCACGTTGTAATGGCACGACCACTTCGCGTGCTCGGCAATCGCCTGCACGACGCGCGCCGGCGTTCCACTCATCGCCAGAACTTTCAGAATCTGGCTCTCGGAGAGAAATGGATTGCTGAGCGCGGCCGTCGTCGCTTCAACGTGCCCTTCCTGAATGATCGCGCCGGCAACGCGAGAAGGCCCGCGGCGCGCAAGCGTCAGCTTTTGCCCAATCGGGATTTGCGGAATTTTACTGATAAGCATTTCCTCCGCAATCCGGCGCGTTTCCGCCTGCGCCGAGGGAGCAAGGCTCACGTGAACCAGGTCGAACACGAAAAGCTGGCGCACGATGGGATTCGCGACGCGCGGCGGAGTGTGCGGGTGCACGGCAAGCGCGAGCCGCAACGATTCGTTCTTGAGCCATTTCGTCTGCTGCGCGACTGCGGCCACCACCGTCGCGCTTATGTCGAGACGCTGAAGCAAAATGTGGATGTGCGACTCGTCGAGCGCGGGATTTTCAAGAAGCGCGATGAGAACCACTTCGTTCTTGTCGTGAACGAGAGTGAGGAGCTCTTCGGCGGGAGCGTGACGCGCTCTCGCCGCATCGGCAGTGGAGTCAGTGGACATCGGCGGCGCGGCGAGCGGCCGAACGAGCCAGTTGCGCAGCAGCCTCCGCCGGAGATGTTTGCAGCGGACCGATCTTTGCGCGGGACGCGATCTCTCCGAGCCGCGCATCAACCAGCGAATCAAGAAATTCGCAATGGCCAAAAACGCCGCCCGAACGGATCAGCGGAAACGCCTCGCCCGCGAGGCCGAGTTTCGTGATCACGTTCTCGGCCAACTCGACGAGTGCGGCCGCAGCGCCGGTGAGAATCGTGCGCGACACTTCGTCGCCTTCTTGCGCCGCGCGCGCCACCAGCGGATAAACGCGAGGGAAAACTTCGTCGGGATCTTTCGCGATGTGCTCGATAACGCCGCTCCACTCGCGATAGTCGAGAGCTTTCAGCACGCGCGTCGAGAGAATCGTCGCAGGGCCGAGACCATCGTCGAAGCGGCGCACGGCAGTAAGCGCGCGTCGCCCGATGTCGAACGCGCTGCCTTCGTCCCCGAGCCACGGTCCCCAGCCGCCGGCGCGAACGGTTTTTCCTTCGGCGTTCCGGCCGTAGGCAACCGAACCTGTTCCAGCCATCAGCACCACCGCTGGACCGGTGGGGGCAGCGGCAGCCAGCGCGATTTCAATGTCGGTGGTGACTTTTACTTCGGCTTTCGGAAAGGAGCGTTCGAGAAACGTGCTCATGCGCTTCGCAACGGATGGCCGTCCCGCGCCGCCGAATCCAGCGCAGATGCCGTTGATATCGATCGCGCGAATGGATTGGCGCGCGAGCACGGCATCGGCCGCGCCGCTCACTGCGAACCATGCTTTCGGATAGCCCGAACGCAATGGGTTCGACGGGCCGCCTTGCGCTTTGCGGAGCACGCGTCCTTCCGCATCGAGCAGAACGCAATCCGTTTTCGTTCCGCCGCCATCGAATCCTAGAAAATAACTCATTGCCGGCTGCTCCTTGGTCTGCGCATTTCGTGACGAACGCGTTGTGCGTTTGCTTGACACTATCGAGAGCGCGACGATAGCATCGCGCTTCTCACCTTAACCGAATGCGGATCAGCCAAATCGACCTCGGCATTCTCCTGCTATATCTCGCCGGCGTCACGCTGCTCGGCGTTTGGTTCCGACGCGGCCAGAAAGACGTGCGGGATTATTTTCTCGGCGGCCGATCAGCGCCGGCTTGGGCGCTCGCGTGCTCGATCGTCGCCACCGAAACTTCTACGCTCACAATCATCGGCACACCGGGAATTGCCTTTGGCGGCAACCTTGGATTCCTCCAACTTGTGCTGGGCTATTTGGTGGCTCGGGTAATTCTGTGTGTCGTGCTGATACCCCGGTATTTCCAGGGCCAATTCTATACTGCCTACCAGCTATTGGAGAAGAGGTTTGGGCCGCGGGTCAAGTCCGCGGCTGCGGTGGTTTTTCTGGTCACTCGGGCCCTGGCCGAAGGTGTGCGAATAGCGGCTGTGGGCAAGGTGGTGAGCATCGCGTTTGGCACAGGCGACCGCGCGGCCATCGCGATCGTCACCGTTCTCACGCTTTTCTATACTTTCGAAGGAGGTTTGAAGGCCGTAATTTGGACGGATGTGCTGCAACTTTTCATTTACATCACGGGTTCGATTGCAGCGTTCTTTTTGCTGCTGCATCGAATTCCGGATGGATGGGTTGGCGTGACGCAAGCGGCCGCAGCGGCTGGAGGAAAGTTGCGAGTTCTCGACTTTACGTTCAGTCTGACGCGCAGCTACACGTTTTGGTCAGGCCTCATCGGCGGAACATTTCTTACGATGGCGAGCCACGGAACGGATCAGACGATGGTCCAGCGATTGCTCGCGGCCCGATCCGAGCGCGACGCAAAAACCGCGCTGCTTGGCAGTGGCGTCATCGTATTTTTTCAGTTTGCGCTTTTTCTAATTATCGGCGTGATGCTTTTCGTTTTCTATCAGCACACTGCTCCCGGAATGGTTGCGGCCGATCCCGATCGGATTTTTCCGGAATTTATTGTGAGCCAGATGCCTGTTGGTCTTACGGGATTAGTTCTCGCGGCAATTCTCGCGGTCGCGATGTCGAATGCGAGCGGCTCGCTGAATTCGCTGGCGTCGTCAACAATAATGGACTTCGGCAAGAATGCGAATTACGACGATGTGGCCTCGCAATCTGCCCTGCTGAAAAAATCGCGGCGCATGACGCTGGCATGGGGCGTCGTCCTCGGTGCGCTGGGTCTTGTGCATTGGGGCCCTGTGCTCGTTGCCGGACTGACGATTGCGTCGCTTACTTACGGCGCGACGCTTGGATTATTTTTGCTCGGAATTTGGAACCGGCGCGCAAATGCGACGGGTGCGTTGGTTGGGATGTTCGTTGGCCTCGCCGCAATGCTCGCCGTGAAACTTTTCACGCCGTTGGCGTGGACTTGGTATGTTCTCGCGGGCACTCTGATTACGTTTGCCGCAGGAAGCATTGCGAGTGCGATTGCCGGAACAAATGGCGGACGAGTGTCCGAGAGATTCAGCGAATGACCAAAGAGGAACGACCGAAAGCAAAACAGCTCGGGCTGGTGCGGGGACTGGGGTCGTGGGCCGCTGTTGCAATCGTCGTCGGCACGATGATCGGTACCGGAATTTTCCTGAAGCCGGGAGAAATGGCGTCGGTCGGCCGGTCCGTCAGCGTTGTTTATGCGGCATGGATCGTCGGCGGGCTTCTGTCGCTTTTCGGCGCACTCTCCTTCGCAGAACTCGGCGCGGCGATTCCGGAAGCAGGCGGACAGTATGCTTATCTCAGTAAAGGTTTGAGTCCGGTCTGGGGATTTCTTTTCGGATGGATGCATTCGACGGTCGGGGAAACGTCATCTTCGTCATCAATTGCGGCCGGACTGGCGCGATTTCTCAGCTTTTTGATTCCAACCATCGCCGCGCCGATCTTTACTTGGCATATTGCGCTTCCCTTTACCGGCAAGCCGTACGACTTCGTCTTCACCTGGGCGCAACCAACGGCCGTCGCGGCAATCGTGCTGTTCACGTTCATTAATTATCTAGGTGTGCGGCTTGGCGGCGAGGTGCAGGTGGCGCTTACGGTTCTCAAGGTCGCGGCTGTTGTGGCGATCGTGGGTGCGGGATTCCTGTTCGCGCATGGCAGCACTGCGCACTTTCATCCGTTCTGGCCTGTGAGCGAATCCGCGAGTACCTTGGGAGCATTTCTCGCTGCGCTTGCGGCGGCGCTATGGGCATACGACGGCTGGGAAAATCTTAATCGCGTGGGCTCGGAAATACAAAATCCTCAGCGCAATTTCCCGCTGGCGCTTGCCGGCGGAACAATTCTTGTGACGGTTATTTATCTACTTTTCAGTGCGGTTTGCTTCTACGCGCTGCCATTTTCTGCGGTGGCGGCGTCGCAGCATGTTGCATCGGACGTCGTCGTGAGTATTGCCGGGCACGGCGCGGCGTTTTGGGTTACGCTCGCTATGATCGTGTCGGCGTTGGGAACGCTTAATTCGTCAATCTTGAGCGGCGCGCGCGTTCCCTACGCCATGGGACGCGACGGCTTGTTTTTTCGCGTGACTGCCAGCGTGCATCCGAAATTCAGAACTCCGGGCGGCGCACTGATTTTTCAGGGAACTCTTGCCAGCATCATGGCGCTCACGGGAACGTTCGAGGAGCTGACGTCCCTTTTCGTTTTTGCGGCCTGGATTTTCTACGCGCTATCGGTTGTGGCGATGTTCCGCTTGCGGCGGATCGCGCCGGACATGCCGCGGCCCTATCGCACGTGGGGTTATCCAGTGGTACCCGGATTATTTCTGGTGGGAGCGGCTGCGCTCACTTTGAATATCTGGATTGACCGCCCTCTACGCTCTTCAATCGGACTTGCGATCATGCTCTCCGGGCTTTTATTCTACCGGCACTGGAAGGCTGCAAAACAATAACGGCCGGGCCGCTACGCTGCGATGTTGATGTGCTGGCAGGCAATTGGCGCCTCTTCGGAACTGACGAAATCGGAATGAAATATTTGGGCAAGGATGGCGGTGCCCTGCGCGAGACGAGGTCCTGAGCGGGAGAAATAGCTGTTTGCATCCACGGCGAACACGGAATTGCTCCGAACCGCGGGGAGATCGCGCCAATCGTGCGTGAATGAAGTCGCGCGAAATTCTTGGGCCGCTCGTGGCGCGTCGTAACCGCACGGCATTATGACGATGACCTCCGGTTGCGCAGCGACAACATCATTGCTCACGATCTGCACGGACGGTTTGCCAGCTTTCGCGAGGACATCAATTCCGCCTGCGCATTCGACCATTTCCGGAACCCAATGTCCGGCGTTGAATAGCGGATCGAGCCATTCGATGCAAGCCACGCGCGGGTGCAAACGCAAGGATTTCGTAGCGGCGCGAACCGCTTCGACTTCAGCGCCTAGCCTTTCCGCAAGAGCATTCGCGGCACCCTCAGTACCGGTGGCAACTCCCACACGGCGAATGTCGTCCCAAACATCGGCGAGCGTGTGGGGCGCGAGCGTCAATATGCGCGGCTGCTTTTTTAATTTTGATAGCGCGGTTGCCAAATCATCCGGAGATGCGGCGCAGACGTGGCAGAGATCCTGAGTGATGATGAGATCGGGCTCGATCTCGCGTAGAAGATCATCGCGAACAGCATAGATACTCTCGCCGCGCTGGATGATTTCGCTGACGCGCTGATTAATGACGGCTGCAGGCGCCGTCGGATCGAGACGCGGCTGAATCAACGCGGGCTTTTTCGATGCGGCAGGCGGAAAATCGCACTCGTGCGTCACGCCCAACACGGAATCTTCGAGGCCGAGCGCGAAGAGGATTTCGGTGGCCGACGGAAGCAAAGAACAAATTCGCATCGAGCAGAGTGTAACCGGGAGGGCGCGGCAGCCGCAATCTCAGCCGGGCGACCCGGCAGTTTCGCATGGAAGCACGTCGGCAAAGATGAAGCCATCGCGCTCGACGATCTGGCCAGGTTGAATGCAGATCGATTGCTGGAACATCGGACCTGCAAAAGCAAATGTGTGGAATTCGCCGTTTTCGCCGCATGAGTCCACGCCAGGCGGAAGTTCACGCACGAGCGATTCGCCCCAAATTTTGCCGGCGAAATCGCGGCTCAGGCGCGTTGGATCGACGCAGGTGATGATTGCGCGAAGGCCGGCGGCTAGCATTTCTTCCGCGAGTGCCCGCGTATCGCTTCTCCAGATCGGAAAAAACGGCGTGATAGCACATGCAGCGAGGCGCTCTTCTCGATAGCGGCGAATGTCTTCGAGAAAAAGATCGCCAAACGCAACGTGCGTGACTCCTTCTTCTTGTGCGCGTTTCATCGCGGCGGCCATCGCGATCTCGTAAACCTCGTTCGTACACGGCGAAGGTATCGGCACGGTAATCAGCGGCAGGCCCGCGGCGCGCGCTTGAATTTCGAGCAGGGCCTCGCGGACTGCATGCATGGCGACACGGGCGTGCGTTCGGTTCACGGTGGTAAGTAACGCTACGACATCGTACTCGCGACGCTTACGTAAAGTGTGCAGCGCCCAGGCGCTGTCCTTGCCCGTGCTCCATGCAAGCCATGCCTTTGGAAGTTGTGCCACGGCGACTACTTTGCGGGATACAGCAGATACTTGTCACGCATCTTTCGAAAAGCGGAGACATCGCCGGTCCAACTGGCGACGATAGCGGCGGGCGAATCGCCTTTCTGCAGGCGAGTTACTGTCGAAGCGGAGCCGAGAAGTTCAATGATTTTCTCGAGATGAAATTCTTCGGAATACGTTTTTGTGAGCGTCGAGGCGATTTCGAGGCCCATTGTCATTGAGCGAAGTGCGCCGGGATCAGCGATTGTAAGCGAAACGCCGCTGCAGGATTGCCCTTGGTTAATTCCAGACGTGGGCGTGAAGTGTGCGGGCGCAAACCGGACGCCTGCGACATTGCGGCGATTCAGATTGTCCGCAAGTTTATCGGCTTCAATCCACGGCGCGCCGAAAATCTCGAATGGCGCCGGAGTGCCGCGGCCAACGGAAATTCCTCCGGCCTGAAGAATTTCGATTCCGGGATAAAGCAAAGTTGCGTTGAGGGTGCGGAGATTCGGCGATGGAGGAATCCAAGTTAGGCCGGTTGCTTCAAAGCGTTCGGAACGATGCCAGCCTTTCATCGCGATCACGTGCAGGTCTGCGCCGATTTTGTTTTCGGCGTTGAACATTTGCGCGAGTTCGCCCATGGTCATCGCGTAGCGGACAGGCATTGGGAAGTAGCCGACGAATGAAAGGCGATCGCGATCGAGCATGGGGCCTTCGATCGTTTCACCATCCAGAGGATTGGGCCGATCCAAAACGTAGAACGAGATGTGCGCTTTTGCCGCTTCTTCCATTGCGTAAGCCATTGTGGTGATGAAAGTGTAGAAACGCACGCCGGCATCTTGAATGTCGAAGACGAGTGCGTCGATTCCCTTCAGCATTTCAGGCGTCGGCCGTCGAGTTTCGCCGTATAAGCTAAAAACTGGCAGGCCTGTGACGGGATCCGCGGTTGAAGAAACGCGAGCGTCCCCGCGGCCAGCGAGGCCGTGCTCGGGGCTGAAGATTGCGACGAGTCTTACACCGCGCGCATGCGCGAGAATATCAATCGTGCGGCGGCCTGCGCCGTCCACGCCGGTTTGATTCGTGATTAGACCGACGTGCTTGCCGCGTAACGGCGCAAACTTTTCCACTTCGAGAACGTCAATTCCGGTTTTCACGCGAGCGCTAGCGTTTTTGCTAGCCGGCCGGCGCGGCTGAGAGGATGGCGCGTGAGAGATCGCCGCGATGAAGATTGGCGCCGCCAGAAAAATCGAGAGGAATGGAATAAATGGGCGCAAGGCGTCTGAGTTGTCTCGAATAAACCCGTGTGCTATATACAGCGAGGATATGCAGGCGTCAATCCAGGAACTCAGGCGCGAGTGAATGCGTGCACGCTGGAGTTTCCTGCTATGCTTTCTTCTTGCGATGACACCTGCAAGCCGCTCCGCGAAATCCGCAACCGCGAAGTTGAAACGCGCGCCCGCCGATTCTGCCTGGGTTGAAAAAACCCTCAAAAGTATGTCGCTCCAGGAAAAACTGGGGCAAATGCTTGTGGTGTATTACTTCGGCGAATTTACTTCGACGGAGAGCAGCGATTATCGGGATCTCGTTGACGAGGTAGAGAAAAAGCGCATCGGCGGATTCATTCTTGGCACGCGGCGGCAGCCGCTCGGCATCGAGCGTGGGGGCGTCTACGCGGCTGCTGTTCTTGGAAATCAAATGCAGAAACGCGCGAAGATTCCGCTGATCATTTCGGCGGATTTCGAGCGCGGCACGGCCATGCGCATTGACGAGGGCACCGGTTTTCCTTTCGCGATGGCCGTCGGCTCGACGGACAATCCCAAAGACGCTTATACGATCGGCAAAGTGACGGCTCTTGAGGCGCGTGCGGCGGGTATCCGTTGGATTTTCGCGCCGGATGCCGACGTGAACGACAATCCCGACAATCCCATCATCAATATTCGATCGTTCGGCGAGGATCCGAAGCGCGTCGGCGAATATGTTTCGGAATTCGTTCGCGGCGTGCAGGAAAACGGCGGGCTCGCGACGGCGAAACATTTTCCTGGCCACGGTGACGTGAGCGTGGATTCGCATCTCGCGCTTGCGACTGTGCCGGGAGATCGCGCGCGGCTCGAGAGTGTGGAACTGGTTCCATTTCGCGCCGCGATTGCGGCGGGCGTTGGCAGCATCATGACGGGACATCTAGCGGTGCCGGCGTTCGAGCCGGACACGAACTTGCCGGCGACGATGTCTCCGCACATTCTGACGGACCTGCTGCGAAAAGAGCTTGGCTACGAAGGATTGATCGTGACCGATGCGCTCGACATGGGCGGCGTGACGTCGCTTTATCCGCCGGGCGAGGCAGCCGCGGGTGCGGTCGCGGCCGGCGCTGATGTGCTGCTGCTTTCGCCGAATGACGATGCGGCGCTGCAGGGGCTCGAAGACGCCGTGAAATCCGGGCGAATTTCGATGGTTCGCGTGGATGATGCAGTGCGGCGGATTTTGCGCGCAAAGGCGCGACTCGGACTCGACAAGGATCGCTTGGTGGACGTCGATGCGATCAACACGAAATTTGGGAAGCCAGAATTTATCGCCGCGGCGCAGGACATGGCAGATCGCGGCGTCACGCTGCTGCGCGATGGCGCGCACGTTTTGCCGCTCGACGCGGCGCGGCCGTTGCGGCTGCTTCTCGTTCAGCTTTCTGGTGATTCCGATCCGTATCCAGGCACGGCTTTCGAGGAAGAGATTCGATCGAAGGTGAGCACCGTGACGGTGTTGCGCGCGGACACGCAATTTTCGAAAGTAGGCGCGCTGAAGATGCCCGCGCCGGACACATATGATGTGGCGATCGCGGCGGTTTACGTGCGTGTAGCCGACCGAAAAGGAAGCGTGGGACTGCCGGACGAACAGGCTGCGATTGTGAATGATTTGATTGCGGGGCCGAAGCCGGTGATCGTCGCGGCGTTTGGCAGTCCATATTTGATCGAGCGATTTCCGAATGCGAAGACGTGGATAGCGGAATTCAGCACGCCTGATATTTCGCAGCGGGCGGTGGCGCGCGCGATTTTTGGGCAGAACGCGATTGGCGGTAAAATCCCGGTGACGGTGCCGGGAGTGGCGAAGCGCGGCGACGGAATTTCCGCTGCGAAATATTCGATGACGCTCGAGGCCGCGTCCACCGAAATGAATGGGCGATTGAAGCACGCGTACGAAGTGCTTGATCAGGCCGTGGCAACCGGCGCATTTCCCGGCGGAGTTCTCGCTGTCGGTTATGGCGACAATCTCGCGGTGCATCCGTTCGGGCGGTTTACTTATGAGAAGACTTCGCCGGCGGTGAACGCGGAGACGATGTACGACCTAGCTTCTGTGACGAAAGTGGTGGCGACAACGACGGCGATTATGCTGCTCGAGGAAGACCGTCGGATTGATATCAATTTGCCGGTGGCGCGCTATTTGCCTGAATGGATGAATGCGGCAGCCAAAGATCCGAGTCCGGCGTGGCGCGCGAAGGTGACGGTGCGAAATTTGCTGCTGCACGATTCGGGGCTTCCGGCGCACAAGAAATTCTACGAAGAAGTTGACGGCAAGGAGAAGGTGATCGCGCGCGTCGTTGCCGAGCCGCTTGTGTCCGAGCCCGGGACGAAGGTCGAGTATTCGGATTTGGGCTTCATGTTGCTTGGCGAAATCATCGAACGGCTGACCGGGCAAGATCTCGACGCGTTTGCGAACGATGAAATTTTCGAGCCGCTGGGGATGACGCGCACGATGTTTGAGCCTCCGAAATCGCTGAGAAAGCTGATTCCGCCGGAGGAAAGGAACGCGGAAGGCCGCGAGGGCTTGATCCAGGGCGAAGTGCACGATGGGAACGCTTTTGCGATGGACGGCGTGTCGGGGCACGCGGGATTATTTTCGACGGCCGGCGACCTTGCGATTTTCGCGCAGATGATGCTAAACGGCGGAATTTATGCGCAGCACCGGCTGCTCGAACGAGCGACGATCGATGAATTCACCGCACGCGTGCAAATTGGAAACTCCGCGAGAGCGATTGGCTGGGATGTGCCGGTTGAGCCGTCGTCGAGCGGCGAATATTTCTCGCCGCATAGTTTTGGACATACTGGATTCACGGGAACTTCTATCTGGATCGATCCTGAGAAACAATTGTTTGTGATTCTGCTGACGAACCGCGTTTATCCGACGGCGGAAAATATCAAGATTCGCCAGGTGCGGCCGATTTTGCATGATGCCGTCGTCGAGGGATTGGGGCTTGCGACGGGGCGTGCCGCGGCCCATTAGTTCATTCGGTACATTCTCGAAACACTCCGGCCTTCTCTCCGTGACGAAGCATTTCCAAAGTTATAATTCCGAAGATGAAAACGCGCGCGCCTAAAGTGCCTGCAACGGAGCGGCGAAATCCACGCTCGTCGGGGCTGGATCGCAAGACGACGATCGAGATTTTGCGAATTATCAATCGCGAGGATGCGAGCGTGGCGCGTGCGGTGGCGCGGGAACTGCCTGCGATCGCGCGGGCTGTGGACGCGATTGCGCTGGCGTTTCTGCGCGGCGGGCGGTTGATTTATGTGGGCGCGGGCTCGAGCGGGAGAATGGGGGCGCTCGATGCATCTGAGTGTCCGCCGACGTTCGGGGTGCCACGCGCGCGCGTGCAGGCCATTATTGCCGGCGGGCGAACCGCGCTGACTGACGCCGTCGAAGACGCCGAGGATTCGGGGGTGCGAGGCGCGCGAGAAATTGCTGCGAAGCACGTGGGCGCGAACGATGTGGTGGTCGGGATCGCCGCAGCGGGTACGACACCATTTGTGCTTGGGGCGCTTCGTGAGGCGCGGAAACGCAAAGCGTTTACGGTGGCGCTGACGGCGAATCGCGGCGCGGCGATCGCGAAATTGGCACGTGTTACGATCGCACCGGAGACAGGGGCGGAAGTGATTACAGGCTCGACGAGGATGAAAGCGGGGACGGCGCAGAAAATGGTCCTGAACATGCTTTCAACTGGAGCGATGGTGCGCGCGGGGCGCGTTTACGACAACTTGATGATTGATGTGGCGATGACGAATCAGAAGTTGCGGCGACGTGCGGTGAGGATACTCGAACAGGCGAGCGGGAAGATGGCGTTGACGGCGGAACACGCGTTGCGTCAGTCGGGACACGATTTACGGACGGCGCTCGTGATGTTGAAGAGCGGTGCAACGCGTGATGAAGCGAGAAAACGGCTTGCCGCCGCGGGCGGAGATTTAAGAAAAGCGCTCGAGAACGGCGCGGCGCTGCGCGGGCGCCCAAGAAAATAAACGCATGGACCGATTCAAAATCGAAGGCGGACGCCGGCTCGAAGGCACGGTGCGGATCAGCGGCTCGAAGAACGCCTCGCTGCCGGCGATGGCCGCGGCGCTGCTGACGAACGAGCCGGTGCATCTCACGAATATTCCAGCGGTCCGCGACATCATCACGATGGCGAAGCTGCTCGCGCACATGCGCGCGAAGGTGCAAAGCGAAGTTTACCCGCCGACTGAAGTCACCATCAGCGCCGAAGAGATTTCACACGCGGAAGCGCCGTACGAACTGGTGAAAACGATGCGCGCGTCGGTGCTGACGCTCGGCCCGCTCGTCGCGCGATTCGGCTATGCGCGCGTGTCGCTGCCCGGCGGATGCGCCATCGGCGCGCGGCCGATTGATCTTCATATACAGGCACTCGAAAAAATGGGCGCGACGATCACAGTTGATCACGGGTATGTGGAAGCGCGGGCCAAGCGACTGCATGGAGCGAAAATTCATTTCGAAAAGATAACGGTGACGGGAACCGAAAATATTCTGACGGCGGCCGTGCTCGCGGAGGGCGAAACCGTCCTGATGAATGCGGCGCGGGAACCGGAAGTGACCGATCTCGCGGAACTGCTGATCAAGATGGGCGCCAAAATCGAGGGGCTGGGAACTTCGGAACTTCGGGTTCAAGGCGTGGAGAAACTTCACGGGACGTCGCACGCGGTGATTCCGGATCGCATCGAGACAGGAACATTCGTCGTCGCCGCCGCGATCACGGGCGGAGATGTGACGCTGACGAATTGCGCGCCGCGGCATTTGACGGTCGTGCTCGATCATTTGAGACGATGCGGCGTCGAAATCGACGAGCTGAGCGAATCGTCCATGAGGGTGCGCGCACGTAAAGGGCTTCGCGGCGCGGATATTACGACGGAAGAGTATCCTGGTTTTCCGACCGACATGCAGGCGCAATATGTGGCGCTTGCAACGCAGGCGGAAGGAACGTCGGTGATTACGGAGACGATTTTCGAGAACCGCTTTCTGCATGCCAGCGAAATGATCCGCATGGGCGCGAACATTTCAGTTGATGGGCGGCAAGCGATCGTGAGAGGGCCATCCAAGCTGAGCGGCGCCGCGGTGATCGCCTCGGACCTGCGAGCGAGCGCTTCACTCGTTCTTGCCGCGCTGGTTGCGAGTAATACGACCTACATTGACAGGATTTATCACTTGGATCGCGGCTACGAATACCTCGAAGCCAAACTGCGGGATCTTGGCGCAAACATCGAGCGGCTTTCGAGTCCTTCCTAAAATGAAAAAGGGAGGCGATTGCGCGCCTCCCTTCCGAACATGACTTCAAATTGTAGAACCTTGCCGCGACAGAATTAAGCGCTGGTTCCTTTTTCCTGTTTGTCGCGCGCTTCCTTCAGCAGGGCCTTGCGGCTGAGGCGAACTTTGTTGCCCTCAATCGCGAGGACCTTGACCATCACCTGATCGCCTTCCTTGAGCGCGTCGCGAACCGAGCGGATGCGCTGCTCGGCAATTTCGCTGATGTGCAGAAGGCCGTCCGTGCCAGGGAAAATCTCCACGAAGGCGCCGAACTCGGCGATACGAACCACTGTGCCGAGATAGGTTTTGCCGATTTCGGCAGTGGCCGTGATATCGCGGATCATTTTCAGCGCCGTTTCAGCGGCTTTGCCATCGGAGGCGAAGACATTCACTTTGCCGTCGTCGTTGACATCAATTTTCACGCCGGTTGATTCCGTGATCGAGCGAATCTTCTTGCCGCCCGGTCCGATCAAATCGCGGATTTTGTCCGTCGGAATCGTGAGCATGAAGAGGTGCGGAGCGTACGGAGAAATCTCGGTGCGCGCCTTGTCAATGGTGCGGTCCATGATGTCGAGAATCTCGATACGCGCCTTGCGAGCTTGCGCCAGAGCTTCTTTCATCATCGGAATGCTGACGCCGCCGACCTTGATGTCCATTTGCAGCGCGGTGATTCCCTGCCGCGTTCCGGCCACTTTGAAATCCATGTCGCCGTAGTGATCTTCCGCTCCGGCTATGTCCGTGAGAACCGCGAAGTTCGAGCCCTCGACAACAAGGCCCATGGCGATTCCCGCGCAGGCTGATTTCATCGGCACGCCGGCATCCATGAGCGCGAGCGAACCGCCGCAAACCGTGGCCATCGAAGATGAACCGTTCGATTCGAGGATGTCCGAGACGCAGCGCATGGCGTACGGAAAATTTTCTTCGGCCGGGAGCAGGCTCAGGAGAGCGCGCTCGGCAAGAGCGCCGTGGCCGATTTCGCGACGGCCCGGCCCGCGAAGGAACTTGACCTCGCCAACCGAGAACGGCGGGAAATTGTAATGGAGCATGAAACGCTTGAAGGATTCTTCTTCGAAGAGAAGATCGAGGCGCTGC
>Ga0182015_10002368_pt1 | contig 22942 bp, 18 predicted proteins | sample 712P3MmetaG_FD_120478 | JGI IMG/M metagenome (GOLD analysis project Ga0182015, IMG submission 120478) | Permafrost microbial communities from Stordalen Mire, Sweden - 712P3M metaG | ecosystem: Environmental > Terrestrial > Soil > Wetlands > Permafrost | place: Sweden: Stordalen | collected...
GGTAGACCAACGACGCCAGATAACGCGGTCCGCGAGTACCTGCTGGCGCAGAAGACAATGGCCAAGGGTGAACTGAGCCAGGCCGTGCTCGAGGGTGTGGTTGGTGGTACTGCCGCCTTTGTGAAGTGCAACCCTCTGTTCGTGCGGGGTAGTACGGGACCAAAGCCAATCGAAAAAACGATCTGACTTCTCAATATCGAACTAAACTCCGGCAATAGGTTCTCAAATTCGGCCTTCACGTGCTCGGAGCAATTACTGAGCACGTGCGCCAGGACTGGCCTTTTCTACTGATCGGCTTCCGGTATCAGGGCTAACCGTTGTTTCGCATTACTTCCTCGCACTCGACGGATTTTGCTCGGGTTGTGCGCAGGATCGGATTGCCGTCTCTCATGTTCCACCTCGGGTAAAAGTGATGCGCATTGACATCGTTTGCTGCCTATCGATGCTGTGCAACCTTCGGTGCCGATATTGCGATGTTTACCCGATGCTGGGCGATTCAAGGCGCATGAGCTTAGAACAAGTTCAGCGAATTTTCGTCAATGTGCACGAACATTTTTCCCGGCTCGATAAACCCATACACATCAACTTCCAATGGTATGGTGGCGAGCCGCTTCTAATCCCACCGGAGAGTTATCGAAAAATCTTCGATCTTCAGCGCCTGGTTTTCAATGGGTCAGGTCACCGGATAACCAATAGTGTTCAGAGCAACTTCATCCTGATCGATGAGGAGCGGATCGCCCTCCTCCGAGACCACTTTGACGTCGTCGGCGCGTCACTCGACCTCTTCACCGATCTGCGTGTAAACAAGGCGGGCGTGTGCCAGGAATTTCAGGCAGTCACCAATCTGGAAAACGTTTTAAGCGCTGGCGTTGAAGTAAGTGGCATTACCGTTCTCACCCGACCCAATCTGCCGCATATCTCGGAAATCTATGAGTTCTACCGCGATCGACGGATGTCCTTCCGGCTACTTCCGCTCGAACGCGGTCTCTACGCAGCAGGTCAAGACTTCGAGGTGACGCCTGGCGAAACTCTTGAGGCGCTATGTAGACTGGCCGACGTGTGGCTTTCCGACAGTAATCCAGTGCCAGTCGAGCCGCTCAGTCGCTACCTCTTTCTCGTTCGGCACATGCTTGGCCATCCTGGAAACCGCGTCGGCCTCTATGACCGAGAGGAGTGGATGTCGATTCTCCTCATCAGCACCGACGGCACTGTTCGGGGCTATGGCGATCGATTCCAAGAAACTCTTGGAAACATCTTCGATCTCTCGCTCAGCGAGATCCTTTTCGGACCTCGATTCCATTCCGCTGCCCAAACCGCGCGGAACCGAATGCAAAGAACCTGCACGGGGTGTTCTTATCTGGGTCGAGCGTGTTCAGGAGATCCGATTGCCGAGAGTCAGCAGGACTTAGTTGAGTTCGATGACTTCGGAAATGTTCGCTGTGTCGTGGCTCGCGGCGTGATTTCATACCTTGAGGATCGGCTCCAGCGGAATCGGGGTTGGGTTGATGGATCCATCGGCGCTGCGGTGTGCGAGCCGTACTCATCCCTCACGGAGGTCTGATGGCTGCATCAGTATTCGCGTGTCTGGCGCATCCCGCTTGCGCTCCTGCGAGGCGTCGACACCTTTTGTCCAGCATCCTTATCGAAGACGTCCAGGTGCGGATCTCGGGTTTTCTCCGTCAGTTCAGCGATGAGATCCGGAAGTCGTCTTCAGGCCTAGTGGAAGTTTTGTCTTCGTGGGAGAAGGGAGAAGCCTCCTACCAGGAGGCTATGGGTCTACCCATCGGGCTGCTCCCCTTTCGCGCGCCCTCAGTAGACAGGACATGGGCCGCCGCTGCTTCGGCGCTGCACCTTACCGCAGCTGGTCGCCGCGGCGAATGGGAAGCGTCGTTTAATCGACCGATTTCTCTTCGATGGGGTACGTTCGTCACACCGGCGTTGCGGCGCCTGGTGGTATCCGATGGAGACACCCCGAGACTCCGTCTTTTTGCTGCCAATGGTTTCGAATCCTCGATCGACCTTTTCCCCACAACCTCACCTGAAGCGTCAGCAGGTTGGCAAGCGCTCGAGGAGATCGACGTCATCAATCGGAGCTTTGTTATCCTGGATCCGGAGGATCCGTTGCTTTTCCCCCTCCCCATGCTTGAGGTGAGGCATTCCACTCAACCGCCCGATCTGGTAGCTAGAACACTCCGCAGCGCTGTTTCTCTGATTCGTGACTTCGCAGCGGAATATGCCCCATGGATCGAAGATGTCCTTTGGGCGCTGTTCCCGGTGTGCCCACCCAACGAGCAAGGGTATTCCAGCGGATCTGTCAAAGGGCTTTACGGAATCATCTACGAATCGTTCCCCGTATCGCCGCTCCACGCAGCCGAGGGCCTGATCCATGAGGCTTGCCACCAGTACTACCATCTCGCACAGCTCGAAACTCTGTTCGCCAATGGCCAGGACACGCGGCTTTATTGGTCGCCCTACCCGAAGCAAGATCGACCGATCGATAGGATTTTGCTAGCATTTCACGCCTTCGCGAATCTTGTATTCTTCTATCGTGCATGCTTGGCTGGAGGAATGCCATTTGAGACCGAACGTGCGAAGGTTGAGATTTCTTTTCACATCGATAACCTCCAGCCGTTTAGTGAAGCGCTTGAGCACTCCCCCGGACTCACGGCAGATGGTCGCGCCTTATTCGAAGCGATTCACGAAAGGTTGTTCGGATGATCTCGACCTTCAATCGACCTGCCGTTTTTTTTGTGAATGGGCTTGGTGATCAACTAATAGCCCTACCCACGATGCGTGCCCTTGCCCATTTGTTTCCGGGAACCATCCAGCTCATGCTCGGCGAAGGCAATTATTGCTTTTTGTTCAATACAGTCCGCCGTCAAAATCAGGACCCTATTCGCCTATGGTGGACAGATCCTTCCGCAGGAAAGATTGACGTTGGGCGGATCATGGAGCGTGCGGCACCCTGTGACCTCTTCATCAGTCTAAGTACGTGGAATTCGCCCTCGATCATGGAACTCGCACAAAAGATGGGAGCCAAGCGAAGCGTCGGATTCTTTGATTGCTTCGATGATGCAGTTCTACTTGAAGATTACGGTCACATGTTTGACTATCTGTTTGCAATTGCGCAAAAGTTAGAGCCGTCCCTCTGTTTCGATGACTTCAGTGCATCCCCCGATTATTCATCTGCTGCCGCTGCTGCGGGTGCCGAATTCGTAACTCGGCATATGAGGCTGGGGGAGCGACTGCTATTCGTCCATCCTGAGACCAGCGACGCGAGAAGAATGTGGACGACCCAAGATTTTTCGTGGGTTCTGACACACTTCCTCGACGAGCGACCCGAGTTCCGAATTTTCATTTCAAGCCTCGAACGACAAAAGCTCGATATCGGCCCTTACCAGGATCGCTTGATTGAATTCGACCTGCATCTGGAGCTGGCCCTCGCGAGCATGCGGTACGCGGATCTCTTCCTTGGCATCGACTCCTGCTTCCTCCATGCTGCCGATCTGTTCCGCGTTCCAGGGGTAGGGCTGTTCGGACCAACCAGACCGGAAGAATGGGGTTTTCGGATCTCTCGGCATTCCCGCCACGTATACGGCGAGGGCTCGATGAACCGGGTGCGCCGGGTAGCGGTACTTGATGCACTCCTCGCAGTCGTATCGGAGGTAGCGTTCGAGCCGCCTAAGGCAGCTCGCCTGATGAATGCCTAACGGAGCACGCGAAAAATCCTGCAAACAAGTCGTTGCGGCATGAAAGTGCGGTCTTGCGGCAACCATCGTCGTTGAGTCCCATGACACAGCTCGGCAATTGAACTAAAACCGCGCCTGAGAACCGAAAATTGATGCATACGCATGACTTCGACTGGCTGCTCGACCCAATCACCGTCGATACATTTCGACGTGAATATCTTGAAAACAAGCCCCTGCATGTGTTCGGTCGAGCAGCAGATTGGTTTACGGGCTTGTTCTCTCTAGAAGACCTGGAGCATATTTTGTGGCAGGAGGAAACCCAGGTCGCTCGCTCCGTTACATTATTAAAATCTGGCGAGCGCATCTTCCCTGCACGTTCAAATGCCACGCGACTTCGAAACTGGGTCGACGCCCAATATGCAGATGGCGCAACGGTTCTTCTCCCGGCAGTGGGTCGCTTCATTCCGAGTGTGGCCAGGCTCCAGCGGTCCGTCGAACGCTTCGCCGGAGGTCACGTCATCGTCAATGCTTACCTCACGCCTCCAGGCGCGCAAGGCTTCGAACCGCACTTTGATCCGCATGACATTTTTGTGTTACAGGTCGCAGGTGCGAAGCATTGGCGGCTCTTTAAGCCTGCGGTCGTGCTTCCGACCCGGGCGCAGGCACGCGCCGTAGCAGTTTGGGAACTTGCTGAGCCGATGACATCGCTCGCCCTGAAACCAGGTGATTTCCTGTATCTGCCCCGCGGAGTGGTTCATGAGGCTCGAACTCAGGACGATGCATCTCTTCACCTGACGATCGGATTCGAACTTCCTACTTGGGCGGAGGTAATTGAGCAATGTGTCCGAGGAGCGGCCGACCTATCGCTTGCGTTACGGCGCAGCGTTGCTGCTAGTCCCGAGCCCGGCCCGGAACTACGTGGGGTGCTCGACGAGCTCCGAGCCCTGGGTAACACAGCTGACATTGTTGGCCAAGCTGTTGAGCGAATCCGTGGGACTTTCTTGGCCGGCCTTTCCCCATTGCCTCGGCAGGAGCTCGGCGGATCGAATCCACTCAGCGTCCGATCGGCCGATGACTACGTTGAGCGCGTGCACGGCATGTTGGCGGAAGTATTCACGACAGACACCGCCGTTCATATCGCATTCCCGGGCTTAGGGTTCACGCATGACGATGGAAGGGTCCCGACAACATTGAACGAGCCACTCTTTATGGAGCCTGCGCTGAGATTCATCGCGACGTCTGAAGCTGCATTTCGAGTGTGCGACTTACCCGTCGGTGTCGGCGACCAAGCTAAACTCTTATTCGTCCGGCGCTTGGTGATGTCAGGACTGCTACAGCTGGCTGGCTCCGCCCCTTAATTGTTAATTGTTGCGCCTCGCCAAAACCTCGCCCATCCGCTACGCTAGGCTGCCGCACGGTGTAGAACTTCCTCGACGACTCTTGCCCTCATACAAATACCGCTCGCCGTACACGTCCATAGAGTTCCACCCAGTCCATGCCTCCGGTGTTTCACGAACCCGAAGACGGCCTCCAGACTGCCGGTTGAATAACCGGATTCCCCCTGCGGACTGGCTTCTCGGGTCGTGAAACTTGAGATCCGGCGGTGGACTACTTTTCCTCCGCCGCATGGCCCCGCTTTCTATTTTTGTTCCGGCGTTTAGAACAGTCTCAAACGTTGCGAAACCCGCCTTAAAAAGACTCTTGCGTTTTGCGAAATTGCACTGTAGAGTGTGGGGCGCGTGATCGCGGCTGTCAAATCCGGTCGTGGATGAAGCAAAGGAGAAGAAGACGATGGATGGTTTGCTGATTACTCACGGCGGCAAGCGGTATTTTGTCCGTCCCGAACTGCTTGAATTGTGCCAGGTTTCTGAAGCCGAACTGCGGGAAGCGGAAAAGCACAAGGCTCTTCCCACCGATCCAGTTGTGGCGTTGCCGGTTCACGGGAAGGAACTGTCACTGGAGCACTTGGCCGGCGTTGTCGGTGGTACCAAATCGATCAGCGAAACCACCAGAGAAACCATCATGTGCCCCAGCCTCTTCTAGGTTGACTGCTAGCGCGGACGGGCGTGCTTCGGTCCAGCGGAGGTGCCCTTCCGCCTTTCAAAAGATTGTGCTGAACCTCGATGCGCTCCTAAAGTCGGAATCGCTAAAAACGCATTTTGACGGGACACATAGGTCTGTTTCGCCGGAAACAACCTGGGCCCGAATGTGTCCTTTCCTCTCATCCCTAGGTATCACGCGTCTGGCGAATGTCACCGGGTTGGATCGCGTCGGTATTCCTGTGTACATGAGTTGTCGTCCAAACTCCCGTTCTCTAGCTGTTTCGCAAGGTAAAGGGCTTAGTAACATTTCCGCCAAGGTTTCGGCTCTCATGGAGTCCACGGAACAGTGGCATGGGGAATTCAACTCATGCCTCACGCGGGTTGAATCCTACGCGCACCTCAAAAGCGGTGCGCTGGTTTGCGATCCGGACCTGCTGCCCCTAGTCGAGAGGAGCACTTTTACAAGCAGCCGCCCGATTCCATGGGCGATGGGTGCCGACCTCCTCAGCGGCAGGCCGATATGGGTGCCGTATGAGATGGTCCATGTGAACACAACCGTGCCTTTCGTGCCGGGAAGCGGCTGTTTTGTCAGCGGCTCGAATGGTTTGGCTTCGGGAAACAACCTCCTGGAGGCTATTCTTCACGGCTTGTATGAGCTGGTTGAACGGGATGCTCTGGCGCTCTGGGAACTTGCCACGCCGGACCATTGGTCATATCGGCGGGTGGATGGCGCGAGCATCGACGATCCCGCATGCCGCTGGCTTCTGGCGCAATTCGAGAAAGCCAACATCGCGGTGATGATATGGGAAATCGGCAGCGATGTGGGGTTGCCCGTTTTTGTGTGCATTATTTCCGACCGGGAGAGCGACTCGTTGTTCAGGCCGCTGCCGGCTGCTTCCGGGTCAGGGTGTCATTCGGATCGCGCCGTCGCGTTGTCGAGGGCGCTCAGCGAGGCCGCTCAGTCCCGTTTAACGTCTATCGCGGGTTCCAGGGACGATATGTATCGCTCCCAATACGGTACGACGCAGTCCGAGGGTGCCATTCAGTTTTACCGCAAACTGGCTAACGATGCTCAAGCGAGCGTGGACTTCATCTCGGCTCCCACGTTCAAATCTCCGACTCTGGCGGAAGACCTGGTCCACTTGCTAGATAGCCTGAAGCGGATTTTGATCGAACACGTGGTGGTGATCGACCTTTCCTATCCCGGACTTCCGGTATCGGTAGCGCGGGTGATTGTGCCGGGTCTCGAAGGTCCCACGCACGCAAAGAGCTACCGCCCCGGTCCCCGGGTGCGGTCGAGGGCGTCATGGAAGCAGTAATCTTCTTGGGTCCCACGCTTGCCCTGGAAAAAGCGAAGGAACATCTCGATGCGCTGTATTGCCCGCCGGTCGCGCAAGGGGACGTTCTGCGCGCCCTGGCCCACCAGCCGCGCCTCATCGGCATTATCGACGGCTACTTCGACACCGTACCGGCCGTGTGGCACAAAGAGATTCTTTACGCCATGGAGCGCGGAGTTCATGTTTTTGGGGCTGCCAGCATAGGTGCGCTGCGCGCCGTCGAGTTGGAGCCGTTCGGCATGACGGGGATCGGACAGATTTTTGAATGGTTCAGATCCGGGCAGTTGGAAGACGACGACGAAGTCGCGGTCGCGCACGGGCCTGCGGAGTCGGGCTATAAGGCCGTCTCGGAAGCGATGGTGAATATCCGGCATGCCGTTCGGAAAGCGCAGGAAGATGGCTTGATGACCGATGAGCTGGCTTCTCGGTTCCTGTCTGCCGCCAAGAGCCTGCCTTATTCCCAGCGGGATTTCCGCCGTACAATGCAGATTCTGGCCGACGAAATGAAACCGGCAAAACGCCGGGAGTTGACCGACTATTTTAAAGATCTCCATCCGTCGCTAAAGGAGGCCGATGCGGTGCTGCTGCTGCAGCGCGCGGCGTCTTTCCTTAGCTCAAATCCCGCTCCGATGCGGTTGCCATGTCCGGTTGAGAATACCGTGTTTCTGCACAGGACGCTCGATGACGCGGGGCTCATTGGAGTAGCTCACGGTGCCGCCCGGACCGTTGCCTCGGCATTGACGACCGAGCAGTCCGAGACGGCCACGGTTCGTCGTGAAATTCTGCTCCGGGCTTTGGCGCGGCGGGAGGCGCCCCGGCTGGGCTTGGGCTGCAGCGATCCCGAACTGGAGGAGGCGACTCGCGCTTTTGCCTATTCCCTCGACTTTCCTTCGGTGGAAACCATGAAAGATCAGCTGGATGCCGCCGGGATCGCGGGTCCCGTTTTTTCGACGATGATGCGGGACGCGGTCCTGCTCGAAAAACTAGACCGCGCTTATGATCGCGATCTCCGCGCGGGAGCCGCCGACAACAAGAAGATACGCACGTTTCGGTGGCGCCGATGATGCATCCCTAGTCCATCGGGCGAGTGGGGCTTCGGGCCGCGACGAGCGAATATTCAATCGCATGGAGCAGAGAATCTGATGCAGAGCGTGGCTGTTTTTCGCAAGAAGGCGCTGCTTTTTCTGCTGGCGCAGCGGGAGGCGCAGCGGCTCGGCCTGTCGGTGGAAGCAGACGAAATCGAGGCTATTGTCCACGTGATTCGTAGACAGAACCGTCTGTCGACGGAAGAAAGCCTGAATGAATGGCGTGCCGCCGTAGGCTTCGACCTCCCGTGCTTTCAGGCGTTCATGCGTGAATGCGCCGTTGTCGCAAAGCTAGACGGCGTCCTGGACGACCAGCTCTCTGCTCTGGCGGAGAAACTGATGCGCATCGACCAAGTGCGGCAATCCTCTATGCAGGATTTTCCCGCGTTGCCGCCCGTCTCCGCCGACGGGTGGATGCAGGTCAACGTATCGTTGAGCCGCCGCCGGGATGGTTCCGCCATTCCCGCCGCCCTGGCGCTTTTCGATTACCTCCGGGAACGGCTTCCGGAATGGCGTACCACAGGCGCGGTTGCCCGCTTCTTTTTCCTTCGCAAGCCGCCCGACCTTCGGTTGCGGTTTTTGTGCCCCAACGGGGAGTCTAAGGTAGCCCGCGAGCTGGAACTCGCGCTGCGGCGGTTGGAGCAGGACGGATTTGTTCTAAGCTTTTTTCGAAGTCCTTACGAGCCGGAGCAGACGCGCTTCGGAGGCGCCGAGGCGATGCGGCTGGTCCACGATTATTTCGATGTCGATTCCTCGCAATGGCTGCTTCTCCAGCGGATGGGTGTGGCAAAACGCTGCAGCTTTCTCGCCACCACTTTGCTGACGGGAGTCTTAAATCATCTGTTCGCGGCGGTCGTCGGCGATCCTGCCGAGGTGTGGGACATCTGGTGCCAGTGCACGGGGTTGATCGGAGAAGAAAGCGCCCCCATGGCTGGCGACTGCCTGAATCCGGTATTCGCTTCTATCGACGAGCTTCGTCCGGTGGCTTCGCCGGAGGAGATTGCGATCCTCGATGCTTATGAAGCAGCGAACCTGGCCATGGCGGCCGGACTGAAACAGGTTTGGTCCCAAGGAAAATTACAACGCGGCGTGCGCGGGATTCTCGCGACTGTAGCGATGTTTGTGCTCAACCAGCACGGAATCGATCAGAGCGCCCAGACGCTGTTGGTTCATAAGATACTCCAGGGCTTCGAGGCGAAAGGCGACGCGGTTGGTTCACAATGAAACGGGACAACCCTTCAGGCCGTGGAAACGGGATGGATGTCGGCCCGGTGTTATTCCGCTGTGCCTGCTTTCCAGTGGAAATGGCGGACTCGATCAGTTCTCCGGACCTTGCGATTGAAGCCGACTCGTGGCTGGATCGCGAAGAGAATCTCCGCTCCGTCGCCGAAGGCTTGGCCGAGGAGCTTTACCGCGCGGTGCCGATCGAACCGGATCGCACGGTTCGCGCCCTCTTACTCGCTTTGAGACGGGCCCTTCACGGTTCGCTGCGGCCGGTTCCCGGCGAAATGCTCGACGGCGCTCTCGCGTCGTGCGCCCTTCCCTACGAGACCAAGAACGCCCTTGAAAGGCACGCGGCCAGCCGTTTGCACATGTCGCGCGACCGGGAGCAATTCGACCGGACGTACGCGGAGGCCGCTGCCCGCGAACGCGCCGCTTTGTATTTGGTTACCGCGGATGATGCGTTCAGAAAAGCGCTCTATCTCGCGAGTCCGGCGACAATAAGCGCACTGGGACGTTTGCAGTCTGCCTCGGACAAACAACGGCGGCGTCTTGAGGAGACACTCCATTCTTATCTGATGCGTGCAGTCGGGCGAGCTACGCCGAACGGCGCATGGTCGGGAGTTGCACTTGAGGGGCGATGTCAAGCATCCGGCGCCTTCGTCTTTACCCCGATTCTGGAACCGTTCGCGGCGGCCATCCGGGCTATCGCGAATCAGGAACCTTGGTGCCCGGAGGTCCCGCCGCGTGTCAATCCCACTTTGCGGAGGGAGGGTTCGCAGTGGAAGTTCGAGCGCGTTCAGAATGGTAAATCGATAAGCTATCGCTTGGAGGACCATCCGTTACTGGCGCAGCTCGTGCATTTTCGGGCCGGGAACCAAGCCCTTCCGTCCGAAATATGCGCCCGGAAAGACCTCGTCCAAGCGGGTATCCTGCTTTCAGGTCTCGAATTGCCCCGAATCTTCCGGGATCCGTGGGACGCGATTGATCAGGTCATTCCGTTTCTGCCGGCATCCGAACAGCCGGCATGGCGCGATTGTATCCTAGATCTCCGCGGTATCGCCGAGCGGCTTGGACGTGAATATGAAGCCTTCCCGCTCGACGCGCTCCAGGCAGGAATGGACGAGGCGCGACTACTGCTCGATGCGCTACTCGCCCGTTACCAAGTTCCTCCGCTTTCCAGGGACCGTCATGTGCTTCTCGCAGACCGGCGGGTGGCCCTCTCGTCGCTTCCGCCCGCGGGTTTGAAGGACCGGGCGCAACGCGCGATCCGTGCTTATTGGGCGTTCGATCGCTACGGTGCGGGGGAGAAGCATGCCCGGCGCGCGCGGCGGTTTTTCGGACAGCTTCCGTCGGACGGGATGAGCTTGTTTGATTTGGCCTCCCGGGAACGCATCGAGGATGGTTCGGACGATTCGGACGACGAGTGTCTGACCCGATGGCGCACGGAACTTGCACCGGTCGCTCACAATCGCAGGCATGAGTTATGCGCCTGCGGACACAGCTCGTGCGTCCCGCCGGGCTCGAGTGTCGTAATGGTCGACGACGGGGACCGTCTCAGACTGGGCGGCATCAGCCCCGATCCATGCCTGCTTTACTCTCGATTCAACGCGCTGTTCCGGACTTCCGGCCAAGACGATTCTTTTTTCGAATGGTACCGCTCCGGGATCGGCTATACAGAGTCCATCTTTCCCGGACTGCTTTTCACGGATGTGGCGCTTTCGAGCCCCTCCAGCATGAACGCGGCGGCACGGCGTAACATGACGGGTCGCCTTCTGGACGTTTCGCGCGACGGTGTAGGGACGTTACGCTTCTATTCCGACTCAACGGAATGGCCCAAGCTGCGGGCTGGTGCCGACGCCCCGGCGATTGTGCCGCGCGTTCACACAGCAGCGGCGCTAGATGGCTCTGACCCGCATGAGCTCGTGATTCAGCAGTTCGCGTTCCTGCATGGGCGTCCGAATCTTCTTTTCCCCCTTCCGCCTTTCAGCGATGAAAGCGAGACCTGGCACCATTTGCCCCGGCTGATGCTCGATGACGTCACCGTCAGTCCGGAGCGCTGGACGCCGGGACAGGAACTGGTGGACGAACTCGGTTCTCGGAGTGGCCCGGAGCGCTATCTCGCGTGGCGCAGGTATGCGCGGCAGGCGGGTATAACGGAACTCGGCTACGTTCGTTCCGGGCAGGGCGGGTTACCAATTCTTTTCCGTCCGGACAGCGTGCTCGATATCGACTTACTGGGCCAGCGTCTAAGCAAACAAGGCGGGCCTCTGTTTATTCAGGAAGCCTCGCCTTCCCCCCGTAATTCCTGGCTGAAGGACGCGCGCGGTTTTCACTACTCGGCGGAACTTGTGATAGCCTGGCACGGCGATCAGGCTTTTTGGTCTTCCTATCTGGGCTACGAAACGTCATGAAAGTCTTATTGATTTTTCCTCCAGGCACAGACCCGCGCAGCCCGCATCTGGCTCTCCCGTACCTGGCGGCCGCGCTTCGCGGGGCGGGCATACAGACGGAGCTTCTCGATCTCGATATCGACGGTCTCCTTGCGCTTCTCCGTCCAGCCAGTCTCGCCAGGTCTGGCGAACGGGTGCGCCGGAAACTGTCCCCCGGTCAACCTCAGGACGCGCGGCTCCTTCGACTTTCGGAAATTCTCCCCGAACGCGCTCCCGACGCCTTAAGTGTAATGCGGGACCGGGAACGATTCTATGATCCGACTGAGTTCGCGTCGGCCCGTGAAACCATCTTCAATTGTCTGGAACTGGTTTCGGCGGCATCCTCCGAGCCGGTTTCTTACAATATCGCCCCGGTCGCCTACGACGTCGCGGATATCGATCCGCAGTCGATGAAAGATTTGTTGCGGATCACCGCGAACCCAAACGCGAATCTGTTCGCCGAGTACTGGGATAGCGAGATCTTTCCGAAGGTGCGCAGGAGCGCGCCGGATCTGATTGGAATTACCATCACCAACCAGCAGCAGATTATTCCCGGCCTGATGCTCGCAAGAGAGCTTCGCCGGCAGGGCTATTTCGTTGTACTGGGTGGAACCGTTTACAGCAAGTTTGTGAGCCAGATCCAGGCAACTCCGGCTTTTCTGGAGACGTTCGCGGACGGATTGATCGCGTACGAAGGCGAAACCGCGATCATCGAACTGGTCCGCCAGTTGGAGGGAGGGCGGGATTTCTCAAGAGTCCCCAACTATCTTTATTGCGAAAGCGGAGTCGTTCGCTTTACGCGCAAACATACTGAAGACGCCGCCTCGCTGCCAACCCCCGATTTTTCCGACCTGCCACTGGAGCGCTACCTCGCCCCCGAACCCGTCCTGCCGATTCTGTTCGGAAAAGGCTGTTACTTCAACCGCTGCAAGTTTTGCGATATCCCCCATATTAATCACATTGCGGGGAAAGCTTACCGGCTGCGTCCGATCCCGCTGATCGCGAAAGACATTCTTGAGCTGAACAGCCGTTTCGGCTGCCGCCACTTCGAATTTACCGATGAGGCGCTCGCGCCACGCCTGCTGGAACACCTAGCCGACGAGTTGGAGCCTCATGCTGCAAAGGGTCTGCAATTTGTAGGCTATGCCCGCCTGGAGGGTGGCTTCACGAAAGAGGTTTGCCGTAAGATCGCCCGCATGGGCATGCGAAAGGTGTTTTTCGGACTGGAATCCGGCGCTCAGGAAACGCTGGACCACATGGACAAAGGGATTCACGTTGCGGAGGTGCCGGGCATATTACACAACTGCCGGGAGGCCGGTATTGCGTTTCATCTGTTTTCCATTGTGGGCTTTCCCGAAGAATCGGAATCGAGCGCCCGCAAAACCCTCAATTTCTTCCTTGACAACCGGAAGGTGGTGGACCATCCCGATAACAGCTTCGATATCCACCGTTTCGGACTGGACCTGCGCACCCGTTACTTCGATGAAGCGCCGAGCTTCGGCGTACTGATTCTCCCCGAAACCCTTTCCAAGGAATTCGCCTTCCACGCTGGCAGAAACTGGCGCAACGCCCGAGGACTGTCGCATGAACAGGTGGAGAGGCTGCTGCATGAGTTTAACCTGCTTGCCCGGCTGGCATGCCGGAACTACCAGGCTTCAGGCGTTCACCTTTGGCCCGGGTTCGAGGAGTATGCGGTCTTATACGCGAGCCACTATACCGGCAAGCCATTTCGCTGGCGGACGTCGTTCCCGGAACTTTCTGATTCGGGGAGGTACCGCCTGCGATGGAATCCCTCGGCGGTCGTCGAGAGAGACGGCACGGTCGTGCAGATCTCGTCGCGGACCGGGCAAGCCGCGGTTCCCGAACGGTTCTTTGCAACTGTAGCGTCCCCGCAGGGACAAACGCCTTCGCGTCTAATCGATTTGCTCACAGTAGGCGACGGCGGATCGACCATTGCTACGCGCCGGAAACTGGATAGCCTAATCCGGGATTCGTTGCTTCAGATTGAAAGGGAACCATTCACGGAGGTGGAGAGCCAGTGACCGGAGTTCGACTTGCGCCGGCGGTGCGTCTTTACGTGGAGTATTCCGATGCCAATGAGTTCGGGTCTCCAGCGTCAACAAAGCTAGTCGACAATTTGCGCGAGGTAATGGCCGATTTGCGTGGGAAGATACGCGCGATGGATCCGTCTGAAGTCGGCGTACGGGGTGCTTCGCTGCTTCAGGAGTTTCGCAACAGTGAACGTTTTCGGAATCTGTCGGATCCTGGCGGCCGGCTGGCGGACCGGGTGTTATATCCCGATCCCGCTTTGTGCAAACCGGCTGCGTTGCAATTTACTCACGTGGATACGGGCGCGGGATTCCGGTTTGAAGTCGACTCCGCTGAATGGCCGGCGGTACACGAATTCATTGCTCAGCTGGCCGGAGACGAGTGTCCGCCCGTGGACGCTGTTCCACGTACTTTGTTCGCCCAACTTGCGGTGAGGGGCATGCTCGTGAAGGCCGATTCCAGCCCAATCTCTTATCAGGCGACGGCCCGCTCGGAGTGGAGTTCATGCGAAATTACCTGGCTGGGGCACAATACTGCCGTTGTGCGATCGGGGAAAGCGGCAGTGATTGTGGACCCGTGGCTGCTTCCGGCCTCGAACCGCTATCCGGAGACGTTTCAACCGGCTCAGCGTGCCGAACTTGGCGGGATTGACGCTTTGATCATTACGCACTCTCACCCTGATCACTTCGATCCGGCGACCCTGTTGCAGTTCAGGTGCGATACGCCTGTCATTGTTCCGCGCGTGCACCGGGAGTCTCTGCTTTCGGTCGAAATGAAAACGCGACTCCTGGAACTCGGTTTCAGCGATGTGCGCGAACTCCACTGGTGGGAATCCGCGTGGATTGCCGACATCGAAGTTGTTGCGCTGCCCTTTTACGGCGAACAGCCAACCAGCGGCGAGCAGTTAATTCCCGAGGTGCGAAATTCCGGCAATGCTTACCTGATTCGCACTCCCGGCGTATCCTGTGCGTTCGTCGCCGACTGCGGACGCGACTCCCGTGGCGACGTTCGCGACGTCGCCCTTGAAGCGTACCGCCGTTTCGGTTCCGTTGATTTCCTTTTCAGCGGCTACCGGGGCTGGCGAATTTACCCGATCCAGCTGGTAGAGTCGTCCGTGCCAGCTTATGCCTTGTTTGTTCCGCCGGACCTTTATGCCGTTCGCCAGTCGATCATGAACGACGCAGCCGAGGCCGTGGACACAGCCGAGCATTGGCATGCCAGGTATTTGGTTCCCTACGCAGACGGGGGAGCGCCCTGGTTTTGGGAAATAGGACTGGGACCGATTCTCGACCGTTCGGAGGGACAGGCAAGAGAGTGGACCCATTTTGATCCTATGCCCGAACGTGTGCTCGATAAGTTGCGGACACGCTCAGCGCCAACAGCCAACACCACTGCACCTTCGCCTGTCCACGGGATGGTCATGCGGCCCGGCGAGTCGGTTTCCATGCTAGACGGGCATCCGAGGATACTAAAAGCCATTCACCACATGTGGCCGTGGAACGAAGCGACTGTTGTTACTGCCGTTTGAGAGCACTCAATGACAGTCTGGACGGACCGCGGGCGCTCCGGGTGCCGATATCTGACTAGCGCTCCCACCTTGATGAATTGCGGCCCGCGTTGAAGCAGGCGCCATCTTCTCAGGGAAGCCAGACTGACGTGCGGCTGTTTGGCTATGTCCCGCGTGAGGGAACATAAGTGGGAGTCAAGTGGCCAGCATTTTGGGGAGTTAGTTCTGCCGCGTCATGATCCCGTGGCCCACCCGACGCCCGGTTCGCTTTTGAAACTGCTGCCACCATGTTCAGACCGCGCTTTCGGTGGACACCTGGATAGTTGTAAATTTACACCGATGAAATCTTCCATGCGGTCGGTCGGCCTATATCTGTTGCATCTCTTAGTGGCCACATTCGGCGCTGTGTTGGCGACCGGAATATTGCTGAACGTTGTGCTTAAACCCTTCGAGCCGCTGATAGGTCATACCCGGCTATTCTCGGTCGCGAAGGGACCCTACTACCCATTACCGATAGTTCTGGCCGCTCTGGCAGGTTATTTCAGCTACATCCGATTAAAGAGCAATTATCGATTCTGGGTGTGGATTATCCCGGCTTTATATCTGGTCACCAAGATAGCCTTGTGGAAACCGTCCAGTGTCCTTGGAGACAACAACTGGGGCACGGCTCTGACTCAGTTTTTCGCGGGTGCGAATTCCTATTACCCCGAAGAGGATATCGTCCTACCCTTCTATACCTCTTTGTCTCTTTGTCCTACACATTGGGGGCATTGTTGGACAGAGGCAACGTGTTTCGCTTCCAGCATCCGACCGAGACTCCTGACCGCTAAACCTCGAGGTTGTTGAAGCAAAGGAGTGCGCCCGCGGTCATCATCACAAAAGCCGGGTAATGCAAAACATATCCGATCACCACTACGACGCCAGCGGCTAGCGCCGCAACAGCATAAATATCAGCCTGGAGCACCGTCGGCGTTTGGTTGACAAGCACATCGCGCAATATTCCGCCACCAATCCCGGTTAGCACTCCCATAAAAATCGCCATCACCGGATTGAGTCCCGCGATGAGCGCCTTTTGTGTGCCGGCGACGGCAAACAGGCCGAGTCCCGCGCCATCGAATAACAACACCAGCCTGCGACGTTTAATGTATAAGAAAATCAAAATTTTGTGTTCTGGCGTGAACCCGGTGTGGAGCCGGTCGGTGCGCGTCGGACATTGGAACAAACTAATGCGGTCGGTTTCTGCGTGGGCGAAGGAACTGTGTGGGAGGCAGGCGAGGGCCGCAACTCGTAGTGGTATCGCCTGTGGCTGAATCGGGACAGTCACAGGTGGCATTTGTCGGCGATGTTCCGATCAGGAAGTAGCTTTCGGTTTTATTCGTCGCACCCATTTCATCCTTTTGCCAGCGTGGTCGAGGAGCGGATCATGTCCGAAGTCCCGTTTTAAGGAGTCCGCCCATCGGCGAGGCTTGGGACGTGGCTTTCGCTCCTGCCCCAGGATGGCAAAGATGGCTGCCGAAGTTTGCCCAAGAGCGCGCGGAGCAAACAGCCCAAAGCTCCGAACAGCGTGCTGATAACCTTCCGGAATGTGCTGGGCCCAACGGTCAATGAACTCCTCCAGCGAGCACTGCACCTCTGCACGGCGACGCAGCTTTTTGTCTTTGTACCAAAACCTGACAGTTCGTTCCCCGATCCAGGTGATGCGACGCTGGGCAATGGGTGGCCGCCTTACGTAGCGACCGGCGTATTGCAGGAAATGCCATTTGTCCTCAAACGACTGAATCTTGATGTTCCACCAGCATTTCCCCAGATGAGTGAGCAGGTCTCCCATCTGGTAGGCGGTTAGCTCCGTCCGGAGCTGACCCGCTCGCAGGGCCGCTCGGAGAAGTCCGATCACGGCCTTCCGCCAAGCCTTCATCAGCCGGTCGTGATCGTAGTACACGCGAGGAATCCAGATGCCGGGGGACACGTGCAATCCTCCCCCGGTGACCATTGTGTGTACATGCGAGTTGAATTCTAACCGCCCGTTGAAGGTGTGGAGAATGGCAATGACGCCAACCCGCAAGCCATGCCTAACACCCACCTGTGCCCGTACGACCTCCGCAGCTAGAGCTGGCAGAGCCCGGGCTAAGGGCGGGTTGTCGCGGAAAAAGGGCCACAGTAGATCCGGCATTGTGAAGGTAATTCCCTTATAAAGTACATCTGGCAGGGCGGCCCACCGCTCGCGTAGCCACTGTACGTTGGCGCGGTAGCCACAACTCGGGCAGGCTCGCGATTTGCAAGGGTGGTAAAGGATGAGTTCCTGGTTCTCAGAAGAGTAAACCTCGGCACCCAGCTCTGCAGTGCGGCACCGCATGGCCTTGTCAAAGACTCGACGAACTGCAGCGCGCATCTCATCCCGGTCCCAGTACAGACGCCCTTGAGACAGAATTGTTTTGAGCGGATCGTGGTATTTCATGTCAGTTTCAGCTCCTTTTGAGAATGTGGACCGGCAACATAGTCTTGACCGACAAGAACCACCGTGCGCTTATGCCGGCCGACCCGCACTGCAACTGATCCAGGCTGTCGCGCCTCCTGGCGCTGTAAGGCATCGAGTACTGCAGCAACATCGAGGCAGGCTTTTTTCTCTTTCGCCTGATGAGGGATAGACCGACGGATCACCTTGTTGGTTGCGCGTTCCTCGCTGTAACGGATGAACTGCTCCAACTGCTCCGCTCGTGGCAACTTGCAGAATTGGATCGCGCGGTTGATGCTTAGCGTGCTGTTTCGTAAGGCTTCTATTAGTCGCGGGTGCACGACCTTCAGGATCGTCCTAACGTTGGCTACGTTACGGGGGCAAACCCCTGCGGCGCGGGCAATCTCTTGCCGTACATCAATATGCTGAGCTTCTGGCAAATTTGCCAAACCTTTGAACTTGCCGCCAGCGCGCATGTTGTCGACCGCCCTCTGCTGAAAATCGGGCTCCAGGGCCAAGGCCAAGCGAATGCGGATAAAATCGTTCCATCCGCTCCGGCTTTGATGGTGGGTGAGTATGAACTGCAGGGATTCATCCTCATTGAGCTGATACTCGATGCAGTTGAGTTCAAGCCTCCCTTCGAAAACCGCCGACCGCCAACGCCCAAAGCCGGCGAGAATCGTCCCGTTTGTAGTGATCAGAATAGGCTCGGTAACAAGCGGGTGCGTCAGTCGGGCGGCGTCGTTGAACTCGTCCATTTCGCCGGTCCAGCCGAGTTCCTCCAGCGCCCGATGCAACCGCAGTTTAAGGGGGGAACGAACAACCGGACGCCACTCCAACCGACTCATCGCGGTCGGATTGAAAGACTGCGGCGGGACCGCAGAGATAAGCTCCCGGGCGCTTGAGCTGCGAATCGAGACGAAGTCCTGCCCCGCGCTCATCGCAGGCACTCCTTTGGCTCCGCCTCTAGTGTCGCGCCCAGATCGCGAATCTCATTGTCTGTCTTAGGACGCATTCCTTGCATCCGGGCACCATGGTTGCCTGAGTTTCTGTCGTGACTCCGGAGTTCGCGACGTGGCGATCCTGGCGCCGTGCAGCCAGTTGACGACCGGATTCGGCCCGCTAGGCCATTACTGCTCCCTCAGTGCGGCTACTGTCTGACGCTCAATTAATTTGTCGATCGAGTTCTGCAGCACTCTGACAGCTCGACCGACTTTGACGAAGTCGAGGTGCTTCCGCCGGAAGCGCCAGTCACGCACTGCAGCAATACTGATGTTGAGCTGTTGCGCTGCTTCCTCGAGTCTTACCAATTTGCACATTTAGTGGCCTCCGCGTTTCAGCAAGTACGGCTGAATTGGGTTGAATGTTACGTTGAATCATGCTCTACTATCACGCATGACGGTTGTAGAGCACAGGAATAGGCGGGAATATCCTTCTTTCGTTTGGGCCAAGGACATCAGAGTCAATGTTGGCACCGAAGAACTGGAGGTTTCCGGCATCATTCCAGTTCTCCAAGAAGATCTAGATGCTGCCCCCGATCCTTTACGGGCATACAGGCAAGCTGTCAGCCGATTTGGAGGGCCAAAACGCCAGGGGAAGAATTCCCCTCACATCGAATTCGCCAACGCCAATAACGATCAAAAACTAATCAGATTCGTTCAGCAATTCGGGCCTCTAGTGGTCAGTTCCTCGCATACAGAGGAACGCGAGTCGGGTTCGGAGGGTGCCTTTGGTTTTCAAATCAGCCAGACCGTGTTGGTTGCACACCAAAATTTGGCCGAACTTAGAAGCGAGCACCTGGCATACCGATCCGCCCTCGCACTAGTTTCGGAGCTGCAACGCGGCAAGCGAACCAATATCGCGACAATCCGCGGATGCGTACCGGAAATTGTCGAACACGTAAAGAGATGGCCCCAACAATGGGAGCGTGAGCGACTACTGAGAGCCAGCGGTCAGGAGTACGCGCCGGAACCTCAGTGGCTCTTTCGACAACTTAACCTCGAGTATCTCCTCCAATTCAGGTACCAGGCTACCTGCGAAAGCTCGGGCGACCGACTGAGCGATCTGCTCAGGGGGGCGGACCCAGTGCGAGCTGGTCACAAGGTGATCTGTGAACTCGTCAATGCTTTCAATCCCCTCGTCTATCCGTGGGGCAATACTCCCGTTGAAGCCCCGGGATTGGATCTGACCGGTGGTATTCGGCCTGTTCTCTACTACATGTTGAGGAGGGAATATCTGCATGCCGGCGGTATCGGCATCTGCAGGAATACCGAATGTCGGGACCTTTTCGAGATCGAGCGTTCTGGTTCGGAGTTCTGCGGTGACGTGTGCTCGCGCCTGCAGCGCCAACGGGAATACTGGCGAAACCGTGGGAAGAAAATGAGAAAGCGCAGGCTCAAGACCGGGGATCGGCGGGCTACCATCGTTTCCGGCAATCCGACTGAGCCTCACGAAAAACGAAAGGAAAGAAAGCCATGAGCGTCTATCGTCCGGCAGGTTCGAAGGTCTGGTGGTATGAGTTTCAGTTTGCCAATCAGCGTATCAGGGAGAGCACCAAGACGCGCTCCAAGACGCTCGCAGTCGATGCGGAGCGCAACCGACGCCGCGAACTGGAGCGTGCATACAATGGTGTGAAGAAGCGCGCTTCCGCTAAGCTCTTTGGTGTAGCAGCCGATGAGTGCTTCGCCGTGAAAAGTTTGACGCTTGCCGCATCGTCCCTCCGCATCGAGAAAGATAACCTCAAACACATCAGGCCCTTCTTTGAACGTTTGCTCGTAACTGACATCGCGGCGACCGACATTGCCAAATACCAAAAGGTTCGACTTTCCGAGGAAGCCTCGCCGAAAACCGTCAATCTGGAAGTGGGCACGATCCGTTCAATTCTTCGGCGCAACAGAGTGTGGGCAGAAATTCAGCAAGACGTCGGAATGCTCCCGACCCGAGACGATGTTGGGAAGGCCCTAAATGCTGACCAGGAGGAAGCCCTGCTGCGATGCTGCGTAACGAGCCGTTCGCGCTCTTTGTATCCGGCAGTCGCGCTCGCTTTGAACACCGGCATGCGCTACAGCGAAATACGTCTCCTCCAGTGGAAGCAGATCGACCTCTGCGGACGGACCGTTCTCGTGGGCAAGAGCAAGACTGAGAGCGGAACCGGCCGCATAATCCCTCTCAACAGGCGGATTCTCGCCGTAATGGAGATTTGGGCTGCCCACTTTCCAAACCGCAGGCCGCATCACTATGTCTTCCCGTCGGAGAGATATGGGGCTGGAACAGACGATTTCAAACCTTGCGTTTACGGAACTGACGTGACAACGCCTATCAAACATTGGAAGGAGGCCTGGGAGGGGGCAAAGAGGCGTGCAGGTGTCGTCCTGATGCAAGAGCCCCAGGACGATGAGCCGACAAAAGTGGGCGAAAAGGAACACCCGCCGCTGCAATGTCGATTTCATGATTTGCGACACACCGCATGTACCCGACTCCTAGAGGGCGGTGTTCCTTATCCTGTCGTCGCAACGATTATGGGATGGAGCGCTTCGACCGCGATCCGCATGGCAAAGCGCTACGGACACATCGGACAAAGAGCAATGCGGCAAGCGATGGAAGTACTGGAAATTGAGGAAATTCCCCTAGGGTCCCCCAAGAATCCCCCAAAGTCGGAGTCCGCTGAAACTGCGAGGTTCACCTAAACTCATGAAAAGAAATGGCTCCTCAGGTAGGACTCGAACCTACAACCCTCCGGTTAACAGCCGGATGCTCTGCCATTGAGCTACTGAGGAGTGTTGTTGGACGCGCCAGAAGGCGCGTCGCTCTCCACATCGTCACCCATCATACCATCGGCATGCGTTGAGGGAAACGCCCGCGGTCCACGCCCTCTTTTCTCAATTCACCTGGACTGCGGGCCCAAGACGCCGGAAGCCCAACTAATCCGCCGAGTCGGTGCGACGGAGCTCAAAAGCGCATATCTTTAATGCCGACTGATCCCGTTCAGCGGAAATTGCGCCCGGCAATAGTCTTGCTTCACGGAGGCGGCTGGAACCCAGGCAGTCCGGAGTGGACATAGGGCGACGCCACAGTACTCGGGTTGGGGATGGTTGCCATAGCGGGGGAATACCCGTCGCCGCACCAGAAACGCACCACCCCGCTCGAAGCTATGGCGGACGCGCGAGATCTAGTTCGTTGGGTACGCCAAAACGCCAAAGATCTTGCCATCGATCCCCATCGGATTGCCAGCGATGAACCTTCTGCGAGGGGACATCTAGCTGCCGCGGCAGCGGTCTTTCCTCACCAGGAGGAAAATAAAGACCGCAGCAAGGGTGAGCTCACTTGAAAGCGGAAGAGCGGTACAGTTCTCCTCGTGCTGCGCGAGGCGTATGAAAATGCAGCGGCGCCGGATGTCAGGCCAGGTGACCGCATAACGAAGTGTGGCACCGACAGTCTGGACAGCAAGAATGCCTGAATCTGAATATCGCTCGCGTGTTTGGGCTTATGCCGCTTGCCGCAGGTTGACGGGCAGCGACAGAGTTATAACAGCGCCGCTCCCCACTCGATCCGAGATCCTCGCTTCCCCGCCATGCGCCTGGACAACTGCATCCACAAACGCAAGTCCCAGACCGTGCCCAGGAGAATGCTTCCCTCTTACGAAACGTTCAAAAGCCCGGCTCCCGATTTCAGGTGGGAATCCCGGACCATTATCTTCGATTACGAGTTCCGCCGCCCCTTGATGCGAATGAAGCCGAATACTCACTCGGCATCCCAGCGGCAAGTGAGTCAATTCGTTTTCAAGCAAATTATTTACTACACGATTCAGCAGGGCCGGGTCGGCGTCAACAACTACATGCTTTTCGAGGTCAATCGTCACTTCGTGATGGCGCTCGGCCATCGCGGGCTGGTAGATATCAACCAGCCGTCTCACGACATCGGAGAAATCGACTGGGCGGCGATCCATGTGTAGCGCACCCGCCTCAGCCTCGGCCAGATCGAGCGTGGTGTTCAGCAATTGCAGGAGCCGGTCCAGGTCTTCGATCGCTTCCCCAACCGAGTCACGCCACTTCTCATTTCCCTCACTGCACAATGCGGATTCGAGCGTCCCGCGAATCAAGGTTACCGGGCTTTTCAGGTCATGCGCGAC
>Ga0182015_10002369_pt1 | contig 22930 bp, 19 predicted proteins | sample 712P3MmetaG_FD_120478 | JGI IMG/M metagenome (GOLD analysis project Ga0182015, IMG submission 120478) | Permafrost microbial communities from Stordalen Mire, Sweden - 712P3M metaG | ecosystem: Environmental > Terrestrial > Soil > Wetlands > Permafrost | place: Sweden: Stordalen | collected...
ACCTCGTAGCTGCCGAGCTCCTCCGCGGCTGCCACGAAGCGCACCGCGCGCACGTTGAGCTCCTCGCGCACGACGTCGACGAGGCGTTCGATCGCGGCGCGCTCTGGCCCGTCGGCGACGATCACAGCCTCGGCTAGTGGCTGGCGCACCTTGATCTTCGCCTGGCCGCGCGCGCCAAGGCCGAGGCGCACGGCCTCCCGCGCGAGCGCCATCGCCTGCTCGAGCTGCGCGTCGCGCGACTCCAGCTCCGCGCCTGCGGGGAAGTCGCACAGGTGCACACTCGCGAGCTCGCCGTCAAGATTGTCGTAGATCTCATCCGCGATGAACGGGCAGAACGGCGCAAGCAGCTTGGCGACGGTCAGCAGGCACGTGCGCAGCGTCCGAAACGCCGCCGGATCGCCGTCCCAGAAGCGCCGGCGCGAGCGGCGCACGTACCAGTTCGACAGCTCGTCCACCAGTTGCGCGATTGCCCGCCCCGCGCTCGTCGCGTCGTATGCGTCGAGGCGCTCGGCGACGAGCTCGGCCGTCGCGGCCGTGCGCGACAGCGCCCAGCGGTCCAGATCGGCGTCGGCCCCGGTCGCCTCGCTGCCTGCGCCCGCGTCGGCTTCGCCAAGCTCGTCTTTGGACGCGTGCGCGTACAGGCAGTAGAAGTAGTACGTCGACCACAGCTGCTTGAGGAACAGCCGCACACCCTCGCCGATCGTCTCCGCCGAGAAGCGGTAGCCATCCCACGGTTGCTTGGACGTGAAGAAGTACCAGCGGAACGCGTCAGCGCCGTAGGCGTCGAGCACCTGCCACGGCTCGACCGTGTTGCCTTTCGACTTCGACATCTTCTGGCCGTCCTCGTCGAGGATCAGCCCCAGGCACACGACGTTTCGGTACGGCGCCGACCGGTCCAGCAGCGTCGCCACCGCCAGTAGCGAGTAGAACCAGCCGCGCGTCTGGTCCTGCGCCTCGCAGATGAAGTCCGCCGGGAAGGCTGCCTCGAAGCGCTCCTCGTTCTCGAACGGGAAGTGATGCTGCGCGAACGGCATCGCGCCTGAGTCGAACCACACGTCGATGACCTCCGGCACGCGCCACATCGGCTCGTCGCAGTCCGCGTGCGCGCAGGCGAAGGAGACCTCGTCCACGTACGGACGATGGTGGTCCTCGAGCCGCTCGCCGGAGCGCTCCGCGAGCTCCGCGAACGAGTCGACGACGCGCACGTGCCCGGCGGCGCAGCGCCACACCGGCAGCGGCGTGCCCCAGTAGCGCTCGCGCGAGAGCGCCCAGTCGACGTTGTTCGCGAGCCAGTCGCCGAAGCGCCCGTGCTTGACGTGCGGTGGATGCCAGCTGATCGTCTCGTTCGCCGCCAGCAGCTCATCGCGGAGCTTCGACGTCGCTATGTACCACGACGGTTTGGCGTAGTACAAGAGCGGCGTTCCGCAGCGCCAGCAGTGCGGGTAGGAGTGCTCGTAGTCCTGCACGCGCAGCAGCAGGCCGCGCTCGCGCAGATCCTCGATCAGCTCCCGTGTCAGCGCCGGGTCCTTGACGAAGCGGCCCTCGTAGGAGGTGCCGTCACGGCTGCGCGTGCGCGCATCGTAGGTGCCGTTCGCTCTCACCGGGTTGTACAGCGTCTCCGCGCGCTTTGGGTCGAACGGCACGCGCGGCGAGGCCGCGGCCACGCGGTAGTCCTCCTCGCCAAACGCCGGCGCCAAGTGCACGATGCCCGTGCCGTCCTCCGTCGTCACGAACTCATCGGTGAGGATCGGCAGCGGCCTCGGCTCGCCCGTGCCCGGACCGGTCGGATCCCCTGCTGGGAAGATCGGCCCCTCATATGCGTCGTAGCGCTCGACGAGCTCCGCGCCGCTCATCCGCTCGAGGATCTCGGCATCCTCGCCGAGGACCGACGCGACGCGCGCCTCGGCCAGCACGTAGGGAGTCTTGGCATCCGAGCCCGCCGATCCCTGGAGCGCGCGGACGTACGTCGCCGTCGGCGAGACCGCAATCGCCACGTTTCCCGGCAGCGTCCACGGCGTCGTCGTCCACACCAGCAGTCGCTCCTCGCCACCGAGGACCGGCAGCTTCAGGAACACGCTCGGGTCGACCACATCCTTGTAACCTAGTGCGACCTCGTGAGAGGACAGCGTCGTCTCGCAGCGCGGGCAGTATGGCGAGACCTTGCGGCCCTCGTACAAGAGGCCGCGCGCGTCGATCTGTGCCAGCGCCCACCACACCGACTCGATGTAGGTCTCGTCGAGCGTGCGATAGGCGTGCTCGAGGTCGATCCAGAAGCCGATCCTCGCGGTCAGCCGGTTCCACTCCTGCAGGAACGTGAACACCGACTCGCGACACTTCGCGTTGAACCGCGCGATCCCGTACTCCTCGATCTCCGCCTTGTGGCGGATGCCGAGCTCCTGTTCGACAGCGATCTCCACCGGCAGGCCGTGGCAGTCCCAGCCGCCCTTGCGCTCCACTAGATAGCCGCGCATCGTCTGAAAGCGCGGGTAGATGTCCTTGAACACGCGTGAGAGCACGTGGTGGGAGCCCGGCGGGCCGTTCGCCGTCGGGGGACCCTCGTAGAAGACCCACCGCTGCGCGCCCTCGCGACGGCGCAGCGACTCGGCGAACACGTCGCGCTCGCGCCAGCGCTCCAGGATCTCGAGCTCGAGGGCGGGAAAATCCTGCTGAGGGTCGGTCGTGCGAGCAGGGATCAGGGGGTGTCGTGGAGTGGCCGCCATGTCGCCGGCCCATTCTAGGCGGAGCTTGCGGCAGCGAGGCCCAGAACAGCCGGGCCGGCACCGACAGCGGCGCTGGCCGTGGCCTGCGGGGGCCGAGCGTACGGCTGCCCGCCGCCCCAGACCGAGGTCAGGCCGGCGGCTCGGGGTGCATGACGGACTCCTGCCACGCGCGGTCCCCAGCACGTCGCAGGTGGCCGTTCGAAGCCAGAGACAGTTCTCTCTTTTCCTTGCCTCCATGAGGCCGCGTCGGTAGTGTCACTCAGGTATCGGCAGTCGAGCACTAGTGGTTGCGATGAGGTCGAATCAGAGATGCCCATCAACGAGTCGGTCGTGTGGAACAGGCGGCAATGAGATCAGCAGCGACAGCCGGCGGGCTCGCATCGCGCGCTCCCGAGGAGGCCCAGACGCGGAGCCAGATTGCGTGGATTCCCAACCACGACCTGGGTGCTCATGAGTGGGCGGCTGCCGGGCGACGAATCGGGGCCGTGGGCCGCTGCATTCAGTGGCTGCTCGGCGACTGGATCGCTTATGGCAACGCCAAGTTCGGCGAGCGCTACGCGCGCGCTTCGCAGATCACCGGGTACGACCCGCAGACGCTGATGAACATGGTCTATGTGGCCTCCCGTTTCACCAGCTCCCGACGTCGGGAGAATCTCTCTTGGAGTCATCACGAGACGCTTGCGGCTCTGGATCGAGAGGAGCAGGAGCGGTGGCTCGATACGGCTGCCGCAAATCGATGGTCGGTGTCCGACCTTCGGATGATGCTGCGCACCTCGAGAAGGAGCGTGGGCGGGGCTGGCGAGAGCGCGACAATCGAAACGTCGGCGCCGTCGCTCCTGAGGTGCCCGCACTGCGGCGAGGAGATAACCCTATTTGACGATGTCGCTTGAAGATATGGCGCCGCTGTCTCGTCGCATGTCGGATGGCCGGCGCCGCGTGTGGGGTGCTCGGGGAGGCCTGGCTCGGAGCCCAGCATGAGCCAGCGCGAGATCCCGACAATTCTAAGAAGGATCCGCGACGACCATCGAACGCTTGAATATCGCCTCGCTAACCGCAACAGCGCGTTGCCCTACTTCAGGCCGATCACCGGTCACGTCGGATCGGCGATGCAGATCGAGGGGCGCGAGCGTGTGATGCTTGGCTCTAACAACTATCTCGGCCTGGCATCGCACCCCCGCGTGATCGCCGCTGCGCGAGGCGCTCTGCATCGGTATGGCACGGGAACCGCTGGGTCGCGGCTGCTGAACGGCACGCTCGACCTGCATGCCGAGCTCGAGGCTGAACTCGCAGACTGGCTCGGCACCGACGATGCTCTCGTGTTCGTTTCCGGCTACCAGGCGAACGTGGGGATGCTCTCAGCATTGCTATGTGAAAGCGACGTCGTCGTATGTGATTCGGCAGACCATGCATCGATCCTCGATGGGGTGGCCCTCTCGGGAGCGCGGCTGATGCCGTTCCGGCACGGGAGGATCGATCGACTCGAGCGCCTGATGCAGCGGCACGGCTCAGCCGACGGCGGGGTGCTGATCGTCGTCGACAGCGTCTTCTCCATGGGTGGGGATGTCGCAGATCTCCCTCGCATCGCGAATGTCTGCCGCGAGGCCGATGCTGCGCTCGCCGTGGATGAGGCCCACGCCATCGGCGTCCTTGGACCACATGGCGAGGGGGCGGCGGCCGAGCTTGGGGTCGCGGCAGCTACGCACATCCGGGTCGGCACGCTCTCGAAGGCGCTGGCGAGCAGCGGTGGCTTTGTCGCAGGCGATAGCGGCGTGATCGACACACTGCGAGTCAGCGCTCGCTCGTTCCTGTTCACATCGACAGCGGTTCCGGCCGCCGTCGGCGCGGCGTTGATGGCAGTGAAAATCTGTCGCTCGGCTGAGGGGGCCGAGCTGATGGGAAGACTGCACGAGAACGTCAGGTACCTGCGACGAGGGCTGGGCGAGATCGGCTTGCCCATCGTCGAGCCTTCGCGGATCGATGGGCGCGAGCTCGATACGGCGATCGTGGCGGTCAACATCGGATACAGCTATTACGCGGTCCTATTGTGGAAGGCACTGTACGACCGAGGTATCTACACGAACGTCGCACTCTACCCGGCGACATCGAGGGGCGGGGCGTTGATCAGGTTGAGCGTGATGGCCACGCACACTCGCCGACAACTTGACGAGGCGCTCGCGGCATTTGTCGTGACAGCGCAAGAGAGCGAGGAGATGCAGGAGCAAGCAGCGGTCCTCGAGGCGTACGTCGACAGCGTCACCCGAGGCGAAGCGCTGCGCTCGACTTAACGGCAGCGATCGATGGGACTGCAACAGAGCGAGCGTCGCGTCGCAGGCCTCGCCTGCGTCATGTGCGTCGGACAGGGCGCGCCGGTGGACTCTGCCGCGGAGGCGCTTGTCGCCGCTGAGGCGCCCGAGCTCATGCAGGAGCTTGTGCGCCTCGGGGCGAGCGACTGCTTCCAGCGAGCGCCGAGTAGCACCGCCCACGCTCAGCCCGCGATCTTTTGCGCTACGGTCGCCGGTGCGCGTCGGCGCCTATCGGCAGACGCGCCGCGGTTCGCCGCTGGGCACTCGCTCGGCGAGTACTCGGCGCTCGTCATAGCAGGCGCTCTCGATGCGCTCACAGGACTGCGGCTGGTAGTTCTACGCGGGCGTCTCATGCAGAAGGCGGCAGGCGGAGATCTCGCAAGCGGAATGCTCGCGGTTCGAGCCAGTGCTGTCGATGTAGCCGAGGCGTTGAGCGATATACCGACTGTCGCGATCGCCAACGACAACGGGCCACAGCAAGTCGTGATCGCCGGTGATCTGGCGACGCTCGCGCGAGCCGCGGAGCGGCTTCGAGGCCGCAGGCTACGCTCGTCGAGACTGGCTGTGACCGCAGCCTTTCACCATCCCCTGATGGAGCCTGTGGTCAGTGAGATGGCCGCCGCGCTCGAGGGCGTCGAGTTTCGGGCGCCGCAATTTACCGTGATCAGCGGCCTGACCGCGCAGCCATTCGAGGACATCCCGCATGAGCTGCTCGCCGCGATCACCGCCCCCGTTCGCTGGCGCGAGGTCATGCGCTGGCTACTTGACGCCGGAGTTACTCGTTTTGTCGATCTCGGCCCCGGGCGCGTACTCGCGGGTCTGGCGAGCAAGAGCGTTCAGGGCTATCGGAACGTGGAAATCGTGTGACAGGACCGATGCTGGCATCTCAAGCCATGAGGCCGCCGTCTACAGTAAGAGTTGTGCCGTTCACGTACGCTGCGTCCTCGGATATGAGGAACGCCACGACCGCGGCAATCTCCTCAGGCGTGCCGGCGCGTCGCGCCGGGATCATGCGGGCCAGCTGTGGTGGAAGCTCACGGGTCATATCCGTAGCGATGAACCCCGGCGCGACCGCATTCACGGTCACCCCTCGCCGCGCGCTCTCCAGTGCGGCGGTCCGCGTCAGTGCAATGAGGCCGGCCTTGGCGGCCGCGTAATTGGCTTGTCCTGGGTTCCCCTTCAGCCCCACGACCGAGGCGATGTTCACGATCCGTCCCCATCGCCGGCGGATCATTCCCATGAGGCCGCACTGTATACAGCGATAGGCAGCGGTCAAGTTGACGTCGAGTACCTCCTGCCAAGCGGCCTCGTCGAGGCTCACCAGCAAGTCGTCGGCACGGATGCCGGCGTTGTTGACGAGCACGGCTACCGGCCCGAGCCGTTCTCGGGCGTCGCGCATGAGCCGCATCGGTCCCTCCACATCCGCAAGATCGACGCGTATGGCGATCGCATCTGTGCCCATCTGGTGAATGTCTCTCAGTACAGAGCTCGCGGACGCATCGTCACTGCGATAGGCGATTGCGACAGGCCAGCCGCTCTCCGCGAGCCTGCGCGCCGTAGCGGCGCCGATGCCCCGGGAGCCGCCGGTAACGACCGCGCATCCACGCCCGTCGTTCTGCGTTTGCCGAGCAGTCATGGTAATCCGCGTGTTCTAGCAGGCGCATGGAGCGTTACGAGTATTTCCGCGCGGCTCATGCGTCGTGTAGGTTGACGACGAGGATCTGATCAGCCCACATCGGAGGCACGATGAGCGACACGGTAGGGAGAGTAGCCGCAGAGACCGCCGATGCTTCGACGTCACGCGACGCCGTCGTCGAAGAGGTCACCAACGTGATCGTCGATTGCATCGAAGAGTTCGCGGAGGTCGACCGAGACAAGATCGCTCGCGACGTATTACTGGAGGTGCTGGACATCGATTCTCTCGATCTCGTCGAGATCGGGCAGGTCCTCGAGGAGCGGTTTGGCATCCTGATAGAGCCGTCTCACATGAAGGATGTCACGACAGTCGGCGATGCGATCGACGCGGTGATGTCGTGTTTTCCGGCCGAACTAGACTCGTGAGCTCATGGAGTGGGCTCGATGAGCTCGGCGGAACAGCAGGGCGTCGCGACAGACGAGCAAGGCCTGGTGGCCGAGTCAGCGTTGTCGGTCGACCTGGGTCCAGATGCAGTAGGTCTGCGGTTCGAGACCCCGGAGCGAGTCGTCGAGCAGCGTGACGTTCAGCTGTTCGCCGCGCTCACCGGAGATTGTCATCCTCAGCACCTCGACGAGCGCTGGGCGACCACAAGCCCGTTTGGCGCCCCGATCGCACATGGGCTGCTCGTCGTCTCGCTCGCGATGGGACTCGTGCCCGTAGATCCGAGGCGAGTCGTCGCCCTCCGTCACTGCGATGCGACCTTCAAGCGACCTGTGGCATTCGGCGAGCGCATACACGTCGAGGGCACGCTATTGGCTGTGAGCGAGGTCGACAAGCATCATGTTCTCGCTTCGTGGCGATGGCGGATCATCACCAGCGCCGGCCTGCTCGCCGTGCGACTCGGAGTCGACGTTCTCTGGTGTAACCTCGACGAGACAGCCGCAGACCCGAGCGTGCTGCGCGTCCCCGGGGTGGTGCCGCTTTGATCCTCGCGGGCAAGCGCATCCTCGTCACCGGCATCCTCACGAATAGGAGCATCGGCTTCAGCGTGGCCGAGCAGGCCCAGTTGGCGGGCGCGACTGTCGTCTTGAGCGGGTTCGGCCGTGCGCGCCGTCTCACGGAGCGGGCCGCCCGCCAGCTCCCACGCGAAGCCGAGGTGGTCGAGCTCGACGTCACCCGGGGGGAGGATCTGCACGCGCTCGCCGCCACGCTCGCCGAGCAGAACGAGGCCCTTGACGGAGTCGTCCACTCGATAGCCTCCGCGCCGCGCGACGCGCTCGGGGGGCAGTTCATGAAGACGCCTGCCGAGAGCGCGGCGACGGCGTTCATCGTGAGCGCCTATTCGCTCAAGGCTGTGACGGAGGCGCTGCTTCCCCTGCTCGATCGGCGCGGTGGCAGCGTGGTCGGCATCGACTTCGACGCTGCGCTCGCCTGGCCCGGCTATGACTGGATGGGCGTCGCAAAGGCTGCGCTGGAGGCGACCTGTCGCTACACCGCCGTGTACGTCGGAGGATTCGGCGTGCGCGTGAATCTCGTGGCAGCCGGTCCGCTCGCGACGGTCTCCTCGCAAGCGATCCCCGGTTTCCACGAGATGGCCGATCTTTGGGCGGCGCAGGCGCCGCTCGGCTGGGATCCATCCGATCCGTCGCCGGTCGGGCAGGCGGTCTGCATGCTGCTCTCCGATTTCTCGCGCGGGATCACCGGTGAGATCCTCCACGTCGATGGTGGGGCCCACGTGGTCGGTGGCCGGCTTGCACCGATGTCGTATTCGTCGACACGCGGGTAGGCAGGCCGCGATGCCGTCGGCCGGGGAGCCGGCGGCTCGGGGTGTCGGACTTGGCGGTGACGGCCGATCTCCTTGATCATGCAGTGCACCATGGGATGCACAGTCGCTGTCACTGGAGTGGGCGCTGTCACGCCGATCGGGATCGGCGCCGAGGCGTCGTTCGACGCATGGGCGAGCGGCCGTTGCGGGGTGGCCGACGGCGTCGCGAGTTGTGGTGAGTTCGAGCCGGGAGAGTTCCTCACAGCGAAAGAGGTGCGGCGGACAGACCGGTTCACGCAACTGGCGATCCGCGCGGCCGACGAGGCTCTCGCGATGGCGCGATGGGGTCGCGACGGGGACTGGGCAGAGCTCCCCTATCCCGCGCACAGGATCGGCTGCGTGGTGGGGACTTGTACCGGCGGCGTCGCGACGCTGGTTGAGCAGCAGGAACGCTTCAGGCTCAAGGGTCCGCGCGCAGTGCGTGCGCTGACGATCCCAATGCTGATGAGCAACTCGGCGGCTGGAATACTCACGATGCGCTATGGCCTGCAGGGGTATAGCTCAGCTGTCGCGTCGGCCTGCGCCACGGGTGCAGATGCGATCGTGGTCGGGTGTCGGCTGATCCGCGGCGGCGAGCTCGATGCGGTCGTGGTCGGTGGCGCGGAGGCCGCGCTCACTCCGTTTACGCTTGCCGCTTTCGATGCGACGGGGGCCACCTCGAAGCTCGGCGTCTCGCGGCCTTTCGATGCTCGCCGCGACGGCTTCGTGATGGGCGAGGGCGCCGGCATCCTCGTCCTCGAGCGCGTGGGGTCGGAGATGCGGGCCGCGCCGCTGGCAGTGCTCGCCGGAGTGGGGACGTCATCCGACGCCTTCCATCTCACGGCTCCGGATCCGGCAGGAAGCTTGGCAGCGCGAGCGATCACATGTGCGCTGGTTGACGCAGGCGCCGTCCCAGGCGATGTCAGCTATGTCAATGCGCACGGGACATCCAGCGAGCTGAACGATCGATCCGAGACGGGAGCGCTCAAGACAGCTCTGGGAGCGCGCGCGATGGCAATCCCCACATCCTCGATGAAGTCAGCAATCGGCCACCTGCTCGGGGCCGCCGGAGCTGTCGAGGCGATCGCCACGATCCTGGCGCTACGGGAACTGGTCGCGCCGCCCACGCTGGGCTACGAGGAGGCAGAGGCCGGGCTCGACCTCAACTACGTAGGCGGCGGTTCCCAGACGCTCCCCCCCGCGCAGGGGGTGCGTCTCATGGGGCTCTCGAACTCGTTCGGCTTTGGCGGCCACAACATCGTGCTCGCATTCGACCGCCATGCTGCATGTACAGCCGCCTCATCAGCGTAGTCATAGCGCACCCGCGAATTGTCGTAGCGGCTTGGATATCCGTCGTACTCGCCAGCGGCTTGATCATCGCAGTCGAGTCGGGCGAAATCGCGGACAATGGCTTCGCCGTGCCCGGCTCCGAGTCTCTGAGGGCCGAAGACCTCGCGCGGCGAAACATCCCTGGCTTCTACGGGCCGCCGATCCTCGTCGTACTCACCAGTAGCCAGCGCGCCTCGGCGTCGCAGGCAGCAGGATTGCAGCGGGCACAGCTGGCAGCCGCGGTCAAGCCGCTTACGACACTGCGCCACGTCGAAGCTGTTGAACAGGTCGAAAGGCCAGAGCGCTACGCATATGGCAGCCGCGCGAGCCGAACCGTCGTCGTGGAGTTGGTGCGGCTGAGTCAGCCACTCGCAGTCGCCGTGCAGCGCGTCCCGGAAATTGAAGCGAGTCTGAGGCGGGCGGCGGGCAAGGACGTTGAATTCGCGCTGCTCGGCGAAGTATCAGAAACGTATCATGACTCGGCGATCATTCGCCGAGATCTCGTGCGAGCCGAGTTCGTCGCGCTTCCGATCGTGTTCTTCATGCTGGTTGTCGCGTTTCTCTCGGTCGTCGGCGCTGCGATGCCGGTTCTGCTGGCGATAGTCACACTTGTCGCCGCGCTCGCCTGTGTTCATCTCGTGAGCCTCATCTCGGGTCTGAGCGTATTTGTGATCAACACGGCCGCAGCTGTCTCTCTGGGCCTCAGCATCGACTATTCGCTCATGATCGTCACTCGCTTTCGTGAGGAGCGGGAACGGGTGAGCTCTGTCGAGGTCGCCATCGCTTGCGCGATGCGTACGACCGGGCGTGCGATTCTCCTGTCCGGCTTGACCATAGTCCTGCTGCTGCCGGCGCTGATGCTCGTCGGGGTGGGTCTGTTCACATCGATCGCGTTGGGCGGGGTGATCGCGAGCTTGTTGGCCGTTTGCGCCGCCACGACCTTGCTTCCAGCCGTGCTGGTACTGCTCGGCGAGCGCCTCGACAGGCTGTCCCTGAGCTCAGCCGTCGCTGCCTCTAGGCGCGGCACGTTCTGGCGTCGGTTGGCATTGCTTGTGACTACCCGCCCGCTGATCGCCGCGCTCGCGAGTCTCGCCGTCCTGCTCGCGCTGGCGACGCCCACGCTCTCGCTGCGACTCGACTTTCGTGCCGCGGCATTGGCGCCAACGCACTCGGCGGCGACTCGCGCGGAAGACATCATCGATGCAGCATACGGTCCGGGCGCGACGGGGATCGTAGAAGTGGTCACGAGAGATGAGAGTGCCGTGCGCGAGACCCTCACGTCAGATCCGGATGTGCGCGAAATCTGGCGAGCGAAGGACGGGATCGACGATTGGGCTGAAATGGATGTCGTACTGAAGACTGGTCCGAACAGCGCGGCGACGCGCAACGCGGTGGAGCGGCTGCGCCGCGACTTCAAAGCCCGCCACATGACCACGGCGCTCGTCGGTGGGATCACGGCGGGCGAGATGGATCTTGCCAACAGGGTCCTGACGCGAATGCCCGTCGTCATCATCCTCGCCAGTGCGATTGGCCTGATCGCGTTGATCGTCGGGCTGAAATCGATCGTGATCCCGCTCAAGGCGATGGCTTGCAGCGCGCTCTCGGTGGGCGCGACCCTCGGGGTCCTGCAGATCTGTTTCCCCTCATCCGGCGAAAGCGCCGGCATAGCCTTCTTTGTGCCGATCGTCGCCTTCGTGCTTGTGCTCGGATTGTCGATCGACTACGAGGTGTTTCTCTTGAGCAGAGTGCGGGAGATGGCTGCGACGGACACAACTGCCGCCGCTGTAGCGTATGGTCTCGCGCGGACCGGCAGGCCGATCACGCTCGCGGGGCTTGTCGTAGCGGCAGTGTTCACGTCATTCAGCTTCTCATCGCTCAGGGCGGTGCAAGAGCTCGGCGTGGCCGTGACGATCGGCATCGTGCTCGACATCAGCCTGGTGAGATGGCTGCTGAGTCCAGCGTGCGTGGTCTTGGCCGGCCGCTGGAACTGGTGGTTCCCCCGCTGGAGGCGCTATAGGGGTGCCGGGGTCTAGCGTAGCTCCCACACTGGAAGAGGGGGAGCCGGGATGGGCACAGGAAACCACAGGCCCAGCGTCCCGCGGAGTGTGGGCGTGCGCCATTCGGGGCAGATGCGAGGCTCTATGTCGAGCCGCTCGTCGGCGCGGCGACGCCTGAGCCTAGGCCGGGGGATCTACCATGCGCCGGTGACCTCGTTTACCCGCAGTTGACGATGCGCCTGCGCCTCTACCACCACCCCGACGGCGCCCGCGTCGCCTACCGCGAGTTCGGCGCCGGACCGCCGCTGGCGCTGCTTCACTCGGGGCTGCTCTCGCACAAGGAGTGGGAGCCCGCCGTCGAGGGGCTCGCCGACCGCTTCCGCATCGTGCTACCAGACCTGCCGCTCCACGGCGACTCGGAGGGCCGCCCGCGCTACCCATACACGCTCGACTGGTTCGCGGAGGTGCTCGGCGGCTTTTCCGCCGAGGTGCTCGGGCCGCGGCCGCTGCTGGCCGGCCACGATGCCGGCGCGGAGGTGCTGCTGCACGCTGTGCTGAGCGGCCGCGTCCGGCCCACGCGGCTGGTGTTGATGCCCAATCGCCTGCATATGCCGCCGGCGCACGCGCACGCGCGTAGCGTATGGCAGAAGACCGCGCGCCTCGGCGCCATCCCCGGCGTCGATCGCCTGCTCGCCACGGGCACCCGCGCCGTCTTCACGCCCGAGCGCGGCATGCGCCTTTCCTTTCGCGGCAACCCCGCCGCCGCCGACCTCGTGCGCCACGCCTTCGCCGATGTACCGGGCAACCCCAGCCTCGCTCGCTCGTGGGCGAAATGCGCGCGCAGCTGGCCGCGCGGCGCGCAGAGCGGGCTGCTCGACGGCTACCCGCGGCTCGACCTGCCGGTGTTGCTGCTGTGGGCCGACCGCGACCGCATGCATCCCCTCGCGGGAGCCGAAGAGGCGCTCGCGCTGCTCCCGCACGGCCAGCTGCGCGTGCTCGAGAGCGTCGGTTTCCTAATGGCCTACGACGATCCCGTCGGGCTCGCCCGGGAGCTTGCTGCCTTCTGCGGGTAGGGACGATGCTAGAAGTCAAACGCGACTCCTTCTTTGAATTTCGTTGTGAGTTCGAGTTTGATTGTGTCTTCTGACTGCAGGCCGGCTCCTTCTCGTCCTTTACCGAGTTCTGAGTAGAGTCCGAACGTCTTTCCTGAACAGGTCGATTTAGGTTCTTTGCAGGTTTTGACTTCCTGTACGCCTTTGTTTTGTAAGTAGAATTCGACCGATTCTTCGCCTTTGGTGCCCGATTCTGAGGCTTTGAGGTCAAAAACTCCTATGAGCGAACCACCAACTAAGAGTAACGTGATGCCGCATTCGATGTGGAGTAAGGCTACAGGAAGCGAGGTGAGGATCCCGAGCATTAATTCGCCGCCAGATAAATCTACCGTGACGAGACCGACGATCACATTCGATAGCAAAATTTCACCAGGACTCGCTCCTAACGATAAGCATTTGGTCCCATTTTTGTTGAGTTTGCAACTGGTAATCGCGATGCTGGCTTTGCCTAATGTGTTCGACGTGAATTCACCTAGAGACCTGACGGCTTTGCATTCGACCTTGGATCCGCTTGCTTCGGTTTCGAGGAAGTTGCTTTCGGTTTTTTGCTGCGTCTCGAACTTGAGCGGTTCTTTTTCTGTCGGCGTGGGTAAGACTTCGGGTGAGGCAGCGTTCGCGGCGGTTGCTGCGAGTGTGCCGAAGACGAGGATCGCGGTGACCGCGAGACTGAGTATGAGGAGGCGTCTCATGCCGATGACTCCTTGCGCGTGGTGGCTTGTTCGCCCTAGCCCACGGGGCCGTCTTCGGATAGGTGGTGGCGGTCCGTAGCAGGAGGTCAAGGGCTGGTAGTAGGAGGCCAGTATCGCGCGCGCGGTTGGGGAGGTCAAGCAACTGTTTGGGATGTTTCTCATGTGCGGAGCCAGGCCGGCGACCGACGGCAAGCCACCCTGATAAGCCAGTAGGGTTCCCGCCAGGCCTCCAGGGGCCCTGGAGCACGTTTCGAGCACGCCAATCACTGTCTGACGAGGAGAACCAGATGCCGAGCGAGCAGCAGCTGTGGGGCGGAGAGACCGCAAAGGCCGTCGAGAACTTCCCGATCTCCGGCGAGACCGTGCCGGTATCCGTCGTGCACTGGCTCGCGCGCATCAAGGGCGCCGCCGCCGCCGTCAACGGCGAGCTCGGGCTGCTCTCCAAGCGCAGCGCGACCCGCATCGAGAAAGCCGCCGCGGAGATCGCCGCCGGCAAGCACGATCGCCAATTCCCGATCGACGTCTTCCAGACCGGCTCTGGCACCTCGACGAACATGAACGCCAACGAGGTGATCGCCAAGCTCGCCGGCGAGAGCGTGCATCCCAACGACCACGTCAACATGGGCCAGTCCTCCAATGACGTGTTTCCCTCAGCCGTGCACCTCGCCGCGCTCGACGTCGCCCAGAACGAGCTCCTGCCCGCGCTCAAACAGCTCGAGCGCTCGTTCGCGAAGAAGGCGAGGAGCTTCCAGAACGTCGTCAAGGCCGGACGCACGCACCTGATGGACGCCGTGCCCGTCACACTCGGCCAGGAGTTCGCCGGCTACGCCGCGCAGATGGCGCTCGCACAGGAGCGCGTGCAAGCCGCGCTCGTACACGTCGGGCAGATCCCGCTCGGCGGCACCGCCACCGGCACCGGCCTGAACACGCACGCGCGCTTTGCCGAGAAGGTCCGCGCGCGCCTGAGGAAGGAGTCGGGTCTCAAGCAGATCGCGCCCCCGCTCGACCCGTTCGAGGCGCAGGCCAACCGCGACGCCCTCGTCGAGCTCTCCGGAGCGCTGAAGGTCGTCGCGGTCTCGCTCACGAAGATCGCGAACGATCTCGCGCTGATGGGCTCCGGCCCACGCACCGGGATCGGCGAGATCTATCTGCCCGAGCTGCAGAAGGGCTCATCGATCATGCCCGGCAAGGTCAACCCAGTGATGCCCGAGGTCGTACTGCAGGTCTCGGCGCAGGTGATCGGCAACGACACGGCGATCACGATCGGCGGCATGCAGGGCCAGTTCGAGCTCAACGTCCGCATCCCGTTGATCGCGCGCAACCTGCTGCAGTCGCTTGGACTGCTGGCCTCCGCCACGCGCGCGTTCGCCGAGAAGTGCGTCGACGGCATCGAGGTCAACAAGGCGGGCGTCGCGGCCTCTGCGGGCGGCACGCTCGCGGTGGCCACCGCGCTCAACGGCGCGATCGGCTACGACAAGGGGGCGGCGATCGTCAAGAAGGCGACCGAGTCGGGGCGCCCGCTGCGCGAGGTCGCACTCGAGGAGGGCGTCGATGCGAAGCTGTACGACGCGACGATCGACCTACGCAAGATCGCGCGCGGCAACGGCTGACGAAGCGCCTCGATCAGCGCTTCACGGCGAATCCCTGGCACGTGGGCAGGGCGACGGGCTTCTCGGGTAGATCGCGGAAGAACTCGTCGATCGCCAGGCGCTGATCTTCGTACTCCGTAGCTCCGTAGTCGTCGAAGACGATGATCCCGCCCCCGACCATGCGCTCGTATGCGAATTCGAGCGCCAATCGCGACGCGGCCGCCCCGTTCAGGTCGATGTGGGCGAATGAAAGCTCGCCGACGTCGACGGTGTCGAGCGTCTCGAAGATGTCTCCCGGGCAGAGCTCATACCGTGGCCGCCAACGCGCGCGGAGCTCGTCGACGAGCTCCGCGGAGGTGTCGCTGAGCTCGCCCGCGAGTCCGTGATCGCGATCGCGCTCGGTCAGGCGATCAGCCGGAATGCCGCTGAATGTGTCAAAGAGAAAGAAGCGATGTCCGTCTGGGACGTGCGTACGCGCCAGGATCCTAAACGCGCAGCCGCCACGCCAGGTCCCGAATTCGGCGTAGTTGCCGGGGAGGTGCTGGCACTGCTGGGCGAGCGAGCTCAACAGCCACATGCGCCATCGCGTATCGACCCCCGGGATCCAAGTCCTCACCATCTCCGAGTAGACGGTTTCGAAGTCATCGTCGTCGTAGAATGGACAGTAATGGCTGGTCGCCAGGCCGTCCGCCCTGTAGACGTAAGTGCGGTCGATCAACTGGTTTCGAATCAGCTTCGCGGGCGGCCGAAGTGGCGCTGGGAGCTTTTCGATGCGGTGACCGCGAGCTGCCTGCCAGTGCTCCAGTATCCGTATAATACGGACAAATTCTGACAAATGGATCAAGGATGGTCCAGTCCTAAGACGCCCGGCGTTCTGCGGATGTCGGAAACATGCTCGGGGCACCGGCTTCAGGCAGATAGAGACATCGGCGCCAGACGCTCGACTATACGGAAAGCGGCTGTTAGCTTGGCTGCGTCATGTGCTTAGACAGGGAGCTAGAAGGACGCCCGCGCGCCGCTGGCTGTGCGCGATGAAGGCGGTGATACTGGCTGGCGGCCTGGGCTCGCGACTCAGCGAGGAGACGACGTCGCGTCCCAAGCCGATGGTGGAAATCGGCGGCAAGCCGATCCTGTGGCACATCATGAAGATCTACGCCGCCCACGGCATCGAAGAGTTCGTGATCTGCCTCGGCTACAAGGGTTATGTGATCAAGGAGTTCTTCGCCAACTACCACCTCCATACATGCGATCTCTCGTTCGATCTCGGACAGGGGGACGTGCACGTTCATCGCTCGAGCGCCGAGCCCTGGAAAGTGACACTCGTGGACACCGGGGAGGAGACGATGACGGGAGGGCGCCTCAAGCGCGTGCTCGAGTATGTCGGCGATGAGGACTTCTGTTTCACCTATGGAGACGGGCTCGCCGACATCGACGTCACCGCGCTGATCGCCTACCACCGCGAGCAGGGCGCGCTCGCGACAGTCACCGCCGTTCAACCCCCGGGACGTTTCGGGGCGGTCGAGCTCAATGGCACGCGCGTGCGGCGCTTCGAGGAGAAGCCACGCGGCGACGGCGTCTGGCTGAACGGAGGCTACTTCGTGCTCTCTCCCGCGGTCGGCCGCTACCTCGCGGGCGACGAGACGACCTGGGAGCAGGGGCCCCTGCGCACGCTCACGAGCGAGGGACAGCTTGCGTCCTTTCGCCACCACGGGTTCTGGCAGGCAATGGATACGCTGCGCGATCGCAATCAGCTCGAGCAGCTGTGGGATTCCGGCCGCGCCCCGTGGCGGGTGTGGAAGTGAACGGCGCCGGCTCGAGCGCGCTCGCGCTGGACGAGGCGAGCGTCGATCCCGACTTCTGGTGTGAGCGCAGGGTGCTCGTGACGGGACACACGGGCTTCAAGGGCGCGTGGCTGAGCCTGTGGCTGCAGGCGCTCGGCGCGCGTGTGAGCGGGTTCTCCATGGGTGTGCCCACACGACCGTCCCTGTACGAGCTCGCGCGTGTGGGCGAGGGCATGGAGGAGATCGAGGGCGACGTGCGCGACTTCGCCGCGCTCGACGCCGCGCTCGACGCCGCGCGTCCGGAGATCGTCATCCACATGGCCGCTCAATCGCTCGTGCGCCCGTCGTTCGCCGAGCCGCGAGTTACGTATGAGACGAACGTGATGGGGACCGTGAACCTGCTCGACGCGGTGCGCCGCGCCGGCGACGTGCGCGTCGTCGTCAACGTCACCTCGGACAAGTGCTACGAGAACCGCGAGTGGGAGTGGGCCTACCGCGAGCACGAGCCGATGGGGGGCCACGACCCGTATTCGAGCTCCAAGGGCTGCTCGGAGCTCGTCACCGAGGCCTTCCGCCGCTCCTTCTTCGAGCGTGAGGACGCGACTCGTCTGGCGTCGGCGCGCGCCGGCAACGTGCTCGGCGGTGGCGATTGGGCCGAGGACCGTCTGATCCCCGACCTCATGCGCGCGGCGCTCGACGGTCGGCCCATGCACGTGCGCAACCCCGATTCGGTGCGCCCATGGCAGCACGTGCTCAACCCGCTCAGCGGCTACCTGCTGCTCGCGCAGGCGCTGTGGTCTTCCGCGCAGTTCGCCGGCGGCTGGAACTTCGGTCCCGGCGAGGAGGACGCGCGCCCTGTCCGCTGGGTCGTGCAGCAGCTGACGGCGATGTGGCCAGAGCGCCTGCCTTCGGCCGAGTGTCAGGAGCCGCAGCGGCCTCGGCTGCATGAGGCTCGCTATCTGAAGCTCGACTCCTCGCGTGCGCGCCTGCATCTGGGCTGGCGGCCGCGGTGGAGCTTGCTCGAGGGTTTGCGGGAAGTCGTGGGCTGGTATGAGGCGCTGCGGCGGGACGCGGATATGCGCGCGGTCACGCTCGCGCAGGTCGAGCGATTCATCGGATCAGGGGCGCCGGTGCTCCGATGAGTCGCGTCGACGCGACATGCCGCTTCTGCGGCGCCGCGCTGCATGACGTGTTCGCGGATCTGGGCTCGTCGCCGCTCGCCAATGCCTACCTGTCGCTCGAGCGCGTCGGCGCGATGGAGCCCTACTACCCGCTGCGCGCGCTCGTCTGCGGCCGCTGTTTCCTCGTGCAGCTGGAGCAATTCGAGACGCCCGGGCGGATCTTCTCCGATTACGCGTACTACTCCTCGTACTCCACCAGCTGGCTCGAGCACTGCCGCCGCTACACCGAGCAGATGACCTCCATACTCGGGCTCGCAGAGCACAGCCACGTCGTCGAGCTCGCCTCGAACGACGGCTACCTGCTGCAGTACTTCCACGAGCAGGGGATCGACGTGCTGGGGGTCGAGCCGGCCGCCAACGTCGCGCAGGTGGCAGTCGCGAAAGGCATCCCCACGGTCGTCGAGTTCTTCGGCCGGCGGGTGGCGAGCTCGCTGGCTGCGCAGGCGCGCGCCGACCTACTGCTCGGCAACAACGTGCTTGCCCACGTTCCCGATCTCAACGACTTCGTGGCGGGCATGAAGATCCTGCTCGCCCCCGGCGGCACGATCACGATGGAGTTCCCCCATCTGCTGAGGCTGATCGAGGACAGCCAGTGGGACACGATCTACCACGAGCACTTCTCCTATTTCTCGTTCCTGACGGTCAGCCGCGTGTTCGCGGCGCACGGGCTGCGCTTGTATGACGTCGAAGAGCTGCCGACCCACGGTGGTTCGCTGCGCGTCTTCGGCGCTCATCGCGATGACGCGGGCAAGCCCGACACCCCGCGCGCGGTGGCGATGCGCGAGCGCGAGCGCGAGGCCGGCTATGAGCGCCTGGACACGTATACGCGCTACGGGGCGCGCGTCGAGGCCGACAAGCGACGGATCCTCCAGTTCCTGATCGCGCTGAAGAACGAAGGCCGTCGCGTGGTCGGCTACGGCGCGCCGGCGAAGGGCAACACACTGCTCAACTACTGTGGCGTGCGTCGCGACTTCCTCGACTATACGGTCGATCTGAACCCGCACAAGCAGGGACGCTTCCTGCCCGGCAGCCACATCCCGATTCGTGCGCCGCGGGTGATCGCGGAGGATCGGCCAGACGTGGTCGTGATCCTGCCTTGGAACCTCAAGGAGGAGATCGTGCAGCAACTCGGCTTCATCGGCGAGTGGGGCGGTCGGTTCGCGGCTCGCACCCCGACGCTGGCGCTGCTGCCGTGACCGCCGCCACGCTCAGCGAGCCGGATGCGCTCGCCACACCAGAGACTGGTGCGATGGTCGTTCGCGGGACGACGATCAGGCTCGTGTCATACGTCGGTGGCTCGCTGTTCAGCGTCGGCGCGGCCGCACTGCTGTTTCGTCATCTGGGGGTTATCGAAACCGGCAGATACACGACAGCGACGTCGCTGAGCGCGCTCGTCGGGGGCGTGACCGATCTCGGCCTGACGGGGATCTGCGCGCGCGAACTATCCGTCCTGCGCGGCGAGCAGCGGACCGTGTTCGTGTCCAACCTGCTAGGGCTGCGGACCGCGCTCGCGACCGCTGGAATCGCGGCTGTCACCGCGTTCGCGTTCGTGGCTTATGGCAGCCTGCTGGGTCTCGGCGTGCTGATCGCCGCCTTTGGCATGTTCGTGCAGAACACGCAGATGCTGCTTACGGTGTCGCTGTCGGTGCGCCTGCGCCTGGGCACGGTGTCTGTGCTCGAACTCCTCCGCCAGGTGGTGGCGGCAGCGCTGATCGCGGCACTCGTCTTCTACGGGGCGCACCTGCTCGCCTTCTTGGCGGTGGCAGCCCTCGCCGCGCTGATCGTGCTCGTGCCTACCGTCGCGCTCGTGCGCGCAGACATGCCGCTGCGCCCGACGTTCGACGCCCGTCGCTGGCGGGCGCTCGTCGGGCCCACGCTCACCTACTCGGTCGCGGTGCTGACCGCCACCGTATACCTGCGCGTGGCGATCGTGCTCGTCTCGCTGCTCTGCTCGACGCGCCAGCTCGGTTATCTGAGCGCGTCCTACCGCGTCGTGGAGAACCTGTTCTTCTTCCCCTCGCTGCTCGTCGGCTCCGCCTTTCCGATCTTCGCGCACGCGGCGCACGCCGACCCGGCGCGCTTCGCCTATGTGATCTCGCGCATGCTCGACGCGGCGCTGATCGCGGGAGTCTGGGTGTCGCTGTCGCTGGCCGTCGGGGCGCGTCTGGTGATCGAGGTGATCGGCGGTTCGAGCTTCCAGGCGGCGGCCCCGGTGCTCGCCGTTCAGGGCATCTCCGTGGCGGCTGTGTTCGTCGGCAACGTATGGGCCTCGGCGCTGTTGAGCCTGCATCTGCATCGTGTGATCCTGGTCCTCAACCTGTCGCTGCTCGCGGCCGTGGTGGTGGCGGTCGCCGTGCTCGCTTCGCTGTATGGCGCGCAGGGCGCCGCCGTTGCGATCGCCGCGGTCGAGGTCGTCGCCGCGATCGCCGGCGGGATCGCGCTGGTGCGCGGGCGCGCGCACCTGCGCCCGAGCCTGCGTGTGCTGCCGAAGGTCGCCGTCGCAACGGCGCTCGGCGCCAGCCCGATGCTGCTCGCGGGCGTGCCGGTCATCGGCCGGATGGCGCTGTCCAGCGCGCTGTACGCGGTTGCGCTGCTGGCGCTGCGCGCGCTCCCCTCGGACCTGCCGGGACTGATCTTCCCGGCACGGTGGGGCACCTGATGCGGCCCCCCTGGGCGTGGCGACGCCGTCCCATGCGGCTCCCCGGCGTGGCCAGCGGGGCGAGCTCCTCCGATCCCGTATGCGTCGTGCACATCGTCCGGCACGCGAACGGCCTCGGCTGGCTGCGAGGGTTCGCCGAGTCGCTGCGCGCTCATCCTCCCGGCATCGACTACCGGCTGGTGCTCGCGATGAAGGGGTTCGCATCGCCGGGCCAGGCTCGGCCATACCTCGAGGAGGTCGCCGATCTCGCGCCCGAGACGCTTTTCTTCGCCGACAGCGGCTTCGATCTCGGAACGTACTTCGCTGCAGCGGCGCGCCTGCGTCGCCACCGCTACTGCTTCTTGAAGTGCCAGTGCCGTCCGCTGGCAGCGGGATGGCTGGCGCGGCTCGAGCAAGCCCACGATCGCCCGGGCGTTGGCCAGGCCGGTGCCACCGGTGCCTGGACCAGCCTGCACTCCTGGCTCACCTACACGAGCGGGCTGCCCAGTGCCTACCGCGGCCTGCTGCCCGAGCGCCGTGCGGTGCGCGAGCTGACCGCGTCGATGCAAGTCGAGCAGGGCCTGATCGAGCGGCCGTCGCTGGCCCATTCGCTGCGGATGCGCCTGCAGACGCTGCCGAACGTGCCTGAGGAGCTGTTCGGCTTCGCGCCCTTCCCGGCGCCGCATCTGCGCTCGACAGCGTTCGTGATCGAGCACGCCGCGCTCACCGAGCTGGAGCTGTTCGTGGTGCGCACCAAGATCGACACGTTCGCGCTCGAGAGTGGACGCCGGAGCGTCACCTCGCAGCTGCAGCGGATCGGCCTGACCTCGCTGGTGGTCGACCGCGCCGGCCGGACCTACGGGCCGCAGGACTGGCACCGCAGCCGCACGTTCATGCAAGGCGATCAGGAGGGGCTGCTGGTCGCCGAAAACCAGACGCTCTGCTACACCGACGGCGACCTCGAGGAAAGGCGCTTGCTGTCGGCATGCGCCTGGGGGCCCTATGCCGATCCGGCTCCGCGCAGCGAGGATCCGCTCGACGCCGCGCTCAGGGCGGCCTGAGATGCGCGTTGCGCGTGTTTTGCGGCGCGAGCAGCTGATGCTGCCGGAGTCGCTGGACGAAGACGCCCCGCCGTGCCTGGTGCACCTGGTCTGGGCTCCACTCGGACTGCAGATGCTCAGGCAGTTCTCCGAAGCGCTGCGCCGGCACCCGTGCGGGGTGCCCCACGAGCTGGTGCTCGCGATGAAGGGCTTCGCGTCGGCCCGTGCAGCCGCGCCATATCTCGATGAGGTCGCTGACCTCGACCCCACCGTGCTGTTCTTCCCGGACCGCGGGTTCGACCTCGACGTGTACTTCGCGGTCGCGGCGAAGCTGCGCCGCGACCGCTACTGCTTCGTCAACTCCTACGGCCGGCCGCTGGTGGACGGCTGGCTCGCCAAGCTCGACGCGGCACTCGCGTGTCCCGGGGTCGGACAGGTCGGCGCCACCGGCGCATGGGCGAGCGGGCACTCGTGGTGGCTGCACTCGGCCGGCTTGCCGAGTGCCTATCGCGGGCTGATGCCGCCCGCACCCGTCGCGCGCAGGCTGTTCCGGGAAATCGCGTTCGAACGAGGCGCTCCCGAGCAGCCCGCGCGCGGGGACGTCGTGCTGGCGCGGTTGAAGCTGCTGCCGGGAATCCCGCGCACGCTTCTCTTCTACGAACCCTTCCCGGCGCGCTTCCTGCGAACCAACACATTCATGATCACGCACGCGGTGCTGCGACGGCTGCGCCTGCTCGTCGTTCGCAGCAAGACCGACACCTATGCGCTGGAGGGCAGCCGCAGGAGCATCACACGTCAGCTCGAGCGGCTCGGGCTGTGCTCGCTCGTGGTGGACCGCGCCGGCGCCGTGTACCGCCCCGAGGAGTGGCCGCGCAGCCGGACCCTCTGGCAGGGCGATCAGGAGGGGCTGCTCGTGGCGGACAACCAGACCCTCCCCTACACAAACGGCGATCTCCCACGCCGGCGCCTGCTCTCGACGCTTGCCTGGGGCTCCCTGGCCGACCCGTGGCTACCAAACGAGCGGCGATCGACGGCGGTGTCGCGATGAGGTTCGAAGCGTCGCCGATACCGGGCGTCTGGGTGGTCGATCTCGACCGTATCGGGGACGAGC
>Ga0182015_10002370_pt1 | contig 22926 bp, 14 predicted proteins | sample 712P3MmetaG_FD_120478 | JGI IMG/M metagenome (GOLD analysis project Ga0182015, IMG submission 120478) | Permafrost microbial communities from Stordalen Mire, Sweden - 712P3M metaG | ecosystem: Environmental > Terrestrial > Soil > Wetlands > Permafrost | place: Sweden: Stordalen | collected...
AGTCAAGATCCAGAACGTGGCCATATTTTCGCTCCTCGTCCTTGCCTGGCACATAATCTTTAGCCTGGCAGGGCTCTATCGGTCGCGCCGCCTGTCCGATCGTTGGAAGGAGCTCATCGACGTCAGCAAGGCCACCTTACTCAGCGCCCTGGTGGTCCTGGTCGGCGCCTCCGTCTTCCGCATTGCGATGGTGACGCCCCGGTTCCTGAGTGTGTTTCTACTGGTCGGCACCTCGGCCGCGGTGGCTAGCCGACTCATTCTCCGTGCAGCCCTTGCATTCATCCGCAAGCGGGGCAGAAATTTGCGCAACGTGGTGATTGTGGGAACCAACACTCGCGCTCTCGAATTCGCGCAGCGGGTTGCGTCTCATCCCGACCTCGGCTATCGCATTGTTGGGTTTGTGGATCGAGACTGGGATGGTATCGAGGAATTTAGGAGAAGTGGCCACGTTCTGGCGTGCGATTTCTTTACTTTCCCTGACTTCCTACGGAGCAGGGAAGTGGATGAGGTTGTCATGGCATTGCCGGTTCGTTCCCTGCACGAGGAGGGATCTCGGATTGCGGCGTTATGCGAGGAGCAGGGCATCAATCTCCGCTTGCTGACCAACATCTTTAACTTGAAAACGACCCTTTCTGCCGCCGAAGATGTGTACGGTTACCCCCTGATCACGCACTATATGAGTTCGATCGAGGGATGGCCGGTGTTCCTCAAGCGATTCTTCGACATCATGATTTCCTCGCTGGTGATTATTGGGCTCTGCCCGGTCCTGCTGGTGGTGGCGATTCTGATTAAGTTGACCTCCCCGGGGCCGGTTCTATTCGTGCAGAAGAGGCTCGGCCTTAACAAGCGGCGCTTCGACGTATACAAGTTTCGCACCATGGTGGTGGACGCCGAAGCGCGACTGCCGGACCTTGAGCATCTGAACGAGGTGAGCGGTCCGGTCTTCAAAATCAAAAACGACCCTCGCATCACTCCCATCGGAAGATTTCTCCGCAAAACCAGCGTTGATGAACTGCCCCAACTCTTCAACGTGCTCAGGGGCGAGATGAGCCTGGTCGGACCTCGCCCGCTGCCCGTGCGCGACTACGAAGGCTTTAACGAAGATCGCCAGCGGCGACGCTTTTCGGCCAAGCCAGGCATCACTTGCCTCTGGCAGATTCGGGGCAGAAGTTCGATACCGTTTGAACAATGGATGGAGTTGGATCTGCAATACATCGACAAATGGTCTCTTTGGCTGGATTTGGAAATCCTCATGCGAACCATTCCGGCGGTTCTTAGGGGCTCAGGCGCGGCATGAGCTTAGAAAACCAATCCGCGGCGGCTCTTTTGTCCCAGGATCCGAATGAGACCGTCAGGCTTGCCGGTTTTAGTTCAGGAGGTAGGCAATGAACCAGAGATGGAGATGGGTAGGATGGTTGTTGGTTGTGGCCACCTCGACCGGGGTGTGCTTGGCGCAGGCGGGCCCGACTCTGGCCAGCGAACCCACCGCCGCTCTGGCTGGCTCGACGACGGCTGGCTCGACGGCGGATGGCTCGACGACGGATGGGTCGAAGCCGAAGGAGATGTCCTCCGATGGCACGGCGGCCGAGCACGGCTTTCAGCAGCGCTACCCCCGGTACAAGCTGGAGTTTGGCGATCAATTCGACGTTTCCTTCGAACTGAGTCCGGAGTTCAATCAGAGCGTGACCGTCCAGCCCGACGGCTACATTACGCTGCGCGGGGCGGGGGACGTCCATGTAACAGGCCAGACCGTACCGGAATTGACGGAAACGCTGCGGCGCGCCTATGGCAAGATCCTGAATAATCCTCTGATTTCGGTTGTTCTGAAAGACTTCGAGAAGCCCTATTTCATTGCCGACGGACAGGTTGGCAAACCCGGCAAGTACGAATTACGAGGGGACACGACTTTGACCCAGGCGATCGCCATCGCCGGTGGCTTCCAGGATACCGCCAAGCACTCGCAAGTATTGCTGTTCCGCCGCGTCGACAGTGACTGGGTTTCCGCCAAGATCATCAATGTGAAACAAATGGAGAAGGAAGGGAACCTTCACGAGGATCCCTACCTGCATCCTGGGGACATGGTGTTCGTGCCCAAGAACCGCTTCTCGAAGATCAGACCCTTCCTCCCCAGTGCATCCATGGGCACCTTTGAAAAAACTTATTAGGAAGCGAGGACAGGACGATGAGCAATGATTTGAACGCAGTCGCCGGCAAAGCCACCTTTGGCTTCAGCTTGCGCGACGTACTCGCGATCGTATTTCGTCATAAACGCGTCATCCTGCTCTCTTTCTGGGGAATGTTGCTCGGCGCCATTGTGGCAGCGGTTTTACAGCCTCCGGAGTATCGGGCCTCGACGGAGTTCCTGATCGAGCGCGAACGCGTGGATCCAGTCATCAGCCCGGGAGTGAGTAATCCTCCGACCTTTCGCGGCGAGGTGACCGAAGAGGAACTGAATTCCGAAATCGAATTGCTACAAAGTGCGGACGTGCTTCGTCAGGTGGCCATTGCCTGCCAATTGGATCAGCGCAAATCGCTCCTGAGTTCTTTCCTTGGTGCCCAAGATGAACCCACCCGAATCGCGAAAGCCGTCGACCGGCTGCAGAAAGCGCTGAAAATTGAAGTGGTCCGTAAGAGCAATGTCATCTCCGTCAGTTACGCGGCTGACAATCCGGAGTTGGCGGTTCGAGTGCTGAGCGTATTGGGAGATGCTTACCTGAAAAAGAATGTTGAAGTGCACCGGCCCCCCGGGCAGTTTGAATTTTTTGATCAGGAAACAGAGGCCTACAAGAACAACTTGTCTGACGCTGAGACCAAGCTCAAAGCATTCTCGAGCGAGGACGATGGAGTCGCTCCCCAAATGGCTCGGGACATCACACTGCAACAGCTGAACCAGTTCCGCGCCACCTTGCAGCAGACCAGAACCGAGATCGCCAGCACCGAGGAGAGGATTCGGATTCTCGAGAAACAGTCCGGTACCACTCCGCAACGTTTGACCACCCAGGCCCGACAAACCGATGATGCCCAGGTTCTCCAGGGCCTCAAAAATACCTTGAACAGCTTGGGACTGAAGCGCACCGAGCTCCTGACCAAGTACCAGCCTGGCTACGCCTTAGTGCAGGAAGTAGATAAGCAAATTGCAGATACGCGGGCTTCGATTGCGGGCGAGGAAAGCCGACCCATCCGCGAGGAAACCACCGACCGTAACCCAACCTACGGCTGGATCGATGAGGAACTCACCAAGGCGAGGGCCGATGACAGCGGTTTAGAGGCGCGGGCGACCGCGCTTGAAGCGATTGTCTCCCGGTACACGGCCAAGGCACAAGAGTTGGACGAGAAAGGAATCGCCCAGCAGGACCTGCTGCGTACCATGAAAACCGCCGAGGAGAACTACCTGATGTACCAGCGCAAGCGCGAGGAAGCCCGCATGACGAATGCGCTCGATCAGACGCGTATCCTCAACGTGGCCATTGCGGAGCAACCGACAGCGCCTATGCTGCGTTCGAATTCTCCGTGGACGTTGTTGATCGTCGGTGTTTTCCTGGCAGTGATCGTCAGCCTGGGGACAGCCTTTACTTTGGATTATCTGGATTCTTCTTTCCGAACCCCTGCGGAAGTACTCAGCGAGTTGAATATTCCTGTGTTGGGGGCAATTTCGCTTGAGCAGAGTGGCCTCTACAGCAGCTGGAACGGTAATGGCAACGGCAGGCCCCGAGTTGAAGTGAACGCGCACGGTCGGGATTCCGGCCATTCCGAGCTCCGCGAGCAATGAGCGAACGGTTTAGTCTGACCGAAGTTTGGCCAAAAGGTCTCGGGACCCGTTCGCGGTCTGACGGAGATCGACTGCAAACCGCAGGTCGGCAAAAGGTGGAACGACCGCCTCATCTGCGGGAGGCTACTTTTGAGGATCATGTCCAGATTGCTGCGCTCGAGTCGCAGTACGGACTCGACTCCAAAAGTTACGAGGAGTGGAAGCATCTGTGGACGGGCAATCCCGCTTATCTTCAGGTCGGGACGCATTGGCCGATTGGCTGGGTCCTCGAAGCAGAAAATAAACGCATTGTCGGCTACCTCGGCAACATCCCTCTCTGGTGCGAATTTCAGGCGCGCCAGCTGCTGGCGGCTGCTACCTATGCCTGGGTGGTCGATTCGTCGTATCGCAGTTACTCCATCTTGCTGCTGGATTGCTACTTCAGCCAAAAGAATGTGGATCTTTACCTGAGTACGACGGTGAACTCGCAGTCTTCGAAAGCCTTTCAGGCATTCAACTCCACCCCAGTGCCGGTCGGAGCCTGGAACCAGTCCGCCTTTTGGATCACCCATTACCGCGGTTTTGCGGCCAGCTGGATCCGGGCGACTTCGACTAGCGCCGGATTAAGAAAGTTGGCCCCGGCCTCATTTCTGAGCTATCCCGTCTCCGCTGGACTGTTTCTCCTGGATTCGTGGACAGGCAGGGCGGTGCCCGCTGATCGAAGTGAAGCGAAAGTCGAATGCTGTACTCATTTCGACCATCGTTTCGGTGTCTTTTGGGAGGAATTGCGGCGCAGGAAGTCGGATCGACTCTTAAGTGTTCGCACTTCTCAGGTTCTGGAATGGCACTTTCGGTATGCCCTGGGTCGAGACGGAGTGTGGATCTTAACCGTCAGCCAAGGCTCGGACTTGGCCGCCTATTCCATCTTTTGCCGGCAGGATAACCCGCGGTTCGGATTGAAGCGCATGCGATTTATTGATTTTCAGACTCTCGATCCGAGTGCCGCATGGTTGCGACCCATGTTTTTGCGGGCGTTGAATCGTTGTAAGGAGGAACGTATACACATGTTGGAGGGTATCGGGATCGGCCTCCCCCAGAGAGCGATTTTCTCGGATCTCGTGCCCCACCAGCGAACATTACCTTCTTGGCTTTATTTCTATAAGGCCCGAGACCCAAGGATTGATCAGAGCCTGACCGATCCTGCGGTCTGGGACCCTACTGGGTTTGATGGCGACTCTTCACTCTAGGCATCCAGCAAACGTGCTGTGAAACCGCGCTTTCCACGGCAATCCTGCATTTACGTCAGGCTACCGCTGGGGGGCGCTTAGGAAGCGAGGAAACACCATTCACGAACAAAGGTCCGACCTTTCAGCTACAAAGCCCGAGCCACTACTACCAGATGCGGAACAGCAGCAGTTTGCTGCGTGGAACCAGACTGACCAGGCTTATCCGCAAGATGCCTGTGTCCCGGAGTTGGTCGCAGCCCAGGCCATAGCAACACCGCACGCGGTGGCGCTCGGGGCTGGGGCCGAGGTGGTCAACTACCGGGACTTGAACGCGCGAGCGAATCGCCTGGCTCATTACCTGCGCTCCCTGGGCGCCGGGCCCGGGAAGCTCATCGCCATCTGCCTGGAACGCACGGTGGGGCTGGTGGTTGCGGCGCTCGGGGTTCTGAAGACGGGGGCGGCTTATCTACCGCTCGATCCAACCTATCCCGCGGAGCGTTTATCTTTCATCTTGAACGACAGTCAGGCCCCGCTTCTGATCACCGAGTCGGGCTCAGCCGATCGGCTTCCGCCGGGCGGACGGCGAGTGGTCGGATTAGACCGCGATGCCGAAACCATCGCTTCCTTCCCGGAGGCGGCTCCAGAAGTTGATTCGAAAGTGTCCGACTCGGCCTACGTGATCTATACCTCGGGTTCGACTGGCCGGCCGAAAGGCGTGCAGATCACCCATGACAGCCTGCTGAATTTGGTGTTCTGGCATCGCCGCGCGTTTGCCGTAGACTCTGCCGATCGGGCGGCTCTACAGGCCAGCCCGGGATTCGATGCCTCGGTGTGGGAACTGTGGCCTTATCTCACCGCTGGAGCGAGCGTCCATCTGCCGGATGACGCCATTCGCAGCGATGCCGAAAGGCTGCGGGATTGGCTGATCGCACAAAAGATTACCATCACGTTTCTCGCGACCGCGATGGCCGAACGCATCATCGCTTTAGCCTGGCCGTGCCAGACCGCGTTGCGGATGTTGCTGACCGGAGCCGATACTCTTCATCGTCACCCGTCACCCAGCCTGCCTTTCGTTCTGGTGAATAACTATGGCCCCACGGAATGCACCGTAGTGGCCACCTCCGGGGTCGTACCGCCGACGCAGTCCGCCGAAGGCGAACCGCCGACGATCGGCTGCCCCATTGCGAACACGCAGGTCTACCTGCTCGACCACCAGATGAGGCAGGTGCCGATGGGGGTCACGGGGGAGGTCTATATTGCGGGAAAAGGTTTGGCGCTCGGATATCTGAATCAGCCCGAGCTCACGAGGGAAAAGTTCGTTGCCCACCCTTTCAACTCGGCGCCAGGAAGTCGTTTGTACAAAACCGGAGATCTGGCTCGTTATCTATCCGATGGCCAAATTGCCTTCGTCGGGCGGGCAGACGACCAGATCAAACTTCGCGGCTATCGCATTGAACCGAGTGAAATCGTAGACGTATTGGATCGTTACCCGGCAATCCAAGCCAGCCAGGTGGTGCGGCGAGCCGATGAAGCAGGGGAGAACCGGTTGGTCGCTTACCTGGTGCTCGCTCCGGCAGCCCAACTGACCAACGCCGAGCTCCGCGATTATCTTCGGGCGCACTTGCCCGAGTACATGGTTCCGGGTGTGTTTGTGGTACTGGATTCATTGCCGCTCACTTCGAACGGCAAGGTAGACCGCGATATGCTACCTGCGCCGAGTACCCTCAACATCTTGCGCAACGAGCCCGCCATTCCGGCTAGGACACTGGTGGAACAGCGAGTCACGGAAATTTTAGCCAGCTTGCTGCACCTCGAGCAAGTCGGCGCCAATGACAACTTCTTCCTGCTGGGCGGACACTCCTTGCTGGGCACCCAAGTCATCGCTCGGGTGAGGGACGCCTTTGCCATCGACCTGTCACTCCGCAGCCTATTTGATGCCCCGACCGTCGCCGCATTGTCCGGGGAGATTGAGCGACTTCTTCTCGAGAAACTGGAAGCCATGAGCGAAGAAGAAGCCCGTCGTATGCTGAACGCAAAAACCGCGCCAGTTCTTGGCGCCATTGTGACTGCCTGACTTTGACCGCCCATGCCATGCCGAACCCACCGCTAGACATCTTGGAAGCTGCCCCTACGGGATCCGCCACCGCGAGCGGCAAGACGGCTCCGCCTCTGAGCCTCTACCACTTACTCGACCCGGAGGTGCTGGCCAATCCCTATCCTCTCTACCGCCGTCTACGCACCGAGGACCCGGTGCATTGGGATCCTTTCCTGCATGCCTGGGTGGTCACGCGCTACGCCGACGTGGTGCGTGTACTCCACGATTTCTCTGCCGACCGCACGCCTGGTCCTGAAAAACTGACCGCGATGGGCCTCTCCGGGTTGAACCCCATCGCCCAGGTGATGGTCAAGCAGATGCTTTTCATGGACGCTCCGGCACACACCCGCTTGCGCGCCCTAGCCGCTTCTGCCTTCACCCCGCATCGGGTTGAGGTGCTACGGACCCACATTCAGGAAATCGCGGATGGCCTGCTCGACGCAATCGAAGCCAAGGGCAGCATGGATCTGATTTCCGATTTTGCCGCGCCCTTGCCCGCCATCGTAACCGCGGAAATGCTCGGCGTACCCGTGAAGGACTCCGAGCAGTTGAAAGCCTGGTCGGCGGACTTCGCCGAAATGCTGGGGAACTTTCAGCACAACCCGGACCGCGTCCCTCGGGTGCTGCGCAGCCTGGAAGATATGACCGCCTACTTTCGCGCCGCGATCAGCGAGCAACGCACACGACCGCAAGAAGGTCTTATCCACTCGCTCGCAACAGCAGAGATTCAGGGTGACCGGCTCAGTGAGGAAGAGGTCATTGCCAACTGCATCGTGACCATGGTCGGTGGCCAGGAGACGACCACCAATCTCATCGGCAATGGAATGCTCTCCCTGCTGCGCAACCCGGAACAGTTGGCAAAACTTCGCGCCGATCTTTCCTTGATTCCTTCCGCGGTCGAAGAACTGTTGCGTTACGAAAGCCCCAGCCAGCACACCGCCCGCTTGGCTCCAGAAGACACCGAATTGGGAGGGAAACAAATTCGTAAGCGGCAGGCGGTGATTGCGGTCATGGCCGCGGGCAACCGGGATCCGGAACGCTTCCCCGACCCGGATCGGCTGGACATTACGCGTACCGACAATCGTCACCTGGCCTTCGGCTGGGCAGCTCACTTCTGCTTCGGTGCACCGCTCGCGCGAATCGAGGGCCAAATCGCGTTTGCCACCATCCTGCGGCGTATGCCTTTCCTCGCCCTCGAGCCCGGACCGCTGGTTTGGCGCGCGAACCTGGGACTGCGCGGACTGATCGCCCTGCCGGTCCGCTTCGCGGCGCCGGAATCCTCGGTTGCCCCGAGTGCCTGACCCGATGTCGCTACCGAATCCCATGACCGAGGCCTTACCCCTTTCGGAAATCAAGCGCCAGCTGCTCGAAAAGTACCGCAGCGGAGAACTGGCGCCAAGCCATTCCGATCGGCCGACCGTCACGCGTCGCCCCGGGGATAGGCCGGCACCGCTCTCGTTGACGCAGGAACAGGTTTGGCGCAACCAGATGGCGGCACCCGGGGCACCGCCCTTCTACAACGAATCGATCACCATGCATCGTCACGGCCCGCTCGAAGCCGCGGTACTCGAGCGCTGCTTGCAGGAGATCATTCGGCGGCACGAAATCTGGCGGACCACCTACGACACGGTCAACGGCCAGGCCGTGCAGGTGATCCATCCCGCGCCGTCTACTTTTTCGTTGCCGGCGGTCGACCTGCGGCAGCTTCCTCCCGGGCGTCGGGAAGCCGAAGCCCTGCGAGTGGCCACCCAGCAGGCTAGGATTCCGTTTGACTTGCGGGAAGGCCCGCTGGTGCGAGCTACGCTCGTCACCCTCGATGACGAAGAACACCGTTTGTTCCTTACCATGCATCAGAGCATCGTCGACGGGGTATCGGTATACCAGGTAGTACCGTTCGAACTGGCGAGCCTTTACCAAGCATTTTCGGCAGGGAAGCCGTCTCCGCTCGCCGAATTACCCATTCAGTTTGCTGACTTTGCCGATTGGGAGCGAAGTTCGTTGCAAGAAGACGCGCGGGAAGGCCAACGGTCGTACTGGCGCAAGCAGCTGGCCGGCCGAGTGGAAACCCTCGAGTGGCCCGCGGGGCGCCAACGGTCGCGCAGCTTTCGCGGTGCCATCCACCCTTTCGCAATGTCGAAACAGCTTACGGCGGAGCTGAAACAGATGAGCCAGCAGGAAGGGGTCACGCTGTTCATGACCTTGACCGCGGGATTTGCTGCTCTGCTCCATCACTACACGCGTCAGGAGAGCATTCTGATTGGAACCATGGGACCCGGAGGCCGCAAACGGCCCGAGGTACAGAACTTGTTGGGATATTTTCTCAATCCTTTGGGGTTACGCATCGAGGTCTCGCGCGCTTCCACGTTTCGTCAATTGCTGCGCCATGTGCGTGAAGTGGTCCTGGGAGCGTTAGCCCACGACGACCTGCCATTCGAGTCGGTCGCGAGCGAAGTCGATCCCGAGTCCGATCCCAACCGCCATCCGTTATTTCAGGTGGTCATTACGCTCGCTCCTTCCGTACCCGAGCTCGGTCCCGGGTGGAGCCAGACGGTCATGGATGTGGAGAGCGGGGGCTCGAAGTGGGATCTGTACCTTGAGTTCAGCGAAGGGCCGGAGGGACTCATGGGGCGGGCGCAATACAACCCGGATATTTTTGATGGCGCGATGATCGAGCAGACCCTCGAAGATCTCGAGCGTCTGCTCAGCGAAGGCCTGCTCCAGCCCGGCCAACCGCTTCCGCAATGGCCGGAGTGGGCACCCGAGGTCGTCAATCCGGCGGTCCGAACTGCCAATCTGGTTTAGGAGGCTCGGGAAAGCGCTAGTTCCCAAGAAGATGGGGAAGGGCAAAGTAGGAATTCGACAAGTAGGAACGGGAGAAGAAGGATCAGTGATCGAATCAGAACTTCAGGAAACAGCGCAGAGTCCAACCGGCGGTCGTGAGCTCTTCGACCCGTTGCAGTCGGCGCGCAAGCTCCTCCCCCGTGCCATGAAGGGTGGGCTGGCGGTGGTCGATCAGGCGCTGGTAACGGGGTCTAACTTTGCCCTGTCCATCCTGCTCGCTCGCTGGCTCAGCCCCTTGCAGTACGGAGCTTACGCGGTGGGGTTTTCGGTCTTCGTGCTCGTCGGAATGCTCTACCAAGCCTTGCTGCTAGAAGGCATGTCGGTGTTTGGTGCTTCTGCCTTTCGGAGCTGTCTCCGCAAGTATCTAAGGTCCATGCTTTCCCTTCATGTGGCCGTGGCCTCGGTGATCTTCTTAGTACTGGGGGCCTCGGCCGGAGTCGCGTTTAAGATCGCGCCCTCCAGCGGATTACCCGGAGCGCTCGCGGGTATCGCGTTGGCGACCCCGCTCATCATGCTGTTCTGGCTCGCGAAACGTGCGTTTTATCTGCAGCTGACGCCTGGGCCGTCCACGGTCAGCGCGTTTTTCTATTGCGCCATGATCGTTGGCGGGCTTGTTCTCATTGATCGTCGCGGCCTGATCTCTCCGTTTTCCGCGTTTACGCTCATGGGCCTCAGCGCGTTCGGTACCAGTATTTTTCTATTCACGCATTTGAAGTTTCGCCTTCCGGCGGACACGACCGCTCCCACTCTGTCGGACACGTGGCGGCGGCATTGGCGATACGGTAGATGGGCGGTCTTGGCGGAATTCAGCAAATGGGTTCCGGCTTACATCTTCTATCCGCTTTTGAGCAGTTTCCGCGGCATCGCCCAAGCCGGAGAACTGAGAGCGCTGATGAACTTCAATGCGGCAATTTTTCAAACTTACGCTGCGCTCTCTTCCTTGCTGCTCCCCTATGCGGCTCGCGTTTTCGCCAGCCAAGGCCGCCCGGGAACCCGAGCCCTCGCCAAGCGCATCGCGCTAGGTTTCGTTTCGGCTGGGTTCCTGTACTGGGGCGTGGTGCTCACGTTTAAGGGTCCGATCTTCCATTTGCTCTACTCGGGCCGGTATATGGAATTGGCTGGTTTGCTGCCCGTCGTTGCCTTGAGTTCGATACTTTGGAGCGCGAGCTTAGGCCCTACGGACGCGTTACGTGCCATGGAATCTTCGGGCTCGGTCCTGGCCGCGGTCTGTGTTTCATCCTCCATCGCCATCGCCGTCGGGATTCCCCTCACCTGGTTTCTGGGCTTGCGTGGAGCCATCTGGTCGATGGCCCTCTCCGAGGGTCTGGCTCTCGGGATGACAGTCATCCTGCTCCGCCGGAAGCTCGGGAGCGCTTCATCGCCCGGATTGATCTTGGCTCTGATCCCTCGGTCGGCCGCTGACTTATCGCAGGAGTAGCTCCACTCGTTACGCCAAATTTATATTACACATGGCTTTAGACGGAAAAATGCAAGCAAGCCTTGAATCGAGTCGTCGACCGGTGGGACCGCTCAGCAACCCTCTGCTGCGGTTCTCGGTGTTTCTCCTTTTTCTGCTGGCCGGCGGCTTGGTGGTGCTTTATCCATTCTTCGCTCTCGGCTGCGTCGCCCTGATAGCGACTGGGGTCCTGGGCCGGCAGGTTCTAGTCTGGATGCGGCGCGCCCATCTCGAGGCCTGGCAACTGCTCGTTCTGGCGGCGCTTTCCGGATACACGATCCTGAACTATGGATTTGAGAATCTGGCCATTCATGTCGGCGGCATTCCGATCATTATCAGCTATCTCCTGATGTTCGGGTCCTGGCTGCTCGCGCTGCTGACCTTCAAGTATTCGAGGGCCTTGAAAGAACCGGTTGTGTACTGTTTGCTGGGACTGCTTTTTCTGACCCTTCTCCATCTGGTAGTCGACATCCCCGCTTATGGATTTTGGGCGTTGCGCGACGCTTCGATGTTCCTCGACGGCCTGTTCCTGTTCCTGGGATTGTGCTGGGGAATGCGGCCGGACAGCACGCTTCCCCTGCTGAAATGGCTGCTCGTCATATTCCTGCTGAACCTGATATACGGGCTCACATTTCCCTGGGGTGACGCCCTGCAAGCGCTCTCTCCGGTTTCCGGGGTTTTTCTCAAAGTGCCGATTGTGGGCTTCTACCATTCCACCTACATCTACCTGCTCGCGGGCGCCATGTTTTTCATCATGCTGGCCGGCTACGTCGTGAAATGGCCCAAGTGGATTATGCTGCTGCTGGTTTTCGCCCAGTTGGGCGGCCTTGCCATCCACCAAGACCGGTCGATGTATGTAGCGATTGTGCTGATTCTCGTGCTCTTGGCTTTCTTTGGCGAAGGCAAGAGCTCGGCAAAACTCCTGGGCGTCGTGGTTTTCGCCATTACGGGCCTGTTCCTTCTGACCACGGTCGCTGGCGTTGAAATATCCGGCCGCATCGGTCCCGTCAACATGTCGTTCTTCGCCGACCATATCCGCAGTATTTCGGGCGCCGACGATACCCCCGGAAGCAGTGTGGAAGGTCGAATGGACTGGCTCCAGCAGGCCATGAAACGCTTCTACTCGAGCCCCTTGGTCGGAGTCGGTTTCGGCCAGCCCCTGATTGACGAGTTGGACAGCGGAAACGGGGCCCCCATCCGCCAGCCCCACAATTCCAGTCTGAGCGTATTGGCCAGATTGGGAGTCACCGGGTTTGCGCTCTGGGTCGCGTTCCATTTGTGTCTCGCGAAACGATTTGTCTACGCGTTTCGGCGCCGCCATCTTTGCGACAAATTGCATGCCGACCTGATCCTCTGGTTATTCATCTTCTATTTGATCTTCATGATCGTGATGCACGTTGAGCCCGGACTCGAGTTCCCCTCGGGCGCGATTCCGTTCTATTTCTTCGTCGGCCTGATTCTGGGAATGATCCGCTGGCAAATTCCCGCGGCCAAAGAGGAAGCGAGCTATGCCCGCCTGATTTCACCCCGGGCCGGCGGTTCGCTCAGTCCGGCAAGCCTTTCGTGAACCTAAACATGGAGAAACTGAGCTTTGTCACCACCAGTTGGGACGACGGCGACCGGGCCGATCTAAGACTCGCGTCTCTGCTGCGAGACAAGGGAATGCCGGGCAGTTTCTACATACCGATTCTCCCCTTCGAATCGCGGCCCGCGCTGACTCACCAGGAATTACGGTCTCTCGCAGCGGAGGGTTTTGAGATCGGCGCGCATGGGGTCTCGCACGTACCTCTTTGGGGACTGAAGGAAGAGAAATTAACCACCGAGGTGGGAGACTCGAAGGCGATTCTCGAAGACATCCTGGGCAGGGAAGTCGAAATGTTCTGCTACCCGCGGGGCCGCTTTGACCGAAATGTGGTCCGCGCCGTGAAACGCGCCGGTTATCGCGGGGCCCGCACCGTGCGCATGCTGTCGATTAGTTTGGACGTTCGCCCCTTTGAGGTGCCCACCACGGTGCAGATTTTCCCGCATTCGAGATCCAGTTATCTCCGGAACATTGCACGGGCGAGAGAAGTGGAAGGCCTGCAAACCTGCATTTCTCACGCCACCCAACTGGGAAATTGGCTCGAACTGGCCAAACGGCTTTTTGATTCGGTGTCCGAACAGGGCGGGATTTGGCACCTCTACGGTCACTCCTGGGAAATTGAGAAGCTTGGACTCTGGGAGGATCTCAACGAAGTTCTCGACTACGTCAGTAGTCGCGCTGGCGTTCACTACGTTACCAATGGCGAGTTGCTGCATCATTTGTCGGCAAAACAGGCCCCGGGCCGAACTGAGAGATTATGAAAATACTGATTGTCCATAACCGCTACCGGCACCCCGGTGGCGAAGACGTGGTTTTCGAGCAGGAGCGCGAGCTCTTGGAGCAGGTCGGCAACCAGGTCGTGATCTACAGCCGCACCAACCTCGAAATGGATGCGATGAATTCGGCATCGCAACGGCTGGTTCATGTCAAGAATATGGTTTCCTCCTCCGATACCCAGCGGGAATTCTCCAAGTTGCTGGCGGCGGAAAAACCTGACGTCGTCCACATCCACAACACCTTCGTCATGGTGTCGCCGTCGGTGTATTCGGCGTGCGTGGAGCAGGGCGTGCCGGTGGTGCAGACGCTGCACAACTACCGCCTTCTCTGTCCCGCCGCCACTTTATTCCGCGATGGACATCCCTGCGAAGAGTGCCTGGACCACAGTCTGTGGCGAGCCACCCGCCACGCCTGCTACCGCGACTCGCATTTAGCCTCAGCCACGGTGGCCTTTATGTTGTCCGTCCATCGCCAGCGCCACACCTGGGACCGCAAAGTGGACGCCTACATCGCGCTTTCAGAATTTGCTCGCGGCAAGTTTGTCGAGGGAGGGCTGCCCTCGGAGAAAATCTATGTAAAGCCGAATTTTGTTTCGCCCGATCCGGGGTTTGGCTCGGGCACCAGGGACTATGCCCTGTTCGCCGGGCGACTTTCTGCCGAGAAGGGCGTGAGCACGCTGCTGGCAGCTTGGGATCGTCTGCAGGGCCGGATCCCGCTCAGGATCGTCGGGGATGGTCCGGATCGAAAGGCATTCGAAGCGCAGGTTGCTCCGCGTTGCCTCCCCGCAGTTTCTTTTCTGGGTCATCTAAAGCGCGAAGAGACTTTGGCGATGATGCGAAAAGCCCGCGTTGTCATTGTTCCTAGCGAATGTTATGAGAACTTTCCTTTAATTATCGCCGAAGCCTTCGCCTGCGGCACTCCCGTCCTCTGTTCTCGGCTGGGCGCGCTGCAGGAAGCGGTCGAGGACGGACGCACCGGCATCCATTTTACGGCCGGCGACGCGGACGATCTCGCCGCGAAACTAGATTGGGCTTGGACGCATCCTGAACAGGTGAAAACCATGGGCCGAGAAGATCGTTCGGAATATGAGACCAAGTACACCGCCGAGGTCAATTACAAAATCCTTTCGCGGATCTACCGGGGTGTAGTCCGGTCCCCAAAACTATCCCCGTCGGACTCCCCGGTTTTCTCCCGCAAGTTGCGGGTGGTGAAGCGCGCGCGCGATCTTTCCGGCAAAGGCTGGGGATATCTCACGACCGCCCTACAGCACCCCTCCCAGCTCTTGCGCATGCCGTCGCTCTGTGCCAAGCGAGTGCACATTGGAGAATTCCTCAAGCTGAATAACGGCTGGCTCAAAGGCGCCGGCGTGAAGACAGTCATTGACGTGGGCGCCCACAGCGGAGAGTTTTCTTCGGCGGTGCGGGCGGTTCTGCCCGACGCGAAGGTTTATGCCTTCGAACCGCTGCACGACTGCTGCCAGAAGTTGAAGACCAAGCTCGGCAATAACGGGGCGGTGCATGTTTTCGAGGTCGCTCTGGGAGATCAACATGGCGCCGTCCGATTTTGGCGCAGTGACTTCTCCAAATCATCCTCGCTGCTCCGTATGTCCCGATTGCACCAGGTGGCATTTCCCTGGAGTGCTGGCAACCATCCGACCGAAGTGCAGGTGCGGAAACTGGACGAATACTCCGACCAGATGGAGCTGTCTTCGAAGACCTTGCTGAAGATCGACGTCCAGGGATACGAAGACCGCGTGCTGCGGGGCGCCGAGCAAGTCTTACAGAGAGTCGATTATGTTCTCGTCGAAGTCTCCGTCGCTCCGCTCTATGAGGGACAAGCCCAGTTCGACCCGATCTATTCCTTCCTGCTGCAATCGGGTTTTTCGTATGCAGGAAACTTGGAACAAATGTTGTCCCCGCTCGACGGTAGCATCCTGCAACTGGATGCCCTGTTCGCAAGAAATGACGTCACCGCGAAGATTCCGCCGCAAATGGCGGTAGGGAGCGATCTTGAAGATTCTGTCTGTCTATAATCGCTACCTCAACCGCGGGGGCGAGGACGAGGTCTTCGAGTCCGAGGCCGCGCTGCTCGAGCAGCACGGCTCGGAGGTCACCCTGGTGGAAGAGCATGTCGCTGCTCCGAGCAGCGTGCGCCGCAAAATTATTCTCTCCTTGAATGCCACCTGGTCGCGAGAATGGTATGCACGGTTTCAGGAGCTTCTCAGCTCCGCCCGGCCGGATATCGTTCACATTCACAACCTGGTGCCAAACTTTTCGCCCTCTGTGCTCTATGCCTGCCGGCAAGCGAACGTACCGGTCATTCATACGCTGCACAACTACCGGCTTTTATGTCCCGCTTCGACGTTGTTTCGCGATGGTCATCTTTGCGAGGAGTGTATCGACCACAGTCTCTGGCGTGGCGTGCGCTATGGCTGCTATCAAGGCTCGCGCCCTGGAACTGCGGCCGTGGCTATGATGCTCGGCCTGCATCGCCTGCTGGGCACGTGGGCCGATACCGTGGATTGCTATCTGGTGCCGAGCGAGTTCGCGCGCCAAAAATTTGTCCGCGGCGGACTTCCGGCGGAAAAAATTGTCGTGAAACCGAACTTCGTGGAGCCTGATCCCGGCACCGGCCCGAGCAACGAGAATCGCAACGGCCACGACAACGACTGCGCACTCTTTGTGGGCCGGCTCTCTCCGCAAAAGGGAATTCGGACATTGCTCGCGGCTTGGGAACAGTTGACCTTTCCGCTGGTCGTAGTCGGCGATGGCCCTCTTTCCTGCCTGCTCGAAGAGCCTCAGCCTCGCTCCCCGGCGGTTACCTACCGAGGACGTTTGTCGCGCGACCAGACTCTTGCCGCCATGAAGCAAGCCCGTTTCTTAGTGGTCCCGAGCGAGTGGTACGAGTCCTTTGGACTGATCATTGTCGAAGCCTTTGCCAGCGGCGTACCGGTCCTATGTTCGCGATTGGGCGCGATGGAGGAAATTGTAGAGGATGGCCGGACGGGACTGCACTTTACTGCCGGCGACGCGGGTGATTTGGCGGCCAAGGTTCGATGGGCTTGGGATCACCCGGACGAGATGAGAGGAATGGGACGCAACGCCCGCAGCGAGTACGAAGCGAAATACACCGCCGAGCGGAATTACGAAATGCTCTACGACATCTATCAGCGCGTCCTGACCAATGCTAAGCCCCGCCACAGTCAAGTTCGCGCTTCGAGCGCCGTTCTCCCGGTTGACATGATCGCTTCTCCCGGTCCGAAGGATGGGGGACGCGTTGCGTCCATCCCACTCGACCGACAGCAACCGGAAGGCTGAACACCGAGACTCTGCTGGACCTCGGGTGCGGGTGGTTTGCGAACAAGCTGTGCGAAATTCTGGTTTGCTTTCAGTGCAGTTTCTCATCATCTCGTCAGTGCAATCCATTTCAACTGCGAAAGGAAAATTCTTCTAATGAAATCACAAAAGCGCATTCTTGTAACCGGAGCCGGCGGCTTCATCGGCCACCATTTGGTTCGGCGATTGAAGGCCGATGGCCACTGGGTTCGCGGAGTGGACATTAAACACCCGGAATATGAGGAGTCGCCAGCCGATGAGTTCAAAGTTCTCGATCTTCGCCGCTGGGACAACTGCCTGCTGGCCACGCGGGACAATATCGATGAGGTTTACAATCTGGCGGCCGACATGGGAGGCATCGGGTATATCACTGCCTTCCGCGCCAGTATCGCGCGCAATAACATCCTGATCAATGCCCACATGCTCGAGGCCAGCCGGCAGAACGGAGCGCAGCGCTTCTTGTTTTCTTCTTCCGCGTGCGTCTATGCCCAGAGCAAGCAGAAGGACGCGGACGTCACTCCCCTGCGCGAAGAAGACGCGTTCCCGGCCGAGCCCGAACCGGGCTACGGATGGGAGAAACTCTATGCTGAAGAGTTGTGCCGCTACTACTGGCAGGACTATAAGTTCGAGACCCGCATTGTGCGTTTCCACAACGTCTATGGGCCGCTCGGTACCTACGACGGAGGCAAGGAAAAGGCTCCCGCAGCCCTCAGCCGGAAGGTGGCGCTAGCCCTCGATGGCGATGAAATCGAGATCTGGGGCGATGGCCAGCAGACGCGATCGTTTATGTTCGTGGACGACTGCGTGGAAGGGCTGATTCGCATCATGGCCTGTGAGTACCGGGATGCGCTCAACCTCGGAACCGATGAATTGGTCACCATCGACCAACTGGCGGACCTGGTGTCGGAAGCAGCCGGCAAGCGCTTAGAAAAGCGCCATAACCTCACCGGACCGCAAGGAGTACGCGGACGCAACAGTGACAACAGCCGCCTGCGCGAAATACTGGGCTGGGAGCCTTCCATCCTGCTGCACCAAGGACTGCGAGAGACCTATCCCTGGATCGAGGAGCAGCTGCGCGCGAGGACTCTGGCGGAGCAGGATGATACCGCAGTGTCTGCGGCGTAGTCGTTGCTGAGCCTAGCCATGGCAAGCGATCGGCCGGTCACCTCCTAGTAAAGTCCTACCGACCGCTGTGGCTCATCGACCGACCCCGACCGTCGAGCTCAGAAGGGAAATCTCCGTTCCTCTGTTTCGATCGAGGCTGACCGGTCGCCTGCGTCTTTCCCGCCAGGCACGGCAGCAGGTTGCGGCGCCGGCTCTTGCTCGCGCCGCCAAGCTCGGAAAATCATCGGCGTTCTAGCACTCACCTCGCGGGCGAGGGCGCCCGCGCCAAGTCGATCAGAGTTTTCCTCAGAAGTCCGCTCTCGACCACGTTGTCGAGAAGAAATCGTCGTGTCCTGCCGTCGCGATTAACGCAATTTTCCTTTTGTAACGGAGGAGCGCAAATGAGCGAAAAGGCCCTGCAGTGGCCAGCTGTTGCCATTGGAATCCCAGAGAGCCAGGCCTTCAAGGTTCTGGGAGTGCAAGTCAATGCGGTCCAGATTCCCGACGTCATCGCGCGCATGGAGCACTGGATCTCCGAACCGAGCGCATGTCGCTTCATCGCCGTAACCGGTATGCACGGGGTCACGGAAGCGCAGCACGACAAATCCTTTAAGCAGATTCTCAACTCGGCCGATCTGGTGGTGCCCGACGGCATGCCCCTTGTATGGCTCGCCCGCCGCCATGGGTATCCGCTCAAACGCCGTGTGTATGGTCCCGAGCTCATGCAGACTTTCTGTAACGAAACCGGCGCGAAATACCGCCATTTCTTATACGGAGGATTGCCGGGGGTGCCGGAACTGCTGGGCAAAACTCTCAAGGACAAGTTTGGCATTAACGTGGTCGGAGAGTATTCGCCGCCCTTCCGGGCACTTACCGCGCAAGAAGACGAGGAAATCCTAACCCGCATCCATGCTGCCCGACCGGATGTTCTGTGGATTGGCCTGAGCACTCCCAAACAGGAACGGTGGATGTATGAACACCGGCTCGCCCTGAAAGTTCCAGTCGTGGTCGGAGTCGGAGCCGCCTTCGATCTCAACTGTGGAAGAACCAGCCAAGCTCCGGTCTGGATGCGGGAACATGGTCTCGAGTGGTCCTTCCGCCTCTTCACCGAGCCCCGAAGACTATGGAAGCGCTATCTTATCTATGGCTCAGAATTCGTCTGGAGTGTGGCCTCAGAGCTGCTCGGGCTGCGAACATTTGAATGAGCGGTCCGGTTCAAAGGAGAGTTCGACAACCGGAGCCTGCGCTTGTGACAACCAGAGACCTCGTTCGAGCGCAGGCATCGCAGCTAGAAAAGTCACATCGTGACGGGCCCCAGAAATGAACCAGAAATGAATAAAACCAATCACAGCACGCAGTCGATGCACATCGCAGTCGTGGGATCGGGATACGTCGGCCTGGTTGCAGGAGCGTGTTTTGCTGATCTCGGCCACAACGTCATTTTGATCGATAATGACCAGCAAAAGTTGGCGGCGTTGCGAAGCGGCCGGATTCCGATCCACGAAGCCTTCTTGCCCCAGTTACTGGAGCGACATGTCGGTAAGCGGCTGCACTTTTCCGATGATCTGGAGGGTGCGGTGCGGGCCAGCGCGGCGATTTTCATCGCCGTCGGCACGCCGTCCACCGAGAAGGGCGAAGCCGACCTCTCCTATGTCGAGTCCGTGGCACGCGGCATTTCCGGTGCAGTAGATAGCTACAAGGTAATCGTCGAAAAGAGTACCGTCCCGGTGTACACGAGCGACTGGATTCGAAAGATCATTTTGCGCAACCCGGCTGCCGAAGGTCACTTTGATGTCGCATCGAATCCTGAGTTTTTGCGGGAGGGAACGGCGGTTACAGACTTCCTGTATCCCGATCGCATTGTTCTGGGCGCCGATTCAGAGCGCTGTGCCAGCGTTCTACGTCGCATCTACGCTCCGCTGACCGATGGCAGCTACTACCGCCAGCCGCATGCGATTCCGCCATCCCAACCAGCCCAGGGGCTGCCTCCCTTGATTGTCACGAGCGCCAGAAGCGCCGAGATGATTAAACATGCCTCAAACGCATTTCTGGCGATGAAGATTTCTTTCATCAATGCTGTCGCGTCAATCTGCGAGAACGTGGGCGCAAATGTGCAGCAAGTGTGCCAGGGCATCGGCACCGACAGCCGCATCGGGCCCCGCTTCCTCAATCCGGGTATCGGATACGGTGGCTCCTGCTTTCCAAAGGATCTAATGGCGTTCCGTTCGATGGCACGGGAATCCGGATACCAGTTTGGTTTGCTCGACGAAGTAATTCGCATCAACGAGGAACAGCGGCATCGTTTCGTTCGCAAGGTGCGGAACGCGCTCTGGACATTGCGTGGTAAGCGGTTGGGTGTCCTGGGACTCGCATTTAAGGGAGGCACCGACGATATTCGCGAATCACCGGCCGTCATGTTGGTGAAAACGTTCCTGCAAGAAGGCTGTGAGGTCGCCGCTTATGATCCCGCCGCGCGCGATCGAGCGCGGGAGGTGTTGACTTCGAAGGTGGAATTCGTCGACGACCCGTACCTTGCCGCACATGGCTCTGATGCGCTGCTCATCCTGACCGAGTGGGAGGAATTTGCGACTTTGGATTTGGAGCGCCTATTTAGCCACCTGAAATATCCAATCGTGATCGACGGACGCAATCTCTATGATCCCCGGAACATGGCTGCAAGCGGATTGCACTATTCGAGCGTCGGGCGGCCCTCAATCGTCCCCGATCTTCAGATCGTTCACCCTGCAGTTGCTTCGGCGGGAATGCAAAAATCACATGCTGCCGACCCTCTCTGGCGCGAGCCAGGCCCGCCGCTTGGGGACGCATTGCATGAATAACGATTTCCCTGATTGAAGGTTGCCTTACGGTACATCTGCCGTCCTTCGTCTGAACAGAAGGCTTTGATCCGAATCGTGCACTCCCGTGTCCCGAATTCCTAATACCGTGCCAGCCTTCGCGGGGTAAACTAGCGTAAAATCTGCTCCAGCAAGTGCCGCGTCGTCATGCTGGTCGAAGAGGGAAAGCTAGAATGATGCGTCTATATTCGGTTGTCGCCAGGGTATTGTTACTCAGTCCGCTGATCGCCTTTTCGTCGGCGGCACAGGTGAACGTAACCACCTACCATAATGACATCTCTCGCACGGGGCAAAATACTCAGGAGACAATCTTAACCCCTGCGAATGTCAACAGCAGCCAATTCGGCAAGCTTTTTTCGGTGACGGTCGATGGCTATGTGTACGCTCAACCCCTCTATCTTTCCGGCGTCACAATCAACGGCGGCACGCACAACGTCCTCTATGTCGCTACGGAACACGATAGTCTTTATGCGATTGATGCTGATAGTGGAACGATATATTGGCAGGTGAGTTTGATTCCCTCTGGGGGAGCCACGCTCAGCACCAGTGGATTTTGCTCCGATTTGGTGCCCGAGGTCGGCATCACCGGAACACCGGTGATCGACTCGAGCACGAACACGATTTATTTGGTAGCTACGACCGACGAAAACGGTAATTTGGTGCAGCGGCTGCATGCCATTGATGTGGTTACGCACGCCGAAAAGTTCGGCGGCCCTAAGGTGATTTCGGCATCGGTACCGGGTAGCGGTGATGGGACTAGCGGTACTCCTCCTATGGTCGCGTTTGATCCGCTGCTTGAAAATCAGCGTGCCGCTTTGTTGCTGGAAAACGGTCACGTTATTATCGGCTGGGCCTCGCATTGTGACATCACTCCGTATCACGGCTGGTTGATGTCTTACAGCGCAAGTACGCTGGCGCAAGAAGCGGTGTTCAACGCCGACCCAAATGGAAGTGATTCTGGGATTTGGATGTCGGGCGGCGGGGTCGCCGCGGATGCCTCCGGGAATTTGTTTTTCTCTACCGGCAACGGGACCTACGACGGTGCTTCCAAAAACGACTATGGTGACACGATCTTAAAATTGAGTCCGCCAAGCGGAGGAAGCTTCGCGGTGGCAGATTGGTTTACTCCCTGGGACCAAGCAAGTTTTGACACGACTGACAACGACGTGAGCTCAGGAGGTCTGGTGCTTTTGCCAGCTCTGCCTAACGGAAACCAGTACCTGGCGCTGATTGGTAAGGTTGGCGTGATGTATCTGGTTAACCGAAACAACATGGGGAAGTTCTGCTCCAGCTGCACCAGCATCGACACCCAGATTGTGCAGGAAATTCCCGGCGCGACCGTTGGAGTCTGGGGATCTCCTGCATATTGGAATAACACGGTGTACTGGGGAGGGGGGAGCAACTACGCTGGCCCCGACAATCTGAAGGCGTTTTCTTTTAATGCCAACGGCAGCGGTTTGATGTCGACATCGCCGACTTCCAAGTCCTCGCAACTATTCAGTTTTGCTGCGCCGGTACCTTCCATTTCTGCGAATGGCAACTCTAATGGAATCCTTTGGGGGTTAGACAATAGCACCTATCTTTCCGCTTGCTGCCAAATCCTCTACGCATTTAACGCTACAAATTTGGAAACCATGCTCTACAACAGTAGCCAGGCGGCGAACAACCGTGACGTTCCTGGTGGCGCAGTAAAGTTCAACACTCCTACGATTGCAAATGGCAAAGTGTATGTGGGTAGCCAGGGCAAGATATCGGCCTACGGTCTTCTCAGTACGACGTCGACGGCGGCGACGCCGACGTTCAGTCCGCTGCCGGGGACGTTCAGTTCGGCGCAGTCAGTGACTCTGTCGGATACAACGACTGGGGCGACGATTTACTACACCACGGGCGGGACGACGCCCACGACC
>Ga0182015_10002371_pt1 | contig 22905 bp, 10 predicted proteins | sample 712P3MmetaG_FD_120478 | JGI IMG/M metagenome (GOLD analysis project Ga0182015, IMG submission 120478) | Permafrost microbial communities from Stordalen Mire, Sweden - 712P3M metaG | ecosystem: Environmental > Terrestrial > Soil > Wetlands > Permafrost | place: Sweden: Stordalen | collected...
CACCGCAATGCACTTAGCGTCCTTCATTACCTTGTCGGGAATAGCTTTATCTGGCGTTCCCATAATCTCGTCGAGAACATGGGCTGACGCATCGATTCGTTTTTGAATACTCGACTCGTCCTTTTCGTTGTCATCCTTCTGCGACCACCCCGTTCCGAGGAGGAGCAGAAAACTGGCACCGAGCGCCAGGGCGAATCTCGGCAAAGTGGATATTTTTTTCATAGGCAGCACCTCTTCCGTGCTCGAAGCGAGCAACTGTTTTGAATTTCGTACGACCTCGACTGTAGCTGTCGACCAAGGCTTCTTCCATCCGGTTAGCGCTGTAAAGTGAAGGCAGCGCGATACCGAGAGGGCGGCGGGATTGTCAGAAGGGACACAGTGGGATGACGTATTGAAAACGGCGACATACAGGGATTACCGTATGGCGATGCGAGCTGCTGGCTGGGGACTTTTCCGGATTGCTCGAGTTCCTCAGGGGGGCCCACCTTTCAAGGCGTTCACTGCCGATTCCACTTTAGTTTCACTCAAGTAAATTCCGAATCCTGATCTATTATTGCCATCCCTGGGTTCACGATCTCCAATATTTCTGTGTTACTGCCGGAAAGTGTTCGCAACGGCGAATTGGTCACCGAGCACTCTACGAAGGCGCCACAGGGCGCGGCGGTGGGTGTTGGATCAGGGGCTGCAGTTGGAGGGGCGTTAGGCTGGATGGTGGGCGTAGGTGCCCTTGCCATACCAGGAATAGGGCCGGTGAAGGACACGGAGCCAACGAGTAGTAGGAATTAGGGAGAAACAAGGAGAGCGAATCGAATGTGCTGCGGCCGGTCAGTCTGAAGCGCATACATCCAGCACTGGAGGCGAGTCTCGCAGTCCAGACACGCAAGGAATTGTGATCTCAACCAGCGTTCCCGGCTGGGCGTCGATCAAGCGCAATTCCCCGCCGAGCTCTCTGGCGCGCTGCTTCATACCCCCGAGGCCAACGCCGATGCTTTCCGGTCGCAGTTCGGCAACCCTTTTGTCGACTCCTCTGCCATCATCTCTTACCGCGACCGATATCCTTCCGTTGTTGTGACTCAGATTGATCCACACCTTCTGTGCTTCGGAATGGCGGAAGACATTGGTTAGGGCTTCCTGAATGATCCGGAAGACAGCAGTCTCTAATTCCGTCGAGAGTCTTGGAAACTCGCGAGGCTGAACATCCAGAGAGGTTTCGAGGCCGCTGCGTTTGGCGAGCCCGTCCACATACCAGGACAAGGCTGAGAGCAGGCCGACCTCGTCCAGTAATGGTGGATGCAGAAGGTGAGACATAGTGCGGACTTGCTGAATCGCGCGATCGATAATGCTGCTCGCCTGCGTCCACGATTCGTCGTTGGGCTTCTCCGTTTTCTGCAGAAGTATTTTGTCCAACACCATCTTCGCGACGGCTAATTCCTGCCCCAAGCCATCGTGCAGGTCGCGCGCAATCCGCCTCCGTTCCTGGTCCTGCAGAGTCATGAGGCGGACGGAAAGGCGCTGCAGTTCATTCGTCCTGCTGTCCACCATCTTTTCCAGTTCAGTGGCGCTGTCACGAATCGATTGCTCCAGCAACTTACTATCGTGGATGTCGGAACAGGTCCCATACCATTTAACAATGCCTCCCTTCGCATCTCGAATGGGAACTGCCCGGGCGCGGAACCAGCGGTAAACACCGTCTTTTGAGCGCAACCGGTACTCTGATTCAAAACTGCTGCCGGACTCGATGGACTCCGCCCAGTCAGCGTTGATCCGAGAAACGTCGTCGGTATGAACATGGTCGATCCAGTTGATGCTTTGTCCGAGTCCTGCAGGGGTACCGGTGTAATCGTGGAAGCGCTCGCTCACGTACTCGTAACGCCCATCCTGTTGGCTGCTGAAAATAACATCCGGAGCCGTACTCACAATTGCATCCAGCTCTTGATTCTTGCCTACCAACTCGGTGTTTAGATGCAGCAACAATTCAGCTTTCCGGGCCAATTCCTCCGTGCGTTCCAGCACGCGTTGCTCGAGCTCTCGATTCAGCGTTTCGAGCTGCCGTGTCTTGCGGTGCAGGTCGGCAAATACTCTGACTTTGGCACGAAGGAGTTCTGGAACCACAGGAACCGAAATGTAATCTACCGCGCCATGTTCGTATCCCTTCAGCTGATCCAGATCCGTGAGATGCACCGCCGAGACGAAGATGATCGCGGTCCTCTGAAAGCGCGGGTGCTGGCGAATCATGGCAGCCAGTTGGAAACCATCGAGCTCTGGCATGCTCACGTCCATTAGCACAACGGCCACTTCGGTCTTGAGCAGCAGCTCAAGCGCCTCCTTCGCCGAGTTGGCCTTAATCAAGTTTTCCCCGAGACCGTCGAGCATGACCTCATAGCTGAGCAGCTTGCCTGGCTGGTCATCCACCATGAGGATATTGACTCTTTCGTCTTTGCTCATTCGATCTCCGCCTTGAATCAGGACCCCATCATGTTACAAAATTGCGGTTACCGGTGCAGCCACATTCGCAGCGATGAGAGCAGTTGTTCGGTATTGACGGGCTTGGCCAGATACTCCGAAGCTCCTGCCTCAAGACACTTCTCGCGGTCCCCTTTCATGGCTTTCGCGGTAAGAGCAATAATGGGCAAGCGTCGGAACGAAGCGTTTTGCCGGATCACCTGCATGGTCTCGTAACCATCCATCTCGGGCATCATGATATCCATAAGCACGATCGCGATGTCCGGAGTCGATTCGAGCTTGGCAATCGCTTCCCTGCCCGTCCCCGCCGTGATCACGGTCATGCCCCGACGCTCGATGACGCTGCTGAGCGCGAAGATGTTGCGCACGTCATCGTCGACCACCAGTACTTTCTTCCCCACCAAGGCATCATCGGAATGATGAAGGCGGTCGAGCAGTCTCTGTTTCTCGATTGGCAAATCGGACACTACGCGATGCAGGAACAATGCAGTTTCGTCGAGCAGCCGCTCCGGCGATTCCACTCCCTTTACGACGACGCTGCGCGCCAGGGAATGCAAGCGAGCGTCCTCTTCCGGAGATAGTTCCTTGCCGGTGAACACCACAACCGGAAGATCAACCAGAGCGGGAGTGTCGGCGAAAACCTCCAGCACTTCGAATCCCGAGATATCGGGCAGACGAAGATCGAGAACCACGCAATCGAAAGTTACCTGGTTCACGGCTCGAATTGCGTCGGCACCCGTGGAAACCACGGAGACATCAATGTCGTCATAATCCAGAAGCGCTTGGATACTGAGTTGTTCGCCTGGATTATCCTCCACCACCAGCAATCGCTTGCGGCGCGGCATCGCATATTCTTTGATACGAGACAACGCCGTTTCCAGACCTTCAGGGGTGGTTGGTTTGGTTACAAATGCAAACGCACCTCGCGCCAAACCGTGATGCCGATCCTCGTCCAACGTCAGCATCTGCACGGGGATATGCCGCGTGGCTGGATCCTGCTTCAAATGATTCAGGACCGTCCAGCCCAGCATGTCGGGTAGAAAAACATCTAACGACACCGCTGTCGGATGATATTCCTGAGCCAGGGCGAGGGCCTCGGCACCACGCGTAGCCACCAGTACTTTGAAACCTTGATCGCGAGAGAGATCGCACAAAACTCGCGCATAGTGCGCGTCATCCTCGACAATAAGCAAGACCGCATCATCGGGTTGGAGATTGTCCCGATCATCCTCGATCTTCTCAACCACGTGCTCGGCGATTGCGGCCACGGCCATTTGCACCGGCGAGATTGCGGATGAAACCCGCGCTTCCACCGTAGCAGCGTTCGACGTCGACGGTCCCACGTAAGTTTGCGGCAGGTAGAGCGTGAAGGTGCTTCCACGGCCGGGAGCGCTACGCAATTGAATTTCTCCACCCAGCAGACTGGCGAGTTCGCGGCTGATCGCCAGACCGAGACCGGTTCCGCCGTATTTGCGGCTGGTGCCGGCGTCCGCCTGCTGGAACGCCTCAAAGATGATGCGCTGTTTCTCGAACGGAATGCCGATTCCGGTATCTGCCACTTCGAAAGCCACGACCGATGCGGCTTTCCCGAGAATCGGATGATCTTCGCTCCACCCGCTCCTGGCCGAGGACACCGTGAGGCGCACCCCTCCGACTTCGGTAAACTTAAAGGCATTCGACAACAAATTCTTCAACACCTGCTGCAGACGCTTGGAGTCGGTGACCACACTTCGCGTGAGATGCGAATCGGTTTGGACCTCGAAGCTGAGACGCCGGTTTTCCGCTTCGTGACGGAACGGACGTCCCACCGCGTCCAGCATGCTGGCGAAGAACACCTCTTCCGCCTCCACCGAAACCGTTCCAGATTCGATCTTGGACAAATCGAGGATGTCGGTGATCAGGTTCAGCAAGTCGGTGCCTGCGCCGTGGATTGTGCGGGCAAACTCCACCTGTTTCGGAGTGAGATTCGCATCGGGATTGTCGCTGAGCTGCTGACCCAGAACCAGAATGCTGTTGAGGGGGGTGCGCAACTCGTGGGACATGTTGGCCAAGAATTCTGACTTGTATTTCGAAGTCAGCGCCAATTCTTTGGCTTTGTCTTCGAGCGCGCGGCGAGCTTGCTCGATTTCCTGATTCTTGCGTTCGACTTCAACATTCTGCTCGGCGAGTTGCTGCGCTTTTTGCGCGAGCTGCTCGTTGGTCTGCTGCAGCTCTTTTTGCTGCATCTGGAGTTCGGTGGCCAACTGTTGCGACTGTTTGAGCAGGCCTTCGGTCTGCATCGTGGCTTCAATGCTGTTCAGCACGATGCCGATGCTGGCCGTCAATTGCTCAAGAAATGCAAGGTGAGAGGTGGTGAAGTTGCTCAGTGAGGCGAGCTCGATCACCGCCTTTACGCGGTCTTCGAACAGGACAGGAAGCACGATAACGTTTCGCGGGACCGCCTCGAACAAGCCGGAGCGGATAGAAATGGTATGGGGTGGAAGTTCAGCGATGAGCATTCGGCGTTTTTCCGCGGCGCACTGCCCTACCAATCCTTCGCCGATCTTGAGCCGCCGCAGATGTCCGTCCTCGCCGTCCCCGGCGAAGGCCGAGAGCAGCACCATCTCCGCCGATTCCTCTCCTCCCATCTGGTAGATCACACCCTGTTGGGCGCTGACCAGAGGCGCGAGTTCGGAGAGCAGCATGCGTCCTACGGTCGCCAGATCGCGTTGCCCCTGCAACATTCCCGTAAAGCGGGCCAGATTCGTCTTGAGCCAGTCCTGTTCCGTGTTGCGATCGGTGGTGAGCCGGAGGTTGTCAATCATGGTATTGATGTTGTCTTTCAACTCCGCCACTTCACCGCTGGCCTCCACTTGAATGGAACGAGTGAGATCGCCTTTAGTTACGGCCGTTGCAACCTCTGCGATCGCTCGCACCTGGTTGGTTAGATTGTCAGCGAGCAAGTTCACGTTACCGGTGAGATCTTTCCACGTACCGGCCGCGCCAGGCACATTCGCCTGGCCGCCAAGACGGCCTTCGACACCGACTTCGCGGGCCACGGTCGTGACCTGGTCGGCAAACGTGGCCAGCGTATCAGTCATGTTATTGATGGTTTCCGCCAGCGCCGCGACTTCACCTTTCGCATTGACTGTCAGCTTTTGGGTGAGTTCGCCATTGGCTACGGCGGTGACCACTTTGACGATGCCGCGAACTTGTTCCGTAAGGTTGGCGGCCATCACGTTCACGTTGTCCGTAAGATCCTTCCAGGTTCCGGCGACACCCGGCACTTGCGCCTGGCCGCCCAGCTTGCCTTCCGTACCCACTTCGCGAGCTACGCGTGTTACTTCGGCGGCGAAAGCGTTGAGTTGATCCACCATCGTGTTGATCGTGTTCTTGAGCTCGAGAATTTCGCCTTTCACGTCGACTGTGATTTTGCGCGACAGGTCGCCGCGAGCCACGGCGGTGGTCACCTCGGCGATGTTACGCACCTGACCGGTAAGATTGCCGGCCATTGCGTTCACGGAATCGGTGAGATCTTTCCAAGTGCCGGCCACGCCAGATACGTTCGCCTGTCCTCCCAGACGGCCTTCGCTGCCGACTTCGCGCGCCACGCGCGTCACTTCAGCAGCGAACGAACGCAACTGCTCGACCATCGTGTTCAGCGTCTCTTTCAGCTGCAAGATTTCGCCGCGCACATCTACGGTAATTTTTTTGGAAAGATCGCCGTTCGCAATAGCGGTCGCGACTTCCGCGATGTTACGCACCTGGCCCGTAAGGTTGCTGGCCATGAAGTTCACATTGTCGGTGAGATCTTTCCAGGTGCCGGCGACACCAGGCACCTGGGCCTGTCCACCCAGTTTTCCGTCAGTGCCGACTTCTCGCGCCACGCGCGTCACTTCGCCAGCGAACGCGTTGAGTTGATCCACCATTGTGTTGATGGTGTTCTTGAGTTCGAGAATTTCGCCCTTCACGTCGACCGTAATCTTTCGCGACAAGTCGCCGCGGGCTACTGCGGTAGTAACTTCGGCGATGTTGCGCACCTGGCCGGTAAGATTACCGGCCATTGAGTTGACCGAGTCCGTAAGGTCCTTCCAGGTACCGGCGACGCCTGGAACGTTCGCTTGTCCGCCAAGTCGGCCTTCGGTGCCCACTTCGCGCGCCACACGCGTTACTTCACCAGCGAAGGCGTTGAGCTGATCTACCGTTGTGTTGATCGTCTCTTTAAGCAGAAGAATCTCGCCGCTCACGTTCACCGTGATTTTCTTCGAGAGGTCGCCGCTGGCGATCGCCGTGGACACCTCGGCGATGTTACGAACCTGGCCCGTCAAATTGCTCGCCATCGAGTTGACGGAGTCGGTAAGGTCCTTCCAGGTGCCACCCACTCCGGGCACCTGCGCCTGGCCGCCGAGTTTTCCGTCGGTGCCAACCTCGCGGGCTACGCGGGTCACTTCCGACGCAAACGAGCGTAGCTGATCGACCATCGTATTCAGCGTGTCTTTGAGTTCAAGAATTTCGCCCTTCACGTCGACCGTTATCTTGCGAGACAAATCACCACGGGCTACGGCCGTTGCCACCTCCGCAATATTTCGTACCTGGCCGGTGAGGTTACTGGCCATGAAGTTGACGTTATCCGTGAGATCTTTCCACGTGCCTGCGACGCCCGGTACCTGGGCCTGTCCGCCGAGCTTGCCCTCGGTACCCACTTCCCGGGCCACGCGCGTCACTTCTCCGGCGAATGCGTTGAGCTGGTCGACCATCGTGTTGATGGTGTTCTTGAGTTCGAGAATTTCACCTTTCACGTCAACCGTAATTTTGCGCGACAAATCACCGCGGGCCACTGCCGTTGTGACTTCGGCGATGTTGCGCACCTGACCGGTTAAGTTTCCGCCCATCGAATTCACAGAGTCGGTAAGATCTTTCCACGTGCCGGCGACACCGGGCACGTTGGCTTGCCCTCCGAGTCGCCCTTCGGTGCCGACTTCGCGCGCCACGCGCGTCACTTCGCCAGCGAAGCGATTGAGCTGATCGACCATGGTGTTCAGCGTTTCTTTGAGCTGCAGGATTTCGCCGCGGACATCGACCGTAATTTTGCGGGACAGATCGCCGTTGGCAATGGCTGTCGCCACCTCGGCAATGTTTCGCACCTGGCCGGTGAGGTTGCTGGCCATGAAGTTGACGTTGTCGGTGAGATCTTTCCAGGTGCCGCCGACACCCGGCACCTGCGCCTGTCCGCCAAGCTTGCCTTCGGTACCTACTTCACGGGCCACGCGTGTCACTTCACCGGCGAAGGCATTCAGCTGATCGACCATGGTGTTGATGGTGTCTTTGAGCTCGAGAATTTCCCCCTTCACGTCGACGGTAATTTTGCGGGACAAATCGCCACGAGCGACGGCTGTGGTCACCTCGGCGATGTTTCGAACCTGCGCTGTTAAGTTGCCGGCCATGGCGTTGACGGAGTCCGTAAGATCTTTCCACGTGCCGGCGACGCCCACCACTACGGCCTGCCCGCCCAGCTTTCCATCAGTGCCTACTTCGCGTGCTACGCGCGTAACCTCGGATGCGAACGACCGGAGCTGATCCACCATGGTGTTGATGGCTTCTTTAAGCTGGAGAATCTCGCCGCGAACATCCACCGTAATTTTGCGGGACAGATCTCCGCTGGCTACCGCCGTGGCGACTTCGGCGATGTTTCGAACCTGACCCGTAAGATTGCTGGCCATCGAGTTGACTGAGTCGGTGAGATCCTTCCACGTGCCGGCCACGCCGGGAACCTGCGCCTGTCCGCCGAGCTTGCCGTCGGTACCCACTTCCCGGGCCACGCGCGTCACTTCTGCAGTGAATACGCCGAGTTGTTGAATCATCGTGTTGACAATGCTGGCGGACCGCAGGAACTCGCCTTCCAGCGGACGGCCATCCACGTCCAGCCTTACGGTTTGTGTCAGATTTCCCTGGGCCACAGCGGCAATCGCGCGGGTCACTTCTGCGGTGGGTCGCAGGAGATCCTCGACCAAGGTGTTGACCGATACTTCCATATCGCCCCATGCTCCACGGGACTCATGGAAGCGAGTGCGCTCGCGAGTCCTCCCCTCTTTACCGACAACCTGTCCTACGCGTTTCAATTCCTGCGCCATTTGTTGATTCGCGGCAACAATGGAGTTGAAGGTGTCCGCAATCTTCCCCGGCAGGCCGGTCCACGAGCCTGGCAGACGAACGGAGAAATCGCCGTCCCGCATAGTTTGCAGGCCGGCCAAAAGGACGCTTAGATCTCCAGATGCTGGCTGGGGGAGGGGGGAGGTATTCCCGTTGTGCTTGCTGTTCACCCCATCTTCGAGGGCGCTACTGGCAACGGCCGTGGCTGCGTCGCGGGTGTTTCTTTTCATACAATGTGCACTCCAGAAGTTTTATCGATGTTGCTGCCGGCAAGATTGCCCGCCAAATGAGGGCGACGTAAGACATGTTTTCGTTGGCAAGGCTGGGGGAAGTACCTTCCAGCATTGATTCCTATCACGGCAAACTGTAATGTGACTCTAGGGTTTTTCCTGTAGGTTCTTAGGGCGGGCCGCAGAGTGGGGGTTGTTCAAGTTGCACAGGATTCTGACTCGACAGGATTTGCCAAGCAATTCCACTCCGCTTTTCTGTCCCAAGCTGCAGGGATTTCTGTATGTCAGATAGACCTTCCGATGATTACGATTGGTGGCGAATGGGAGAACATACTCGCGAGCGGACGCAATCGGAAATAGACCCGGGATATACCGGTTTTTTTCGATCGCTTCTATGTGATCGGGGGACTATCTTTCTTGCGCGGTACTGCAGCAGGGCCCTTTCAGATTCCAGGCAGGAGGGTCGAACATGCGGCTCTTGAGTGTGCGTCTCATTCTTTCTCTTATTATCGGTATCACTCTGGTTTCTCTGGCTTTTTCCTACTATGAGGTGTTACGAGAGAAACGCGTGCTTCGGAGTCAATTGGAACGGAGCTCGGAAGAACTAGGCGAGAGCTTTGCCCTCAATGTAGAGAAATCCTGGGATTCCGCACGAACGTTACAGCGAACCGTGCAGCGATTCGGAAACCGCGAACACCTGCTTGGGGTTGCGGTCTACGATTTGCACGGCAAATTGGTTGCGATCACCCCCGAGCTGCAGCCGATACTGGGAGCAGTTCCCGGTGACATGACTCGCGCTATCAAGGAGAATCGCTCGCAGAGCTCATTTGGTCGTCTCGACAAATACCGTGTCCATATTTTTGCGGTGCCCCTCCACAGGGACGACGAGGTGACAGGCGGCCTGGCAGTGGTCCACGATGTGGATTACATCCATGCGCAAAACCTGCGCACCTGGCGCGAGGCGTTCTTCAGGATGCTCGTCCAGGTATTTCTCATCGTGTTCATCACGGTGCTCATCGTGCGCTGGAGCATCGCCGGACCGATCGCGCGGGCTGCACAATGGATGCGGGCTCTTCGCATGGGCAGAATCTCATCCCGACAGCAAATGCCGGACCTGGATCTGTTCAAACCTCTGGCGTGGGAAGTGGTCACCCTTGCGGAAAGCCTCACTCAGGCCCGGAGCGCGGCGGAGAACGAAGCGCGATTGCGCGAGTCCGGAGAATCGATGTGGACGGCGGACCGGTTGGCGATTCAGATTCAGACACGCCTTGACGGTGGGAAATTAATCGTCGTGTCCAACCGCGAACCCTACATTCACCGGCGGGATGGAAAGTCGCTGGAGGTGATCGTTCCGGCCAGCGGCTTGGTCACTGCTCTGGAACCGGTGCTTTATGCTTGCGACGGCACATGGATCGCGCACGGCAGCGGAGACGCCGACTCCGAAGTGGTGGACGCGCACGACCGGCTGCGGGTTCCGCCCGATGATCCGCGCTACACGCTTCGGCGAATGTGGCTGAGCAAGGAAGAGGAGGAGGGATATTACTACGGCTTCGCCAATGAGGGGTTGTGGCCGCTCTGCCACATCGCTCACACTCGGCCAATCTTTCGCGCGCTCGACTGGCAGTTCTATCAGGAAGTAAACCGCAAGTTTGCGGCGGCGGTGATCGAGGAAATCGCGGACACGCATAAGCCTGTGATATTGGTGCAGGATTATCATTTTGCATTGCTGCCGCGATTGATCAAAGAAAAGCGCCCGGACGCGCGCGTGGCTATCTTCTGGCACATTCCGTGGCCAAACACCGAGGCTTTCGGCATCTGCCCATGGCAGCGGCAGCTCGTGGATGGACTACTGGGAGCAGATCTAATCGGATTTCACATTCAATCGCATTGCAATAATTTCTTGCAGACAGTGGATCGCGTGGTTGAATCGAGGGTCGACTGGGAACACTTTGCGGTTTTACGTCAGAACCACAGAACGATTGTGCGGCCGTTCCCCATCAGCGTCGACTTGACGGAGGATGAATCGCTCGAGACCGATCAGTATGGAATCAACTATCTCGAGCGTTCGGCTTTGATGCACAGCCTGGGTGTGGAAGCGGCGTTCGTGGGCATCGGTGTGGACCGTGTAGATTACACGAAGGGAATCCACGAGCGCTTTCGAGCGATCGAAAGATTCCTGGAGAAGTACCCTAAATACCAGGGCCAATTTACTTTCATACAGATTGGCGCGCCCAGTCGCACTCACATCAAGCGTTACCACGATTTGCTGGCGGAATTAGAGGCCGAGGCGGAAAGAATTAACTGGCGGTTCCAGTCAGGCAAGTGGAAGCCTATCTTGTTTCTCAAGCGGCAACACAACCACAAGGAAATCGCAAGCTACTATCGCGCCGCCGATCTCTGCCTGGTGACATCCTTGCATGACGGCATGAACCTTGTAGCCAAGGAATTCCTCGCCGCGCGCCGCGACGAACGCGGCGTCCTCATCCTCAGCCAATTTACGGGTGCGGCTCGCGAGTTAAGGGATGCTTTGCTGGTCAATCCTTATGACATCGATCAGACTGCGGAAGCCATCCGGGCTGCGTTGGAGATGGAGCCGGAAGAGAGACAAATGCGAGTGCATCGCATGCGCAAGATCATTCGAGAGCACAACATCTATCGCTGGGCCGGGAACCTGGTGACGGAGCTATGTGAGCTCAGACTCGACGGCAACGATCGAACTCAGGGAAAATCTCGCGGGGGTGTGACCGCAGCGTGACCTGCTCGATTAACAAATGGAGCGCGGCGTCGGATGCGAAGGCCAATCCTCAACTGGAATCTTTTCTAACGTTGGTTGAGCAGGCGCCGCGATCGCTGCTCATGCTTGATTTCGACGGAACCCTCGCACCTTTTCGGAAGGACCGCAAGAATGCTGTTCCTTATCCCGGGGTTGTCTCAACCTTGCAGAACATCCTGGGTACCGGAAAAACGCGAGTCGTCATCATTTCAGGCAGGGACGTATCGGAAACAGTTCCACTTCTGTCGATCAAGCCTCATCCCGAAGTTTGGGGCTTGCATGGATTGCAGCGTCTCAAAGCCGACGGTACCCTTGAACTTTGCGAATTGAACGACTCCACGGTAGAAGCCTTGGCGAGGGCAGAGGATTGGGTGCGCTCCCAGAACCTGCTGTACGCGGTTGAATTCAAGTCAGGAAGTCTTGCGGTGCACTGGCGCGGACTGCATGAGACTGAAGCTCAGGCAGTGCGTGAGCGAGTGATGGAGGGATGGACAGGGATCGCGAAACGATTCGGCCTGGACCTTATGAATTTCGACGGCGGCATCGAGATTCGCAGTCCGAAGGCCAACAAAGGAACCGCCGTGCACACCATTCTGAGCGAGATGCATCCGGATGCGCCCGCTGCCTATTTGGGGGACGACGCGACCGACGAGGATGCATTCCTGGCGATCAATCATCGCGGGCTAAGCGTACTGGTGCGGCCGGAGTGGCGGCAGACCGCTGCACAGCTTTGGCTTAGACCGCCGGATGAACTGCTCGATCTGTTCGCCGGGTGGCTGGGTGCCTGTCAGCGAACGCAATGACGATCGTGCCGCGTGATTCACTGAAGGCCATTCTCAGATCAGATTCTGCAGTGGAACCATGCTTCGGGACCGTGGGGCAGGATCTACGCGATGGTTTTTTGCGGTAACCCCGGACTCCGCCGCGATGGTAACTTCCACTCCCCCCCGGCTCGAGTCGAACCTTGTCGCCATTCTCATCGGTCAAAGTGTTTTCGATGCGAAGCTCTCGCTACAGGTGATCGGCACCATGAACGGCGATCTGGGCTTTCTCGGGTTCTGTCGGAAACGCAGGCTTGATGATTTTTGGGTTCGACCCCCGTTTCGCTGATCGGCTGTTTCAGCCCTTCCAAAGACGTCATCCCACGGCGAAATTCCCTGGAAACGGCGTTGGCCTGGCTAGCGTGCAGAGGATGTTCCGGCGCCACGGCGGCGAAATTTGGGCCGAGTCCGAAGTAGAAAAGGGTGCGACGCTCTCCTTCTGGCTTGCTCCTTTTCGTTCGCGATCGTCGGGCGCACCCGCACTTAAAGTAGCTACTGAACTCGCAAACTGAAAGGCAGCGGCCGAAACCACTGCTCCCCACCACTCAGTAAGCCGTCAAACTCACCTGGTCCAGCCCTACGTTGTAGGGTCCAGCCCGACTGATTCATATAAGAAATAATAAGAAAGATTGACCCGAGTGGCCACGCCTTTCACCGTCAAAGTGTCGTAGAAGACCATGCCATTGGCCTGATGAAGGTTCCAACTGAGATGGTTCCATATATTTGGCAGAATATTCTGATCGGCTACACAAGCAATTCCCATCGGTTCCCAAAGCCCCAGCGCATCCTTCCAGATGTCCCACTGTCCAGGGCGGCTTGTCGCCTTGAAATGGGCAAAACCCACGGCCCGGCTTGTCAGTCTACCGCGGGAAAGTCTCTTGGACGATGCAAGCGGAATCGTGAATATCGCGCGGAAAAAAGAGACAAAGGGGCTTGCAAATAGGCTGGAACGCGAGGGAGAGTAGTTGGGGCCCATGGTTCATTCACTTCCGGTGAGGAGTGCTTCTGACGTGACGGCAAACCTAACCCACCCGAAGGCATCGAGGGTTGCTGCTTGGGTCAGCAAAAGGCGAGGAGGAATCGCCGCGCCGGGCGTTCGGAATCCCAGCATCTATAATTGTGGGTCCTGGCGTCTATCTCAAAGAAAAGCCCGGCAGACAGCCGCAATGTTCTACGAATCCATCCAACCCATTTAAGGATCGAAAGTCCATGACTGCTTGCGTTGGGCACCGGTGCACTCTGCGCTTTAAACGCTTGGCCTCAACCAGCGGGGAGACAGATATAGATGGCTAACCCACCTCAGCCCATCATTTGGCCGGGGCGACCGTATCCCCTGGGCGCTACCTGGGACGGAGAGGGCGTAAACTTCGCGCTCTATTCCGAACGCGCCGAGAAGGTGGAGCTTTGTCTGTTCGACACTTTAGGGAGACGTGAGACCTTTCGCATTTCCCTTCCCGAACAGACCGACATGGTCTGGCATGGTTATCTACCGGAGGTACGTCCCGGCCAACTTTACGGATACCGCGCCTATGGTCCCTATGCGCCGGAACAGGGCCTTCGGTTTAATCCATACAAACTCCTCTTAGACCCTTACGCCAAGCAGATTCAGGGATCGATCCACTGGAATGATTCACACTTTGGATATCGGATCGGAAATAAACAGGAAGATTTATCTTTCGACCGGCGTGACAACGCTGCCGGCATGCCGAAGAATCGGGTCATCGACTCCGCGTTTACCTGGGGCAGCGACGCGCGTCCGAATATTCCGTGGCATAAAACCTTGATTTACGAAATGCACGTGAAAGGCTTCACGATGTGCCACCCGGATGTTCCCGCCCATTTGCGCGGCACCTACGCGGGCTTGGCGACAGCGCCCGTTATCGAATATCTGACTCGGCTGGGCGTTACCTCGATCGAACTGATGCCGGTGCACAGCTTCGTGGACGACCGCCAACTAGTCGAGCGCGGTCTTCGCAACTATTGGGGTTATAACTCGATCGGCTTCTTTGCGCCCGAGCCTCGTTATCTGGCAACGAATTCGGTTCGCGAATTCAAGACCACGGTTAAAACCCTGCACTCGGCGGGATTGGAAGTAATTCTGGACGTTGTCTACAACCACACGGCGGAGGGTAATCACATGGGCCCTACGCTGTCGCTGAAAGGCATCGACAATAGCACATATTACAGGCTCCTAGCCGACAACCCGCGCTATTACATGGACTACACGGGCACGGGAAACACGCTGAACATGCAGCATCCGCGCGTTCTGCAACTGATCATGGACAGCTTGCGTTACTGGGTTCTGGAGATGCACGTGGACGGTTTCCGCTTCGACCTGGCCGCAACTCTTGCCCGCGAATTGCATGAAGTGAATCGCCTGGGCGCATTCCTCGACATCATCCATCAGGATCCGGTGCTCTCCCAGGTGAAACTAATTGCCGAACCCTGGGATCTGGGAGAAGGCGGTTACCAGGTTGGAAACTTTCCCGTGGGTTGGGCGGAATGGAATGATCGCTACCGCGATACGGTGCGATCCTTTTGGAGAGGCGACGGGGGAGTGCTGGGGGACCTGGCTTACCGCATTACGGGTTCGAGTGATCTCTATGCGCATAGCGGTCGCCGTCCTTATGCGAGCATTAATTTTGTCACCGCTCATGACGGCTTTACCCTGCAAGATCTGGTCCGTTACAACGAGAAACACAACGAAGCCAACGGCGAAAATAATCGCGACGGCAACAACGATAACCGCAGCTGGAACTGCGGAGTCGAAGGCCCCACGGACGACCCTGACATACAGGCTTTGCGCGCCAAACAAAAACGCAACCTGCTGGCCACGTTGCTGCTTTCTCAAGGCGTGCCCATGATGTACGCGGGAGATGCGATCGGTCACACCCAGATGGGGAACAACAACGCCTATTGCCAGGATAATGAGACGAGTTGGCTGAAATGGGATCTGCAGCCTCAGGATCGTGAACTTCTCGCGTTTACGCAACGCGTGATCGATCTCCGCAAGACACATCCCGTGTTTCGTCGGCGCCGTTTCTTCCAGGGACGGCCGATCAAAGGTGCAGACGTAAAGGATGTTTTATGGCTGAACCCAAGCGGCAACGAGATGACCGAAGAGGAGTGGCGAAATTCTTCCGTCCATAGCCTGGGAATGTTTTTGTCAGGTCAGGGGCTTGACGAAATCGATGAACGCGGCCGGAAAGTGAGCGACACGGACTTTCTGGTACTTTTGAACGCGCACCATGAGGATGTAGCGTTCACGTTACCGGCGTTCCGGCCCGCATCGCGCTGGATAGCATGGATGGACACATCCCGCAAGAGCGGCTTGCGTCCCGCCGATACTCACGATTCGGGTGCACAGTATCCTTTGCAGGCTCGCTCCATGGTCGTTTTGATGGAGCGCCGTGAACATGGTAGGAAGGAAGAGGCATGAAGCGCCGTCATAGCATGCCCTTTGGCGCCGAATATCGTGAGGATGGAACCGTACGTTTTCGTTTGTGGGCTCCGGCCGCGCAAGGGGTTGAGCTCTGCCTCGAAAGGGCAGGGGGAACTAAGCGTTGGCCTCTTCGGCGGAGCGACCCGGGTTGGTTTGAAGTTATAACCGATGCGGCGAAACCTGGAACTCTTTATCGCTACCGAATCGACGGCACCCAGGAAGTTCCGGACCCGGCCTCCCGCTTTCAACCGCAAGACGTGCACGGTCCCAGCGAAGTGATCGATCCGCATGCTTTCAATTGGCAGGATGATGCCTGGTTTGGCCTCCCGTGGGAAGAAACCGTCATTTATGAACTTCACGTGGGTGCCTTTACGAAGGCCGGAACTTTTTCTTCGGCTTCCGAGCGCTTAGACTACCTGGCAGATCTCGGAGTCACAGCTCTCGAATTGATGCCGGTGGCTGATTTTCCGGGGGGTAGAAATTGGGGGTATGACGGGGCTTTTCAGTTCGCGCCCGATAGCGTCTACGGTTGCCCGGAAGATCTCAAGCACCTAGTTCAGGCAGCCCACGCACGCGGGCTGATGGTTTTGCTGGACGTCGTCTACAACCACTTTGGTCCGGAAGGAAATTATCTCGGAATTTACGCTCCACAGTTTTTTACCGGTCGCCACCATACACCGTGGGGCAAGGCCATCAACTTCGATGGAGCTGAAAGTCGAGTGGTGCGGGATTTCTTCATCAACAATGCCTTGTATTGGTTGGACGAGTACCACTTCGACGGTCTGCGTCTGGACGCAGTAAACGCGATCATCGACGACTCCACTCCCGACATTCTCACGGAATTGGCTAATCGGGTGCGCAGCGCTCTCGAACCGGGACGACGCGTCCATCTCATTCTTGAAAACGATCGCAACCAGTCGAGTTATCTTCGACGGACGAATCAGTGCCAGCCTCGGAGCTACAATGCGCAATGGAATGACGATAATCACCATGCCTTGCATGTGGCGATCACGGGCGAAAAAGACGGTTACTATTCCGATTATTCCGATCGTCCCCTTGATCAATTGGGTCGGTGCCTGGCTGAGGGATTCGCATATCAGGGCGAGTTGTCGATCTATCGAAACGGTGAAAAGCGGGGTGAGCCAAGCAATGGGCTGCCCCCAACGGCGTTTGTCTCGTTTCTACAAAATCACGATCAGATCGGAAATCGCGCGTTTGGGGAGAGGATTCTGACGGTTGCTGATCCTCGCGCCGTGCGTGCGGCGACGGCGATTTTGCTGCTCGCACCTTCGCCACCGTTACTCTTTATGGGAGAGGAGTTTGGAGCGCAGACGCCCTTTCTGTTTTTTTGCAATTTCGAGAAGGGGCTGGCCGCAGCGGTTACGGCAGGTCGACGTAATGAGTTCGCCCGTTTCGCCAGGTTCAGCGATCCGATCGCTCGACAAGGGATCCCCGACCCGAATGATGCCAAAACCTTTGAACTCTCGCGCCTTGACTGGGATACTGTTTTGCAAGCTCCTCAGCAAGAGTGGCTGCAGTTTCATCGAAAACTGCTGACGCTGCGACGGCAGCACATTATTCCGCACCTCTTAGGAGGTTGCGAGATTCATGCAAAATATGCAGTGCAAGGCAATAGCGATCTGAGCGTTGAGTGGGAGTTTGCCAACCGGGCGAGACTAACTCTGCGGGCAAATCTTGGGGCGGATTCTCTCTCCGGGGTTTCCATGCCGGATTCCAGGATGATCTATGGCGACAAAGACGTGAGTGAAATTGAGCGAGGAAATCTGCCGGCTTGGTCTGTAGTCTGGTTCCTGAAGTCATGAATCCACGCTCCCACATCCCGCGCGCGACTTACCGTCTTCAATTGAATCGCAATTTTACTTTCAGCCAAGTGACGGCAATCGTTCCTTACCTTGCCGCGCTCGGCATCAGTCATTGCTATATTTCTCCCTGCCTGAAAGCCCGTCCGGGCAGCATGCACGGGTATGACATCGTGGATCACAATTCATTGAACCCGGAGATTGGCAGCCCGCAGGAATTCGATCGCTTCGTGTCGACGCTTCATGAACACGATATGGGCGTGATTCTGGACATCGTACCGAACCATATGGCAGTGATGGTCAGCGACAATGAATGGTGGTTGGATGTGCTGGAGAACGGCCAGGCATCCTCCTACTCTTGCTTTTTCGACATTGACTGGCGTCCGCTAAAACAGGAGTTGCATGGAAAAGTTTTGGTACCCGTCCTGCACGACCACTACGGTGCGGTGCTGGAGAGCGGCGAACTGAAGCTTGTTTTCCGTGAAGAGAGCGGCGAGTTTTATATTTCCTATCGGGACCATCGCTTTCCCGTCGGTCCGAGAGGGTATCCGCGTGTTCTACAGCAATGCACGGCTAAGCTATCAGCAAAATTGGGCGAACAGAACCCGGACCTGCTTGAGTTTCAAAGCCTGATTACGGCCTTCAGCCACTTGCCCGGTCGAGACGAAGTGAGAAGCGACCGCCTGGCTGAACGCAATCGAGATAAGCAAATCCATAAGCGCCGGTTGGCTGCGTTGTGCGCGCGGGCACCGGAGATTACGAGTTGTATCAAAGAAGCGGTTGACACGATGAATGGCACTCCCGCCGATCCTACGAGTTTTGAAGCGCTTCACGAACTCATCAAGGCGCAAACTTTTCGCCTGGCAAATTGGCGGGTCGCTTCCGACGACATCAACTACCGGCGATTTTTCGATACCAACGATCTAGCGGCTCTTTGCATGGAAAACGAAGCCGTATTCGAGGCCACTCATCGTCTGATTCTCCGCTTTATGGCTGAGGGCAAAGTAGACGGTCTGCGTATAGACCATCCCGACGGCTTGTATGACCCAGCTCAATATTTTGAGCGTTTGAAGCGCAGTATCGCTGCCGCTACAAACACCGCAGAAAACCACGACTCTCGTTACGTGGTGATTGAGAAAATCCTCACGGGCGCGGAACGTCTGCCCACGGAATGGCCGATCTCGGGCACAACCGGCTATGACTTTGCGAACCTGGTGAATGGTCTGTTTGTCGACCCCACTGCGGCCGCGAGCTTCGAGGATATTTACCGTGAGTTCACGGGCAATGAAAGCAATTTTGACGACCTCGCCTACCGTTGCCGGAAGCTCATCATTCGCGTTGCTCTGATCAGTGAATTGAACGTGCTCGCCAATCAACTCAGCAGGATTGCCCTTTCCAAGCGACGCACGTGCGACTTCACACTGAACAGCTTGCGCGATGCACTGATGGAGGTTGTGGCAAACTTTCCCGTCTATCGGACTTACATCACTCCATCCGGAGTTTCTGAGCACGATGCCCATTACATTGACCGTGCTATCTCGTCGGCCAAGCGAAGAAGCCCTGCCGCGGATACCAGTGTGTTCGATTTCATCAAAGAAGTGCTTCTGACGCGTATCGCGGAAGGACAAGATTCGGCTTACAAAACGGCAGTAACCGCATTCGCCATGAAATTTCAGCAGTTCACCAGTCCTGTGATGGCGAAAGGCCTGGAGGACACAGCCTTCTATCGTTATAACCGTTTGATTTCGCTGAATGACGTGGGCGCCGATTTGCATCGTTTTGGAATCACGGCGGAGAGATTCCATCGCGCCAACCAGCAGCAGCTCCGCGATTGGCCGGACACAATGTTGGCTACCAGCACCCACGACTCGAAGCGCTCGGAAGATGTGCGCGCCCGGATCAATGTGCTTTCGGAGATGCCAGAGCTATGGGCGCGCCGCGTCAGCGAGTGGAGAGATCTCAATCGCAGCCATAAGAGCGTTATGAGTGAAACGGATGCTCCTTCGCCGAACGATGAATATCTGCTTTACCAAACACTAATTGGAGCATGGCCAGCTGAACCTGTGAATCGGGAAGATGATTGGGAGACTTTCCGTAAGCGCATCGAAGACTACCTATTGAAAGCCCTCCGTGAGGCCAAGCAAAATACCAGTTGGATCAATCGAAATACGGAATACGAAACTGCCGTTTCTTCGTTCGTGGCGGCCTTGCTGAATCCCGAAGTCGAAAATCGTTTCCTTGATGACTTTTTGCCTTTCCAGCGGCGAGTGGCCCGCCTTGGCCTGTGGAATAGCCTTTCACAGGTTTTGCTAAAGCTGACCAGTCCAGGCGTTCCCGACATTTATCAGGGCAATGATTTATGGGATTTCAGCCTGGTGGACCCCGACAGTCGCCGGCCGGTCGACTACGTGCTCCGCCAGCAAGCGTTTGAGGGGATAAGGAACTCCGGGGATCACGCAGCTATCCAGCAAATGCTGGCCACGCCTCAGGACGGGCGCCTCAAGTTGTACGTGATCTGGAAAACCTTGTGCCTACGTAAGCAACATCCGGAGCTTCTTCGGCGAGGTGAATATCTGCCGGTGGCCGTTGATGGATGTAAAGCCAATCACATCGTCGCTTTCATTCGCAGCTTTGAAGATACGGAAGCTTTGGTGATCGTCCCGCGACTGGTATCTGGCTTGCTTGGCGAAGTGGACGGTCCCCCGATCGGATCCAAAATTTGGAAGGATACACACCTTCTGCTGCCAGCTTGCAGTTGTTCCAAAGTCTATCGAAATGTCTTATCCGGCGAGCGCCCCCAACTGCAGAGAATCGGAGAGCATTTGCGAATGGACATCTCGACTTCTTTTGCTCGCTTACCCTTGGCGCTCTTTTTTCGGCACAGGAGTCAGCTTAGTTGACTTCGCTACGGGAAGTTACCTAAAGGATACTCCGTAGGGACTGCGGGGTTTGACTGCGTTCGATTCCGATCCGCCTGATTCCCATTGCAGAGTCTCGCTCTGCATGCTGAGGTGCAACTGTCGGCCGCACAGCCTTCCCCTCGAAAGTTGAAAACTGGCGTGAACTGCATACCGCCGCCTTGTTCGAATCGGATAGAGACCGGGTGCCGAAGCCCATCGCCGATGCCGAACAGGCGATTGTGGTCAGAGCGAGGCAACTCTTTTTGACCGGCAGCGATACGATTGAGGAGGATCAAGCTTTGGACGATGCCCTCTACGTCGCGGATATTCGTTGGGCAGGTGCGTCCCCGGCTGAGAATGCGTGCGCCGCAGGGATACAGCTCTTAATTAAGGTCAGGGTGTCCTTCAGGGGCCGGAACTGCATCATAGATCAGCCGTCACTTGCGATCCAATTGGCTGGCTCCTTATTCTTTCCGTACCGGTGGCGTGTATCGCCTGGACGGTCACTCATGAAGAGATCTTTCGCGAGCCCCGCGACTACTGCCAGGAGCGATCAAAAAACGCGCGAAAATTTCCTCGCCGCAAGTTTTTCTATTTATTCACCTACGAATACTGCTTCCGCCATTATGTCGCAGCGGCCTTCCTGATCCTGACGCGCTTTACACTGCTTTACTACGATTGGCGCGGCTATGTGATCGCATATTTCGCCCTCGTCTGGGTAGCCCACCAATACATGAGCGTTTATAACCATCTCCGACTGGACATAAAACACGAGCAAGTCCAGATCCACGCCCAACAGAAGGGAGGTCTTCCGCGAGAGCGAAAGCTGCCTGAAGACGACAGGGGTGTGCGAGTTGAGTCTATTTCAAGATGTTATGGTCGACTCGACTCTTAACCGGGCGGAGTGAAGGATCTCGTTCGCGGCTCGTCGCCCGCTGGCGATCGCTCCGTGCACGGTACCGTTGTGGCCGCCAACATCGGTGGCTTCGCCAGCAAAGAACAATGTATCGTGTATCGGCGTTGCCAGGGCTTCTTGCGCACCGCTCTGCCCGGCCTTTCCGTAGCTATACGCGCCGCGAGAGAAAGGATCGTTTTGCCAGTCGTGGAAGTAAGCATGCTCAAGCAGACTTTCGAGTTCCTGGGTGCTGAATCCCAGAAGGCGATGAAGCGTGTCGATACTTTTCTCCACGACGAAGGATTCGCTTTTGCCGGATAGCCTCTCGGCGCAGTGAAAAGGCGCCCACCCGATCAAAATCGGCGATTTTTCTGGCATCGTTGTCCACCACGTGGGAAACCAGTCGTCGTGGGAGAAGAGAAAACTCATCTCGCCCATTGTTTTTGAACCCTTGTCAGTAAACTTCGGAAGACCTTCCCAGAATCGTTGGCGGAATCGCAAAGTGACGCGAATGACTTTCCCCATGATCACATTGCGAATGGAATCTTGTTTCCGCCGCGGAAGTTCTGGTCTGACCTGGATCGCACCCTTCTCCTCAGGAGAAGCCTGCAATACGCCGAGTGGCACGGTGATTAGGACGCGCCCAGAAGTCAACTGCGCCATGCCATTCGGACATCGAGCGCTGATGTCCACACGGCCCGGACGCCAGTGAACGGCATCCACAATAGTATTTTTTTGAACCGGAATGCCTCGGTCCTCCAACTGTTGCTGAAAGATCCCGATCAGGTCCGCATATCCATGTTGAGCGCGAAAGGAGCGGCCCCCTTCGATCTCTTCTTCTGCGCGCATTTCTTTCACCAGCCAATGCACACCTACCCATGCAGGATCAGCCGCGTTGAATCCAGTGATGTAGCTTCTTGCCCACTCCCGGGCTCGCTGCGCCCGGCGATTGATGTTCGACTTTGAATCGTAGTTTCTCAGAAAATCCAGAAAAGACTCGTCCGGCTTGTGGTCGTCCATTTTCTGAAGAATCTCATCCACCTCCGAAAAGAAGTCGCAGCATTTCAGCTGACCTTCATCGACACACCAGTTATGGCCAGCCACCTCTCGAATTGTGAGTTTGCAGTGATCGAGGAGGTCCAATATTTCGTGAGGCTTCCCATGAATGAATTCCGCGCCCAGCTCGATGGGAAACTGGAAGAGAGGATCCCGCAGCGTAAATATTCGGCCTCCGATGCGGTCTCGCGCCTCGAGGATCGTGACCCTGAGACCCGCCTTTTGCAGTTCCAGCGCGGCGGAGACTCCAGCTGCGCCGGCTCCAATTACAATCACATCTTGTTTTTTAGAGTCGACCTCTTCCACCAGAATTCTCTTTCCGCACGTTCATCGACTACTTCGGATGCGCGCCGAGTGTCATTGTGCCGGCTGCACA
>Ga0182015_10002372_pt1 | contig 22902 bp, 16 predicted proteins | sample 712P3MmetaG_FD_120478 | JGI IMG/M metagenome (GOLD analysis project Ga0182015, IMG submission 120478) | Permafrost microbial communities from Stordalen Mire, Sweden - 712P3M metaG | ecosystem: Environmental > Terrestrial > Soil > Wetlands > Permafrost | place: Sweden: Stordalen | collected...
ATCGACATAGCGACCGCCCCGGAACCAGCTCGCCACCGCCGCCACGAGGCAGGCCGCGATGGAAAAGGCGAAGGCCTCGTGCAGGCCGGAGCGGAACGGGGCCTCGATCAGGCTCGGGAAGAAGCTGTGCCCCAACAGCGCGGAGCGTTGCGCGGCGCTCAGCCTGGCAAGCGCGTGCGCCCCGACGAGGTTCTGCACCGGGTTGTAGCCCAAGAAGGCGGCAAAGAGCGTAGAGACGGGCGGGAGGCTGGCCGCGTGCGAGGCGATGGCGCTCGGCACGCCGTGGGCGGTGAGCCCCTTGTAAAGGCTCGTCGAGAGTGCGGAGGAGAGCCCGACGATCATGAGCGTGAAGAAGATCCCGATCGAGAGCACCTGGGCCGAGCTCTGGAAGGTGGCGTTCATGCCGCCCCCCACCCCGCGCTCCGCGGCCGGGAGGGAGTTCATCACCCCGGCCCGGTTGGGGGCGGCGAAGGCACCCATGGCGAGCCCGTTCATCAACAAGATGGCCGCGAAACCCGGGTAGGAGAAGTTCACCGGCAGGAGCTCCAAGAGAACAAAGCTCACCGCCGCGGCGACCATGCCGCCGGTCGCGAACGGGCGCGAGCCGAAGCGGTCGGAGAGTATCCCAGAGGCCGGGCCGGCGAGGAGGAAGCCGGCGGTCAAAGGAAGCATGTAGATGCCCGCCCAAAGAGGCGTGTTGGAGAACGAGTAGCCGTGCTCTGGCAGCCAGATCCCCTGCAGCCAGATGATCAGCATGAACATGAGCCCGCCGCGGCCGAGCGCGGAGAGAAAGCTGGAGATCGTGCCGGCGGTAAAGGCGCGGATCTTGAACAGCGGCAGGCGGAACATCGGGTTGGCCACCCTGGTCTCTATGAACAAAAAAGCGACGAGCAGCGCCGCGCCGGCGCCGAGCTCGCCGATGACCGACGGGTTCGTCCAGCCCATGGTGTCACGCCCGTAGGGCTCGATCCCATAGGTGATGCCGATCATGACAAGGGTGAGCCCGACCCCGAAGCTTAAGTTGCCGAGCCAGTCCACCGAGGCACGACGCCTGATGCCAAGGTCCTCTAGCTTGAGATAGGCCCAGACGGTGCCGAAGGCCCCGAAAGGCACCGAGACCAAGAAGATGAGCCTCCAGTCGATCGGCGCCAGCAGGCCGCCCACGACGAGGCCGATGAAAGACCCGCTGATCCCGGCGACATTGTTGATGCCGAGAGCAAGGCCGCGCTGGTTCTCGGGAAAGGCGTCGGTCAATATCGCGGCCGAGTTGGCGACCAGGAACGCGGCCCCGATGCCCTGCAGGACGCGGAAGCCCACGAGGTAGATGGCTCCGGGCCGCCCCGTCAGCCAGTCGAGAGTCAAGATGAGCGAGGCGACGGTGTAGACGGCAAAGCCGAGGTTGTACATCCTCACCCGGCCGAACATGTCGCCGAGGCGGCCGAGGCTGACGACGAGCACGCTGCTCACGATGAGAAAGCTCAGGATCATCCAGAGCAGGTAAAAGCTGTTGCCCGGCTGCAGCGGGTCGAGGTGGATGCCGCGGAAGATGTCGGGCATGGCGATCAGCATGATCGAGGAGTCGAGGGTCGCCATCAGCACCCCGAGGGTGGTGTTCGAGAGCGCTATCCACTTGTAGCGGTCACTGCGGGTACCGCTCGGGGCGGGTGACCCCAGACCTCTAGTGGTTGCGAGCTCCCCCCTGCGCACGACTCTCGACCCTATCTTCGGCCGAGCGGCCTTTATGCAGCCGAGCTCAGAGGCGCCGCGTCATGGCTCGAGCACGAGGCCGTTCAGGTCGGGGGCGAGCACGAGCGCCCGCCCCGGCAGGTCGACGGCCTCGAGCGCCACCTCGCCGGCTTCACGGACGCGCTGCGCCCCGAGGGCTCCGTCGCAGATGGCGAGCAGGCTCGGCCCGGCACCGGACCAGCACGACACGAGCGCTCCGGCCTTGACGAGCCGGGCCAAGAGCTCGGGCGCCTCTGGGAACAAGCTCACGCGCGCTGACTGATGGAGCCGGTCGTCGCCCGCGTCGGCGACGAGGACCCTGCGATCCGCGAGCCCGGCGAGGAGCAGGGCCATGCGCGAGAGGTTGAACACGGCATCCGCGCGGCTCACCTCGGCGTTGAGAACGCTTCTCGCCTCGCTCGTGGCGAGCTCGCGTTCGGGCACGAGGACGACAAAGCACAGCTCCGGGTCGAGCGGCAAGCGGCACACGACCGGACCGGCGTCCAACAACGCGGCGGAGATGAGCCCACCGCTCACCGAAGCAGCCGCGTTCTCGAGATGGCCCTCGAAGCTGGCGGCGACCTTGAAGGGGTCGGCCGCCCCGGCGGCGGCCGCGACGGCAGCCGCGAGGGCCGCGGACGATCCGAGCCCGCGCCGAAGCGGGATCTCAGAGCGGATCTTTATCTCGAGGCGGTCATGCCCGCACACCGCGAAGGCCACCTGGGCGGCCAGGTGCCCTTCGTCGCATTCGATGGCGGATCCCTCGCCCTCGCTCGTAAGCGAGAAGCGGGCGGCAGGGACGATCTCGACCTCCACGTAAAGCGAGAGGGCCAGGGCCAAGACGTCGAAGCCTGGACCGAGGTTGGCCGATGAGGCCGGGGCTCGGGCGCGCACGGCGTTTCCTAGCTGCTGGCCGCGACCGTGGTGGAACTGGCCGTCGAGCCCGGCGACCAACCCGGCGGCGCCGAGGGCAAAAAGCCGCTCAGCTTTGCCGGCTCGACCTGCTGAGTGCCAGCAGCCGTCGACACCTCGACGGTCGCCATCTTCGTGAGGGGGCTCCAGCCCCGCCCCGCCCCCGGCTTGACCGGGATGTCGGGCTTAAGGGTCGTGGTCACGACCAGGCCCGGCCAGCCCACGACGGTCATGTGCTCGGTGACGAACAGGTCGAGCTGTTTGTGAGTCCAGCCGGCGGTGACCGCCGCCACTGGCTCATAGCCACGCACTATCTGGTGAACCCCGAGCTCGGCCGTGGCCGCATCGAGCAGCGCCAGGTCGATGTCGCCCGCCGCGGCCAGGCTCGAGGGCTGGCCGAGCGTGACGGCGATGACGAGCACGACACGGTCGCCGACCTTGCGCCTTGCCGCGGTGACGAGGCAGATCTGGGCGGCGTCGGTGAAACCGGACTTGAGTCCGATCACACCGTCCTCGCCGATGACCGGGTTGTAGTTGGGGGCCGCCCCCTCGACGGGGAAGGTCCAGCCCGGGTGGTCTTCGACCGAGATCATCCCAGGGATGCTCATGGCGTAGGCGGCGAGGATGGCCTGGTCGATCGCATTGCTCCTCGAGCCCGGGTTGACACCGCTCGCGTCCGCGTAGTGGGTCTGGTGAAGCCCGAGGGTGGCCGCCATCTGGTTCATCTTTCGCACGAAGGCGGAGATGCTGCCCGCGTCCCAGCGGGCGAGGTAGTCGGCGATGTTGTCGGCCGAGGGCATCATGAGCGCCTCGAGCAGCTGGCGCTCGCTCAGGCGCTCGCCGGCGACGACCTCCAAGGTGGAATCCCCGTTGGCCACGGCCGCGATCCACGCCTCGTGGTCGGCCTCGGTCATGGTGAAGGTCGGCCCGGACCCCGAGCCGAGGGGGTGATCGCTGAGCACGATCGTGGCCGTCATCACCTTGGTCACGCTCGCTATCGGCACCGAGGCCTCGCTCCTCGTGGCCCCGAGCAGCCCGACGCCGCGCACCAGCACGGCGGACTCGCCCACGGGCGGGAACGGCAGGGCCGGGGCGGGGCCGGGGATCGTCGTGAGCTGGGGGACGCTCCGCACGAGCAAAGGCAGCCGGACGTGCACGGGCCGCAAGGTCCCCTGGTCGGCCGAGGCGACAAAGCCGTGCGGGCCGGGTGCCGAGACGACCCAGGCGAACCCGGCCACGGCCACAGCCAGGCCCGCGAGCACCGTCAGGCGCCGGCGCCAGTACATGCGGCGCTGGCGGGCCCTCGTCTCTGACCGCTTCTGCCGGGCGTAGGGGCGGGGGGCGACCTGGCCGCTCAGCAGGGGCGCGACGGACGAGGCCATGGACACAGAGCCGATGTTGTCAGTTTGCATGTCGCGTGACCCGCCGCTGGTCCGGCCGTTCCCTACAGCTCGTCCAGCTCCTCGGCGGTCATCAGGACGGCGCGGGGCTTGGAGCCTTCGGACGGGCCGACGACGCCCCGCCTCTCGAGAAGGTCCATGAGCCGGCCGGCCCGAGCGAAGCCGACTCGGAGCTTACGCTGGAGCATGGACGTCGAGCCTAGCTGCGAGCGGACCACCAGCTCCATTGCTTGAGACAGGAACTCGTCGTCGTCGTCCTCAGCTCCCCTCCCCCGGCCCCTCGCGGCGTCCTCGCCCTCGACGCCATCGACATAACTGGGGCCGGCCTGGCGGCGCCAGTGGGCGACGACGGAGCGGACCTCGTCCTCACCCACCCAGGGGGACTGGATGCGACGCGGCATGCTCGATGAGGCCGTCAGCAACAACAGGTCGCCGCGCCCGACGAGGCGCTCGGCGCCCGGCTGGTCGAGGATGACGCGGCTGTCGGCGAGGGAGGAGACCGAGAAGGCGAGCCGGGAGGGGATGTTCGCCTTGATGACCCCGGTGATCACGTCCACCGAGGGTCGTTGCGTGGCGATCACGAGGTGGATCCCGACCGCACGTGCCATCTGCGCGATGCGGCAGATCGACTCTTCGACGTCGCGGGCCGCGACCATCATGAGATCGTTCAGCTCGTCCACGACGATGAGGATGTAGGCAAGGCGCGAATGGCGCCCGGACGGCTCTTCGGCCCGGGAAGCCTCTCTCGGGCCGAGAGCCGAAACTTTGGTCTCGTAGTCGGCCGGCCAGAGCTCACCGGCATCGTCGTCGCCCTCGGCGCCGGCGGGCGCGTCGAGGCCCGCCTCGGGCGCGGCGAGCTCGGCCGGGCCGACCGCCGAAGCTCCTCCGGCGGCGGGCGCCGTGGCGCCCGGGCCGGGCTCGAAGTCCGCCACAGGCCCGCCGTCGAGCTCTCCGCGCTCTACAGCCGCGTTGTAGCCGGAGATGTCGCGCATGCCGCACTCGGCGAGCAGGTCGTAGCGGCGCTCCATCTCGGTCACCGCCCAGGAAAGGGCGTTGGCGGCGCGCTTGGGGTTGGTGACGACCTGGGTCAAAAGATGCGGGAGCCCATTGTAGTGGCCGAGCTCCACGCGCTTTGGGTCCACGAGGATGAGGCGGGCCTCATCGGGCGTCGAGCGCATGAGGATGGAGGTGATGACCGAGTTGATGCACGACGACTTGCCGGCCCCGGTCGCCCCGGCGATGAGCAGGTGCGGCATCTCGGCGAGGTTCACCATCACCGGCCGGCCGGCGATGTCGCGCCCGAGCGCCACCTCTAAAGGATGGCTGGAGCGCTGCGCCTCGAGCGACTGCAGCACGCTGCCCAAGGTGACGAGCTGGCGGTCGCGGTTGGGGACCTCGACGCCGATCGCCGAGCGGCCCGGGATCGGGGCGAGGATGCGCACGTCGGGCGACGCCATGGCATAGGCGATGTCCTTCGCGAGCGTGGTCACGCGGGCGACCTTCACGCCGGCGCCGAGCTCGAGCTCGAAGCGGGTCACCGTCGGGCCGACCGTGTAGCCGACGAGGTGCGTCTCTACCCCGTGGGCGGCGAGGGACCGCTCGAGGACCCGGCCGCGCTCTTCGATCACCTTGCGGTCGAGTTCCTGCTCCTTGCTCCGCTTCAACAGCTTGAGGGGAGGAAGCTTCCAGGAGCCCGATGTGGGCCCTACCGGCAGGGCGAGCTGTTCGGGTTTGCCCGCGGAGGCACCGGTACGGAGGGCGTCCTCATCGGACGGCTCCGCACCGGCGACTGCCGCATCTGCCGGCCCCACGCGAATCTCGGACTCGTCTGGCTCCGGGGCCCCCCCGGTGCTGTCGGGCCTGTCCCGGTCCGACCCGACCGGGAGCACGGACACATGCCCGTTGCCCGGCGCGACCGCACCTTGGTTGTTGCCCGGCCAGAGCCCGAAGCCGTCCCCGCCTCCCCCGGTCCCCGGGAGAGATGTGACCGGGGCCGTCTTTTCCCGCGGCTCGACGCGCATCGAGGCGATCCAGTTGCTGAGCAACCTGGCCGTCCACCGCCCGGTGTGGCCGAGGCCATGACCCGTCATCGCCACCGCCGCGAGCAGCGGCATGCCCAACAGCCCGCAGATGGCGGCGAGGCCCACGGCTGCGAGCACGACCGAGGCGCCCGCGACGCCTATGACCTTGGCGAGCTCACCGCCCACGGCCGCGCCGGCGATGCCGCCCGCACCGCCTAGGCGAGCCCAGCTCGCCCCGGTCGCGGGCGATCCCGCGGCCAGGTCCGCCAGGCCGGCGGAGACGACGAGGAGGAGCACGAAGGCCGCCAGCACTCCGGTGAGGCCGCGCCTCGCCCGCCCCGCGAGGAGGATGACACCGCCCACCGCGAGCGAGGCCGGGACGACGTCGGCCCCCCAGCCGAGCGCCCGGGCGCTCTCCCGGCGCAGCAGGTGGCCCGCCGGCCCGAGCACGTTGAAGTGGATCCCGAGCCCGGCGAGGACGCCGACAACCAGGAGCGTCCAGCCCCAGGCATCCTCCGAAGGCCTCGCGATGAGCTCGGCGACGCGCCCGAGGCCGCGCCCGAAAGTCGTCGTCTTGCGCCGCTGGGAACGTGACCGGCTCTTCTTCTTGCGGGCGGGCGGGGCCGCGGCACGCAGCGGCCTGACGGTGGTCTTCGACCCGGCCCGGGCCGGGACGGCCGGCTTCGCCCTGGTGGGAGCGCCGCGGGAAGGACCCGATTGACTGGAGACGACACGTTTGGACACTGCCACGATGTCCACAACGCTAACACCAGCCACTTGCGGTGACTGGGACCTCAGGCCCGCCGCGGGCCCAGCTACGGCCTCGACCAGCTAGGCGTCGATGACGACGGGAACGATCATCGGGCGGCGCCGGGTGCGGTCGCTGATTATCCGCCCCACGGTGCGGCGCATGACCCGGCGGAGCGCATCGGGGTCGAGGCCCCCGTCTCCGACTGAGACCTCGATCGCCTTGACGAGGGCGGTGCGCAGCTCCTCCACCACCGGCTCGGCCCCCGGCTCGTCCAAGAACCCCCGGCTCACTATCTCCGGGGCTCCGACGATCTCGCCGGAACGGCCGTCGATGGTGACCACGGCCACGACGACACCTTCCTCGGCGAGCACGCGCCGGTCGCGAAGGACTCCGACACCGACGTCGCCGACGATCCCGTCGACAAAGACGTGGGCGGCCGACACCTCGCCGGCAAAGTCGATCCCCTCGTCGCCGAGCTGGACGACGTCGCCGTCTTCGCAGATGAGGACCTCGTCGGGGGCGACCCCCATCTCGATCGCGAGGCGCGAGTGGCGCACGAGCATGCGGTACTCGCCGTGCACGGGCACGAAGCTGCGGGGCCGGGCGATGGAGAGCAAGGTGGCCAGCTCGCCCTGGTGGGCGTGCCCGCTCTCGTGCACGTGGGCGACCCCGGCGTGGATGACCTCGGCGCCCCGGCGGGCGAGGCCGTCCATGACCTTGGCCACCGCCCACTCGTTGCCCGGGATGGCGTGCGAGCTCAGCACGACCACGTCGCCCTCTTCGATGTGCAGCCAGCGGCTCTCCCCGGAGGCCATCTGGGCCAGCGCCGACATCGGCTCGCCCTGCGAGCCGGTCGAGATGACGCAGATCTCGCCCGGGTTGTGGTCCGCGATGGTCTCGATGTCGGCGAAGTACCGGTCGGCGATGTTGAGCATGCCGAGGTCGCGGGCTATGCCGACGTTCTTGATCATGGAGCGGCCCAACAGGGCCACCTTGCGGCCGCTCCCGATGGCAGCGTCCGCGAGCTGCTGGATGCGGTGCACGTGGCTCGCGAAGCAGGCGACGAGGATACGGCGGCCCCGCTGGGCGAGGAAGATCCTCCGCAGCGACTCGCCGACCGAGCTCTCGCTGCCGGTGTAGCCGGGGAGCTCGGCGTTGGTGGAGTCGGCGAGCAGGAGGCGGATGCCCTCGGTGGCCGAGATCTGGCCGATGCGGGCTAGGTCCGTCCTGCGCCCGTCGACCGGCATCAGGTCCAGCTTGAAGTCCCCACTGTGGAGCACGACGCCCTGGGCGGTGTGAAAGGCGAGGGCGAAGCCGCTCGGCACCGAGTGCGTGACGGGGATGAACTCGACCTCGAACGGCCCGATCTTGCGGCGCTCGCCGTCTCGGACCGGCACCAGGGAAGCCTTTTGGCCAAGTCCCGCCTCGTCCAGGCGGCTGCGGGCGAAACCGAGGGTCAGGGGCGAGCCGTAGATGGGGGCGTCGACGTCCCTCAACAGGTAGGCGAGCGCCCCGACGTGGTCCTCATGGCCGTGGGTGAGCACGATCCCGTCGACATCTGAGGCGCGCTCGCGCAGCAGGCTGAAGTCGGGCAGTACGAGGTCGACGCCGGGCATTTCCGGGTTCGGGAACATGACGCCGCAGTCGAGAACGACGAGGCGCCCCTCCTGCTCGACGACGGCGCAGTTCCGCCCGATCTCGCCCAGCCCACCTAGAAAGGAGATGCGGACCGGCTCAGGCATGTACACCTGCCGCGGCGCTCTCGGCAAGTCGCGAGGCTCTCCAGTGCTGCAGGGCAGCGAGCATGTCGCGCGCCTTATCGTCGAGGCCTTTCGGGGCGGGGCCCATCGGGAGCCTGCACTGGCCGGCCGGGAGCCCGCGCCCCCTCAGCACCGCCTTGGTCGGGATGGGGTTCGGCGCCTCGTCGCTGGACTGGAAAGAGACGGGGTCGATCAGGGCCGCGTTGAGCTCGCGGGCGCGCTCTGTGTCGCCGTCGAAGAAGCTCCGGATCATCTCACCAAGCTCGGGACCGACCCAGTGCGAGGCCACGCTCACGACCCCGACGGCCCCGATGGCGAGCAAGGCGAGGGTGAGCGAGTCGTCCCCGCTGTAGCACTCGAAGCCGTCCCCTGCCCTCGCCACGAGCCGGGCGGCCCCGGCAGGGTCGCCGGAGGCGTCTTTTACCCCGACGACGTTCGGGCACTCGGAGGCGAGGCGGAGCATCGTCTCGACGGCGACCTTGCGCCCGGTGCGCACCGGGATGTCGTAGACGATCACCGGGAGCCGGGTGGCACCGGCCACGGCCGTGAAATGCGCCGCAATGCCGGCCTGCGAGGGACGGTTGTAATAGGGGGTGACCGCGAGGATCCCGGCCACGCCGGCTTCGGTCGCGGCCCGGGTGAGCTCGACCGAGTGGGCAGTGTCGTTCGAGGTCGAGCCGGCTACGACGGGCACCGTCACGGCCCGGGACACGACAGACCACAGCTCGATGCGCTCGGAGTCGGCAAGGGTCGGGCCCTCGCCCGTGGTGCCGGTCACGACGAGCCCGTCACTGCCGTCGGAGGCGAGGTGGCGCGCGAGTGTCACGGCGCCGTCGATGTCGACGCGCCCGTCGTCATCGAACGGCGTTGCCATCGCGGTTACCACCGCGCCGAAACGCCCGGCGCGAAGAGCCGCCGTCATCTTGGTCGCGGCCTTATCACGAAACGAAAGTTAGCAGCAGGAGGGCGCGAACCGGCGAGGAGGACGCGAACCGCCCGAGCGAGCTGCGGGCTTGCGGCCCTTGCCTCAAAGCCCGAGCAGGCCTTGCAGGCCGAGCGTGAGCCCGGGCAGATCGGCCACCTTGCGCACGGCGAGGAGCACGCCGGGCATGAAGCTGGCCCGGTCGAACGAGTCGTGCCTGATCGACAACATCTCGCCCGCGAAACCGAAGAGCACCTCTTGATGGGCAACGAGGCCCGGCAGGCGCACCGAGTGCACGTGCACGCCGCCAGATGCCGTTGCGCCCCTTGCCCCGGAGAGGATCTCGGCCTCGGTGGGATCAGGTGCCCAGGGCACCGCTCCGGCGGCGTCGCGCGAGGCCTGCATGCGCCGGATCGTCTCGAGCGAGGTCCCAGACGGGGCGTCGCGCTTTCGGGCGTGGTGGAGCTCGATGACCTCGGCGCCTTCCACAAAGGGTGCGCACAGCTCCGCGCAGCGCATCATGAGGGCCGCCCCGATGGAGAAGTTGGCGGCGAGCACGCCATGGGCCTTGCCCGAGAACAGGCCGCCGAGCTCTTCGATGTCGCTCTCGCTAAAGCCCGTGGTCCCACAGACCGCGTGCAGGCCGGACCGAGCGCAAAAGGCAAGGTTGACGCGGGCGGCCGGAGCGACCGTGAAGTCGACGACGACCTCGGCACCGGCTTTGACAGCCGCCTCGAGCGAGGCGGCGATCTCGAGCCAGGTGCCACTTAAGGCGCCGATGGCGTCGAGGCGGCGGCCCGCCTGGGCCGGGTCGATGGCGGCCACGAGCTCGAGGTCTTCTGCCGCGAGCACGGCCGCGCACACGGCGAGGCCCATGCGCCCGCCGGCGCCCAACACGGCCACCTTGGTCACGAGAAGTCCGACTCGGTGAACGGCCCCACGACAGCGAGGGTGCGGGGGCCTGCGAGCACCTGCTCGGCCACGGCCTTGACCTGCTCCGCGTTGACGGCCGCGATACGGGCGAGCAGCTCCTCGGTCGTGAGCACGCTGCCGAAGAGCAGCTCGGCCGAGCCGATCCTCGACATGCGCGAGCCGGAGTCCTCGAGCGACAAGAGCATGTCGGCACGCAGGTGGCCCTTTGCCACCTCGAGCTCGCGGGGCGTGATCCCCTTCGCGGCGAGGCGGTCGAGCTCGCTGTGGAGGAGCTCGAGCACCTCGTGGGTGTTGTCGGGGGCCGTGCCGACCGAGATCGCCAGCGTCCCGGCGTCGTGGTAGGCGCTACGGTCCGATCCGATCGAGTAGGCCAGGCCCCGGGCCTCGCGGATCTCCTGGAAGAGCCTGCTCGACAGGCCGCCGCCGAGAACATGGTTCAAGACAGCGAGGCTGAAGCGCTCCGGCGAGTGCCTGTCGGGGGCGCGCACCCCGAGGACCAGTTGGGCCTGCTCGGTCTCGCGCGACTCGACCACGAGCGGGATGCTCGTCTCGGCCGGCGCCGAGCGCACGGGGGCGACGCCGCCCGACCGGCCCGAAAAGCGCGCCCCGATCCCCTCGGCGAGGCGCTCGTGGTCGAGGTCTCCCGCGGCCGCGACCACCATGTTGCCGGGCAGGTAGTGGGTGTCGAAGAAAGAACGGATCTCCGGGACGGTCACCTTTCCGACCACCTCCGGCTCGCCGAGGACCTCGCGCCCGAGCGGGTGGCTCGGGAACATCGCGGCCGCGAAAAGCTCCTGGACCACGTCCGCGGGCTCATCACGGTGCATGAGCACCTCTTCTAGGATCACTTGGCGCTCGGCGTCGACCTCTTCTGGCCGGAGAGCCGGGCGGCACAAGATGTCGCCGAGGATGTCCAGGCACAGCTCGACGTGCTCGGCGAGCGCCCGCACGTAAAAGGTCGTGTACTCCTTTGTCGTGTAGGCGTTCATGTCGCCACCGACGCCGTCGACCTCCTCGGCGATCTCCCGCGCGGTGCGCTCGGGCGTGCCCTTGAACAAAAGGTGCTCGAGGAAGTGCGAGATCCCGGACTGGGCGGGGGTTTCGTCCCGCGAGCCGGTCCCGACCCAGACCCCGACGCACAACGAGGCCACCTCCGGCATCGACTCGGTGATGAGCCGGATGCCGCTCGGGAGCGTGGTCGAGGTGATCATGGCCTGGTGGCTCCCCGCACCGAAGTGCCCTCGAGGCTCAGCTCAGCGCCCCCCGCCGCGGGGCCGCCGCCGGGCCGTGCCCGAGCTGCCCCCGGGGCCGCGGCGTCCGCCGCCGCCGTCGGGGCTACGCCGCGGGCCGCTTGCCGGCGCCCCGCTCGCGAGGTCGGCCGGCCCGAGGTTGCCGAAGGTCGACTCGAGCTCGTCCGCGAACTTGTCCTCGAAAGAGGCCCGCCGGCCGGCCCCACCGGTGGGCTCCTCGGCTGGCGAGCTGCTGGCCGGCGCTGAGCGCCTGTGGCCGTTGCCGGCCTCGCCGGCGTCCTCGCTTGAACCCGTGGACTCCGCCAGCGGGTCGCCCGCGAGCGACAGCGACACCTTGCCCTGCGGGTCGATCTCGTCCACTCGCACCTCGACCTCCTGGCCGAGAGTGACGACGTCCTCGACACGCTCTACCCTGCGCCCCTGACCGAGCCGGGATATGTGCACGAGGCCGTCACGGCCGGGAAGGATGTTGACAAAGGCGCCGAACTTGGTGATGTTGACGACCCGGCCGCTGTAGATGGCGCCCACCTCGGGCGTCGGCGGGTCCAAGATCAGCTCGATGCGCCGTCGCGCCTCGTCGACCACCGAGCGCTGCTTGGCTCCGATGGTGACCGTGCCGACCTGGCCGTCGTCGTCGACGTTGACGTCCGCGCCCGTCTCTTGCTGGATGGCGTTTATGACCTTGCCCTTCGGGCCGATGACCTCGCCGATCTTGTCGACCGGGATCTCGAAGCTGACGATCTTCGGGGCGTTCTCGCCCACCTCTGAGCGCGGCGCCGAGATGGCGCCGGCCATGACCTCGAGCACCTTGAGCCTGGCGTCGCGGGCCTGGCCGAGGGCTTGTGCGAGCACCTCGGCCGGGATGCCGGCGATCTTGGTGTCGAGCTGCAGGGCCGTCACCACGTCCGCGGTGCCGGCGACTTTGAAGTCCATGTCCCCAAAGGCGTCCTCGGCCCCCAAGATGTCGGTCAGGGTCGTGTACTTGCCCTCGGCGAACACGAGGCCCATGGCGATGCCGCCGACGGGCGCCTTGATCGGCACCCCGGCGTCCATCATCGAGAGCGAGGAGCCACAGACCGAGGCCATCGAGGTGGAGCCGTTCGAGCTGAGCACGTCGGAGACGAGCCGCAGGACGTAGGGGAACTCGGACTCGGGGGGCACGACGGGCAAAAGCGCCCGCTCTGCGAGCAGGCCGTGGCCGATCTCACGGCGCTTCGGCCCGCGCATGAAGCCGGTCTCACCGGTGGAATAGGGCGGGAAGTTGTAGTGGTGCATGTAGCGCTTGGTCTCGTCGATGCCGATGGTGTCGAGGAGCTGGTTCATGCGGGGCATGCCGAGGGTGCAGACGTTGAGCACCTGGGTGTCACCGCGCTGGAACAGCGCTGAGCCATGGGCGGTCGGGAGCAGGCCGACCTCGGCCGAAAGCGGCCGGATGTCGGCCGGACCGCGCCCGTCGATGCGGATGCCCTCTTCGACGATGCGCTTGCGGACGATCTTTTTCGTGTACGACCTGGCTGCGGCGCGCACCTCGCGCTCGCGCTCGGCGAACTCGGTGGCGAGCTCGGCGACGATGGCCGCGGTGGCCTCGTCCAAGGCCGCGCTGCGCTCGGACTTGACGGTGTGGGCATTGGCTGCCTGCAGGCGGTCAGAACCCACGGCGACGACACGGCTTAAAACGTCCTCGCCGTAGTCGACGAACAGGGTGAACTCGATCGTGTCCTTCTTGCCCGCCTTCGCAACGAGCTCACGCTGCAGCTCGATCGACTCGCGGATCCAGGCTTTGGCGACCTCGAGGCCGTCGGCGATGACTTCTTCTGTGACCTTGGGGGCGCCCTCGTCGAAGTACTCGAAGGCTTTCTCCGTGCCGCCGGCTTCGACCATGACGATGGCCACGTCGGCTCCCGGCTCCTCGGAGAGCGCACGTCCGGCGACGACGAGCTCGAAGGTGGAGAGATCACCCTCTTGGTAGGTGGGCTGCGGCACCCACTTGCCCTCGGTCGAGTACGCGATGCGCACGGCGCCGATCGGCCCGTCGAAGGGGATGCCCGACAACATGAGGGCCGCAGAGGCGGCGTTGATCGACAGCACGTCGTGGGGGTTCTCCTGGTCGGCACCGATGATGGTGCCGACGACGTGGACCTCGTTGCGGAAGCCCTCGGGGAAAGACGGCCGCAGCGGCCGGTCGATGAGGCGGGCGTTCAAGATCGCCTGGTCGGTCGCCCTGCCCTCCCGGCGGAAGAACGAGCCCGGGATCTTCCCGGCCGCGTACATGCGCTCTTCGATGTCGACGGTGAGAGGGAAGAAGTCGGTGCCCTCCCGCACCTTACGAGCAGCCGTCGCGGTTGCGAGGACGATCGTGTCGCCGATCCGGGCGACAACGGCCCCATCGGCCTGACCGGCCAGCTTGCCGGTCGAAAAGGACAGGGTCCGGTCGGTCCCGGTAATGGGACCCGACACGGTGATGGCATCAGCCATGACACTCCTATGTGATTGGGGTGCCTCGCTTGCCAGTTCCCAGTCGGCGTGCACCGGAGCGGGCCATTTGGCCTCGGTCCCGGTATTCGGCGACTGGCAGCTGGCGCCGTAAGGCACCGCTTGTCTTCGCTCGGGCGGCTTCGCCGGTGAAGTTGGCTCCGGTCGCCGCCCTATGTCTCCCCGGACAGCGGCGCCGTCCGGGGTTCCCGGTGTTTTCTAGCGACGGATCCCGAGCCGGGAGATCAGCGCCCGGTACCGCTCGACGTCGTTGTCCTTCACGTAGTCGAGAAGGCGGCGCCGGCGACCGATGAGCTTCATCAGCCCCCGCCGGGTGTGGTGGTCCCCCCGATGCACCTTTAAGTGCTCGGTGAGATGGTTGATGCGTCCGGTGAGTAGCGCTACCTGTACCTCTGGTGAACCGGTGTCGGTCTCGTGCAGGCGGTGCTCGGTGATCGTGGCCGTCTTGTCGGGCATGCTTGAGTGGCGTGCTTTCTTGCTGTGCCGGCCGGCCACGCCGACCAGGCGGGGAAAAAACGGGTATCAAATCGCGCTGTTGGCTCACAGCCCACACCGCAGCCGACCTAGGCCGGCGAGGCCACGATAGCAGGTGATCGTTTCCCAAAGGCCGTCGCCGCACCGCTCAGACCTGGCGCGGCGCGACCTCGACCCGAGTTCCCTGGGGGCGGGGACCTGCGCTGGCAAGTGCCTCGGCTAACAGCTCGGGGGTCTTCGCCCGGAGCAGGAAGCGGTCCGGGGCCAGGCCCCCGACCTCGAGGGCCCCCCCTCGGCCCACCCGGGCGGCGAACTCGGAGGAGCCCTCCCCGCTCACAAGGGCGAGCGCTGTCGTCGGGGGCAGCCGCAGCATCGCCCGGCGCGGCTTTTCCGCCGCCACGAGGCGCGACGGGTCGGCATGCACGGCGGACTCGAGGACCTCGTGGCCCAAAAGCCGCGTCCGCACCACGACGCGCCCGTCGCGGCGCCGGCCGCCGACAAGGCGCGAGGCCAGCGCCAAGAGCGCGAGTGCCTGCTCTGCGGACCGGTAGCGGGGGGCGAGCAGCTCGTGGTCGAAGTCCAAGAAGACCACGAGCGAAGCGGACGCGCTGCGGTGCAGCGCCGCCTCGGTCCCGACTATGACCGCGGCCCCGCTCAGGTCCTCATTGTCCGGGCCGGCCCTTGCCACTTCGGCCACCTCGAGACCGGTGAGAGCCGCGAGATCGTCGCGGGCCCGGCCGACGCCGGCGCGCACGATCCGGGGCCGGGTCGGGCCGCATGACGCGCAGATCGCCGGGCCATGCGAGGCGCACCTCGGGCATGCGAGCTCGACCAGGGCGCCCGGCGCGGGGCGCTCGAGCTGGGCCAGGGCTGACCCGCAGGCCTCGCAGCGCAAGAGGTTGCGACAGCGGCCGCATGCCAAAAGCCGGGCCCGGCCTTTGCGGTTGAGCACAGCAACGACAGGGCGCCCCGGGTCCTTGGCGACGGCTTCGCGCACGACCGAGGCGAGCCGGGTGGGATAGCCACCGGCACGGGGGTCCTCCTCGCGCACGTCCAGGAGCTCGACGGGGGCCCAGCCGGCGCGTTCGGACGACCGAGACAGCGTGACAAGGGGCCGGCCGTCCAGCAGCTCGAGGCTCGGGCAGGCACTGACGAGCAGGCACGGGACACCTGCGCGCCGGGCCCGCTCGTTGGCGAGCACGACGGCCTCCCAGGTCGGGACGCGCTCTTCTTGGTAGGCGTCCGCGTGGGCGTCGAGGACGACGATGGCGCTCAGCTGGCCACAAGGGGCGAGCACGGCCGAGCGCGTGCCGACGACGACGCGCCCGCCCGCGGCCGCCTCGGCCCAGGCTTCGGGCTGCAGGGCCACGGCCCGCCCGGCGCGTCCCAGCCGGGCTGCCAGGGTCACCGCGTCGCTCCTCGATGCCGCCAGCACGAGCAGGTCGCCCGGCTCGCCTACCCGGGCCTCGATCGCCGCCTCGATGACGGCGAGGCGCGCTACCGCCGGAGGAAGCCGCAGCACCGCCGAGGCGCACGCGAGCGCCTGGGAGGTCGCGGCGGCGACCTCGGTGTCGCGCCAAGCCTGCTCCGGCCCCGCGGGCGGCCGAGCCAGCTCGGGGGCGGGCTTCGGAAGGGCGCGAACAAGGCGCGGGGGCGACGCGCTCAACAGCAGCGGGCGCAGCCGCCCTGCATAGCGCCAAGCAGCCCACCGGGCGAGGTCGACGACCGCCGGAGGGGGCCCAAAGGAGACGAGCTCTCGGACCGGGCGCAGCTCGACATCGGGCGAGAGGCTCGTCTCATGCGCGACCACCCAGCCCCGGACCCGGCGGCCGTTCAGCACCACCCGGACGATGCAGCCGATCTCGAGTGTCTCGGCCAGTTCTGCTGGGACCTCGTAGGCAAAGGCACGGTCGATCCCGCTCACATCGGGCAGGACCTCGACGACCGTGTTCACCGCCGTGCCCGGTGCGCTCGCGAGCAGTGCCCCGGCTCTTCGACCGGACGGGCCGCTAGAGCCCGAGGCCAGCGCGTAGGTCGTCTAGGCGCGGCAGGGCCTCCCAGGGGACCTCGGACCCAGAACGCCCGAAATGGCCGTAGGCCGCCACCTGGCGGTAGATGGGACGGCGCAGGTCTAGGTCCCGCACGATCGCGGCCGGGCGCAGGTCGAACAGCTCGTCGACGGTCTTTGCGATGTGCTCGGGGGCGACGGTCTCGGTGCCGAAGGTGTCGATCATGACCGAGACGGGATGGGCGACGCCGATGGCATAGGCGATCTGGATCTCACAGCGCGAGGCCGCCCCGGAGGCGACGACGTGCTTTGCGACCCACCTCGCCGCGTAGGCGCCGGAACGGTCCACCTTCGACGGGTCCTTGCCCGAGAAGGCGCCGCCGCCGTGGCGGGCCCAGCCACCGTAGGTGTCGACGATGATCTTGCGTCCCGTGAGCCCGGTGTCGGCCTGCGGGCCGCCGAGCTCGAAGCGCCCGGACGGGTTGGCGAAAAGCGTGTAGCTCTCGGTGTCGAGCCAGGCCGGCAGCTCCGGGACGATGACGTGCTGGCGCAGCTCGTCGGCGAGATTGTCCAAGTCGGCGTTCTTCGTGTGCTGGGTCGAGATGACGACGGTGGACAGCTCAACTGGCTTGTTGTCCTCGTAGCGGACCGTCACCTGGGTCTTGCCGTCCGGCCCGAGATACGGGACGGTCCAGGCCTTGCGGACATCGGCCAGCCGGCGCGCGAGGCGGTGGGCGAGCCAGATCGGGGCCGGCATCAGGTCCGGGGTGTCGTCACAGGCGTACCCGAACATCATCCCCTGGTCGCCTGCTCCCTGGGAGTTGAGCACGTCCTCGCCCGCGGTCCCGCTGCGCACCTCGAAAGCCGCCGAGACGCTGCTGCTGATCTCCGGCGACTGCTCGTCGATGGAGACGAGCACGCCACAGGAGTTGCCGTCAAAGCAGAGCTCCTCACGGTCGTAGCCGATCTCGCAGATGGTCTTTCGCGCGAGGCGGGCGATGTCCACGTACGCGCTCGTCGAGATCTCGCCGGCCACGACGACGAGGCCGGTCGTCAAAAGGGTCTCGCAGGCGACATGCCCGTGGGGGTCCTCTTCCAAGATCGCGTCCAAGATGGCGTCTGAGATCTGGTCGGCCATCTTGTCGGGATGGCCCTCAGTGACCGACTCAGAAGTGAAAAGGGAACTGCTCAACTCTCTGGCTCCTCACTGTCGATTGCGACCGATTCCCCGCCCGAAAGCAACGGCAGGGTAGCGCACAGCACCGCCCTCGCGACATCTTGTTTGGACCGGAGAGGGACCTCGGTGCGGGCCCCGCCGCGGTGGAAGATCGTCACCGCGTTCGTCTCGTGGCCAAAGCCCACCCCTTTGGCGGCGACGTCGTTGGCGACGAGCAGGTCCACGCCCTTGGCCTCGAGTTTGGCGCTCGCCCGCTCGGCGAGCTGGTCGGTCTCGGCCGCGAAGCCAACTAGCACCTGGCCAGCACGACGGCGCCGGCCGAGCTCGGCGAGGATGTCGAGCGTCGCGACGAGCCGGATCTCGGGCACTCCGTCGGCCTTGTGGAGCTTGCTGGGCGCCACCACCGAGGGCCGGTAGTCCGCCACCGCGGCCGCCATGACGACGAGGTCGGCCTGCTCGGCCCGAGACAGCACCGCGTCGGCCATCTCGGCGGCGGTCTCGACCTCGACCACCTCGATGGCCGGGGCGACCTTAAGCCCGGAGGTGGTCACCAAGGTGACCTGCGCCCCGAGCTCGGCGGCCACCTCGGCGAGGGCGTGACCCTGCCGGCCCGAGGAACGGTTGGACAGGTAGCGGACAGGGTCGATGGGCTCACGCGTCCCGCCTGCGGTCACGAGCACGCGCCGGCCGAAGAGAGGCTTGCTGGCTGACGAGGCCACCGCGCGGGCGGCGAGCACGGCCACCGCGCGGGCGGCGAGCACGGCCGCCGCGGCCTCGAAGATGACCGCGGTCTCAGCCAGGCGCCCGGCGCCGACGTCGCCGCCGGCGAGGTGGCCGGTCGCGGGCTCCAAAACGTGCACGCCACGGCGGCGGAGAGTCGCCAGGTTCTCCTGCACGGCCGGGTTCTCCCACATCTCGGTGTGCATGGCGGGGCAGACGAGCACCGGGGCTCTCGTGGCGAGCAGTGTCGCCACTAACAGGTCGGAGGAGATCCCGGCCGCGTACGACCCGATCAGGCGGGCTGTCGCCGGCACGAGCAAGACGAGGTCGGCACGCCGGCCGAGCTCGGTGTGCGGGATCGGGGCGTGCGCGTCGAAGATGTCCAGGCGGGCGGGCTCGGACGCGAGCGCCGAGAAGGTCGCCTCGCCCACAAAGCGCGTGGCGCTCTCGGTGAGGATGGGCACGACGTGGGCCCCCGCGTCCACGAGGCGCCGGCAGAGCTCGACTGCCTTGTAGGCGGCGATGCCACCGCTGACGCCGAGCACGACCGTGGTGCCGAGGAAAACTGCACCGGCCTTTGGCCGTTCACCGGTGACGAGGTGAGAAGCGACCTCGCCCGGGCCTTGTCCGGTGTCGCTCACGGCCAGCGCCCTCGTGGCTTAAGGGCTGGGTCAGCCAGCCTCTCCCGGCTCGGGGGCCTCCACGGCTGGGGCTTCGGCGTCCTCGGCGGCGACTTCTTCGGCGGGCCATTGCGCCACGACCTTGCCGGCTGCGATCTCCTCGAGGGCGATCGAAAGGGGCTTGCGGGCGATCGAGGCCACCTGCGGGGGCACGATGGCCCCCAGCCCCTCGCCGAGCTGGCTGAAATAGGAGTTGACCTGGCGGCCACGCTTGGCGGCCAAGGTTACGAGCGTGAACTTTGAGTCGACCTTGTCAAGCAGGACCTCGATCGGAGGATCGATCATCGTGCTGCGCGGCTCGGCCATGGGGCTCCTTCTCGACTGGGTGCCGCTTTAGGCGGCACGAGACGCCAGACCCAGCCTGGGCCCAGCGGACAGAGCCCGAGTATACCCGCGAGCTCTGGGCGGGCTCTGTCAGCTCTGTGACCAGGAGCCAAGCGAGCTGGCTCGGCTCTGCCCGGCGGTGTTGCACCCGTTGCCTTTTGGGTATGTGACAACCGCGCTACGGTGATGGTCGAGGGACTCTCGCAAAGGCGCGATGGCCTGCTGTTTCACATTCGGTGGCCACGAGGGACTTTGAGGCCGAGGGAGGTCCGTAGGCATGAATAAAGAGCGCAAGCTGGGCAAGTTCGCAGGTCTGGCAACGGCGGTGGCGGCTGTCGCCCTCGTGCTCGCCGGTTGTGGTTCGAGCACCGCCAACAGCCCGACGACGACCACGACCGCAGGGGGCTCCACCCACATGGTCCGGGTGCAAGGCGGGACGATGACCATCGCCGAGTCACCGGGCTCGGGGCCGAACTACATCTTCCCGATGATGGGCGGTGCCTACTTCTCGGTCTCGAACTTCCAGCTCATCTACATGCTCTACAGGCCACTTTACTGGTTCGGCCTCGGCAACACCCCGAACCTCGACCCGGCGCTTTCGGTCGCCTACCAGCCCGTCTACTCCAAGGGCGGCCGGACCGTCACGATCCGGCTCAAGAACTACAAGTGGAGCGACGGTGAGTCGGTAGACGCCCAGGACGTGATCTTCTGGCTCAACATGTTGAAGGCGAACGCCACCTCCTGGGCCGCGTACGCCCCGGGGCCGGGCCAGTACCCGGGCGACATCTCCGACGCCGTCGCCAACTACAAGGCCGACACGGTCACCTTGAGCCTTGATGCCACCTACAGCTCGTACTGGTTCACCTACAACGAGCTGAGCCAGGTCTCGCCTCTGCCGGTCGCCTGGGACATCACCAAGGCCGGCGCCAAGCCCGGCGCGGGGGGCTGCTCGAGCGCCGCGTACAGCTCGATCAAGACCTCGATCTCGTCTGCTGGGACCCTCGTCGACGAGTCGGCCACCGCCAAGGCCTGCGCGGCCGTCTACACCTTTTTGACGAGCAAGACCCAGGCGGGCGACCTCGGCACGTACGCCAGCAACCCGCTCTGGCAGATCGTCGACGGGCCGTTCAAGCTCTCCCAGTACGACGCCACCGACAACGGCGCCACCGTGGTCCCCAACCCTGGCTATTCGGGCCCGGTCAAGTCCTCGCTCGACAAGCTCGTGCTCGCCCCCTTTACGAACGACTCCGCCGAGTACCTCGAGCTTGAGGCCGGCAAGACCCTCAACATCGGCTACATCCCCCCACAGGACCTGCCCGTGTACAAGGGGGCGGCCTTCGACAGCAAAGGAGCGCCCATCGCAGGCAAGAACGCCGGCTCGGTGTCCAAGAGCTACAACCTCGACCCGGCCTATCCCTGGGGGGTCAACTACTTCGCCCTCAACTACACCAACCCGACCTCGGGGCCGATCTTCAAGCAGCTCTACATCCGCCAAGCCATGCAGTCGTTGATGAACCAGACCCTTTGGATCCAGCTCTTCAACGCCGGCTACGGGGCGCCCACCTACGGCCCGGTGCCGGTGTACCCCCCGACGGACCTCGCCACCCGCCAGGAGAGCACCAACCCTTACCCGTACAACCCCGCCCACGCGGTGAACCTGCTCAAGTCGCACGGCTGGAAAGTGGTGCCCGGAGGCACCAGCACCTGCGCAAAGCCGGGGTCAGGCCCGAAAGACTGCGGCACAGGTATCGCGTTGGGAGCCAAGCTGAGCTTCAACTACCTGTACTTCAACGGGGCGACGGCGTTCAACAACCAGCAGGTCGAGCTGGAACAGGCCTGGAAGCTGGCAGGCATCAACCTGCAGCTCGAAGGCAAGGCCTTCGGCGACGTCCTCACCGTCGCCGCCACCCCGTGCACAGCCGGGAAGGCCTGCAGCTGGGACATCGCCAACTGGGGGGGCGGATGGGTGTACTCGCCGGACATCTACCCGACCGGCGAGGAGATCTTCGCCACCAACGCCTCGCAGAATTTCGGCCTGTACTCAGATGCCACCAACGACAAGCTCATCAAGCTCACGAACACCTCGTCGTCGCTGCAGGCGCTCTACAACTACGAGGACTACCTCGCCAAGCAGATCCCGGACATCTGGCAGCCGGAGACGGCCCTCGAGTTCAACGAGGTCGGAAAGAACGTCTGCGGCTTCACCCCCCAGAACCCGCTTTTCAGCTGGACGGCCGAGAACTGGTACTTCTGCAAGGCGGCCAACTAGCCCAAAAGCCAAGTAGCCCAAAAGCCTGAACAGGCCCGGCTGCGCCGGGCCCGAGGAAACGCCCCCTGCCCCGGCTCAGCCGGGGCAGGGCTGGTTCTGGTGGCGGATCTCCTCGATTATGTCCTTGAGCTCGCCGACGGCGCCATCCAGGTCGTCGTTGACAAGGACGCGCTGTGCCAGCTCGAGGCCCTCGGCGTCCTCGAGCTTGCCGAGGGCGACCCTGCGCATGATGTGGTCCTCCGGGTCGCCTCTTAAGCGCAGCCGCTCCTCTTGGACATCTGGCGACGGGGCGCGCACCAGCACGCAGTAGGCCTCCGGGCAGTGCTTGAGCACCTGGCGGGCGCCTTGCACGTCGATCTCGAGAACGATGTCGCGACCGGGCTCGGGCTCAGGCGTCGGTGTCCCGTAGTACTCGCCGAGGATCGTCGCCCACTCCAAAAAGCCGTCCTCGGCCACGCGCTCTAGGAACTTCTCGCGCTCGACAAAAGTGTACGCGTCCTCGCTCTCGCCCGGTCGACGGGCGCGAGTGGTCCAGGAGCGGCTCAACCAGAGCTTTTCGTCCTCGGCGACAAGGCGCCGGACGATCGTCCCCTTGCCAACTCCGCCGGGACCGCAGACGACGAGGATCAGGGCCGGGTTGCGGCCTCGAGCAGCGCTTCACGCTGCTTGGCTCCGAGGCCCTGGAGCCGGCGGGTCTCACTGATGCCGACGTGCTCCATCAGGCGCCGTGCCTTGACCTTGCCGGTCCCAGGCAAGGCCTCGAGCACCGCCAGCACCTTCATCTTGCCGACGATCTCGTCCGACTCCGCCTGAGTAAGCAGCTCTTTCAGGGTAACTCGACCACTTTTGAGATGGTCCTTGATCTCGGCGCGCTCTCGGCGCGCCCGGGCAGCCTTCTCGAGCGCCGCGTGGCGCTGCTCGGGCGTGAGGCTAGGAGGTTGTGGCATGGGCGGTTACGATAGCGCAGCACAAGGCGGGTGACCAGGGATCGGCGATACAATCATGCCGAGCGGTGGCATGACGGGTGCCTCGGTCGGCAGATACAGGGGTGAATTCTCCATGGCCAACATTCTCGAGGTCGCC
>Ga0182015_10002373_pt1 | contig 22900 bp, 19 predicted proteins | sample 712P3MmetaG_FD_120478 | JGI IMG/M metagenome (GOLD analysis project Ga0182015, IMG submission 120478) | Permafrost microbial communities from Stordalen Mire, Sweden - 712P3M metaG | ecosystem: Environmental > Terrestrial > Soil > Wetlands > Permafrost | place: Sweden: Stordalen | collected...
AGTCCACGTCGTCAGTCACGGTTGTGTAGTCAGCGGTGGAAGTCGGAGTGAATTTGACTGACAGACTCTGTAGCCCCACCGTCAGCACCTTGCCGACCGCTGGACTGTAGACAAAGTTGCCAGGTGCGTTCGAAACGGCATCCAGCTGAGTTCCACTCAGCGGTGTGCCGTAGATGATCGGTGCCGGGTTTGACCAAGTGATTACGCTGGCTGACTTCTCCGCCGTCGTCTTTTGGGTTGCGGTCGCTTTTGCATAGACGTCGTTCGCGGCCCACGTTACGGTTAACGAACACGTCCCAGTGCCGCTGGTCATCGTCACGACGAGCGTGGTGCCGTCAAGCGTACACGGACCAGTCGTCGCGAAGGTCGGGACACTAGTGGAGTTCGACGAGACCGAAACCGTGAAAGTGCTCTCGTACGTAGCGGTCGCTGGGGCGCCGGTAAAGTTAACTGCAGGCGTAATCGCTTTTGCTACGCTTGTGGACTCGGTGACCTGAGACGCAGCCGAGTAGTTGCTAGTGGCCGCCACGTTCATCGTCTCTGTGCACACTTTGCTCCCACTGCTGGCCATGGTATAGGTCCCGGCGGAGTGCGTACATCCTCCCGAACTGCCGAACGTGACCGGTAACCCTGAACTAGCGCTGGCCACAACCGTGAAGCTGCTACCCAGAGTCGCGGTTGCGGGCGCTGCCGTCGCGACCGTGATGCTCTGCGAGGCCAGAGTGGCGTTCACGCTTTGCGTGATTTGAGGTGCGGCGGAATACTTTGCGTTACCGGACTGGTTGGCAATCACCAAACACGCCGTCGTGCCGCTGATCATGGTGTAGATCGCGCCTGAATTTGTGCAGCCTCCCGAACTTGAGTAAACCACTGCCAAGCCGGAACTGGCGCTGGCTGCCACCGTGAAGCTGCTGTTGTAAACCGCGTTTGCCGGCGCGTTCATGGTGAACGTGATGGTTTGCGCTACCAGCATTGTGTTCCCCAATAACGGGACCGTCTGCGTACTCCCGGAGTTGTTGAGCGCGTTGTCGGTCAGGCTCACGGTTCCAGTCAGCGCGCCGCTCATCGTCGGGGCGAACGCGACGCCGATTTCACACTGCCCGCCCGCATTCAAATTCGTGCTCGACGTACAATCCGTGCCGCCCGAGGGTTCCACAGCGAAATTTGTCGAGATTGCCAGGTTCGAGGCCTGCAATTCCTGATTGCCCGCATTCGTGACCGTCACTATTTGCGTTGTACTGGTCGAACCCACGTTCGTCGTCGGGAAGTTCAACGATGCTGCCTGCGTCCGATTCACCTGAATCACGATGCCCGGATCGGTCATATACAAGTTATCTGAAGCATCAAGAGCCGCGCCCTGCGGCGAGCTGACTCCAGTAATCGTGAGTGTCGTCTGCGACTCTCCGCCGGGCGCGACTCTCACGATCCGGTTGTTGCCCGTGTCCGCAACATAGACGGCGCCGCCTGCATCCACCGCGATGCCCCGCGGATTGTTGTATCCCGTGCCATATGGAACTGGTGTCCCGCCGCCGAATGGATACTCGGTCACGGCATTGTTGGTCGCCACGTACACATTTCCAGCTGCATCCACCGCGACCCCGTGCGGACTCGTCAACCCAGAAGCGATTGTCGTCTGTACTCCCGGGCTCGACACTTCCACCACGTCGCCATTGGTCGCGTCGGCCACGTACACGTCGCCACTCGCGTCGACGGCTACGCCGCGCGCGCTTCCCAAACCACTGATGTTCAACACCGACTGATCGGCAGCATTCAGCGTGCCTTTTTCATTCGGCACGATCACCACGCCGCTCCCGGCCGTGATGTACAAGTTGCCGGCTCCATCCAACGCGACTCCCGTTGGAGCCGACGCAAGGCCCGCGACTACTGTGGATTGCGTAAGCAAGCCCGCCGCCAGCTTCACCACCGCATTGTTCGCGTGATCCGCAACGTATATGTTCCCGGCTCCGTCCACTGCCACGCCATATCCTTCCGCCGGGTTGTTTCCTGTAATTGCAGCAATGGTCGAAGTGCCAGGATCAATCGTAACCGCTCCCGACTGACCAACTCCGCTTAGATACCATGTCTGCAATGGAAGGTCGCTGCCCTGCGCAAACAGCATCACTGCTCCAGCTATCGCGCCTGGCGTCGTGGGCGTGAACGCCACCGTGACCACGCAACTTTGCCCGGCTGTGTAGGCAGTCGCCGTGCAGGTGCTGCTTCCGCCATCGGCGTAACCCAGCCCCCCCGCACCGAGCGTCAGGATGTCCACTGTGGTCAAGGTTGTCGCACTGGTGAAGGTGTAATTGAGTGTTTGGCCCGCTGCCGCTGTGCCCACATTGGTCGATCCGAAGTTCACTACCGGACTCAACACTATCACCGTCGCGGCTGCTGAAGTTGTGCTCGCGTAGTCGATATCGCCCGAATAAACCCCGGTGATGCTGTTGGCCCCTGACGCCAGTTGCGATCCGGTGATGCTGATTGTTGTGGAAGAATCGTTCGCGTCAACCGCGGATAGTGTGCTCGTCCCAAGCAGTGTGGTGCCGGCATAAAAGCTTACGGTTTCTCCCGATCCAGCGGGAGCGCCGGTCAGGCCGACGACCGTGACTGTAGCGGTGAGCCCGTCGGTCTGATTGGGATAGACGCTGTTCGCGATGGGCGACACCGTTACGTAGATCGATCCCGGGCCGCTAACCGTCGTCGCGGCCACCGAGGCCGTTTGGGTGGGCGCAGCCAGATAGTCGCCATTGCCCGCCTGGGTGGCGATCACCGAGCAGGTTCCTGTGCCACTGGTCATGGTGTAGGTTGTGCCAGAGTTGGTGCACACTCCAGAGGAGGTGAAAGTCACCGCCAGGCCTGAGCTGGCGCTGGCTGCAACCGTGAACTGGCTGCCGTAGGCTGCGTTTGCAGGGGCGCTGGTCGTGAAGCTGATGGTCTGCGAGACGAGAGTCGCAGTTACAGACTGGGTGACTTGCGGCGCAGCCGGGTAGTCGGCATTACCTGCCTGATTGGCGATCACCGAGCAGGTTCCTGTGCCACTGGTCATGGTGTAGGTGGCTCCGGAGTTGGTGCATGCAGCGCCGGAGGACGTGAAAGTCACCGCCAGGCCTGAGCTAGCGCTGGCTGCAACCGTGAACTGGCTGCCGTAGGCTGCGTTTGCAGGAGCGTTGGTCGTGAAGGTGATGGTCTGCGAAGCAGCCTCAATGCCGGTCCCGCTGAGGGCAATCGTTTGGGTGGCTGAGCTGGCGTTGAGCGCGTTGTCGGTAAAGACCGCGGTGCTGGTCAGCGGGCCGACACTCTGAGGTTCGAAGCTGAGACTGAGATTGCAGCTTGCTCCCGGGGTGAGCGAGAAGCTGCTGGTGCAGTCTTCGGGCGTGCCTGAGCCTGGGACCTGGACGAAGTTCGGTCCGGTCACGAGCAATCCCGGAGCGACGGCATCGAGCGGCTGATTGCCGACATTCGAAACCAGCACGCTCTGCGGACTGTTACTGCTGGTTGAACCCACGTGCGTGGTGGCAAAGCTCAGGTTTGGGGCGACCGTCAGGTCAACTTTCGTCACGGTTGCGTTGGTGCCGCTCTGACCGGCGACGTAGATGTTGCCCGCGCCATCCGCAGCGAGGCCGGAGATATCCCCCAGGGCGGTGCCATTTAGAGAAACAGCGGCTCCGTAACCGCTGCCCGTCCACAGCAGTCTCTGTACCGAACCCTCGTAGGAGGCAAAATACACATTACCCGCAGCGTCGACCGCCACACCAAAGGGTTCGCTCACGCTCGCGATGGTCGTCTGCGTACCGTAACCGGTTGCTGTCTGCGGCACTTTGACGATCCGGGAGTTATAGGTATCGGCAACATAGACATTGCCGCTGCCATCCACGGCCACTCCGAAGGGAGCGCTGAAGCCGCTTCCGACCGAGACCGGTGACCCATAACCGCCGCCCGTCCACGGCAGTTTTACTATGCTGTCATTTTCATAGCCGGCAATATAAACATTTCCGAGACCATCTACCGCTACAGAAAGGGGCACCAAGCCCGTGGTGAGAACGGTCTGCGCGCCGTATCCGTCACCCGTCCACGGAAGCTGGACAACACGTTCATTGTAGGAATCGGCGATATCGACATTCCCGGCGCCATCGACCGCTACGCCACAAGGGGTGTTCAGCTCGCTACCCAGTTGGCTGGCCGTCCCGTATCCGCTGCCCGTCCATGGCATCTTGTAGACGCCGGAATTCGCTACGTAGACTGCGCCTTGCCCATCGACCGCTACTCCTAAGCAGAACCCATTCGCAGCGCCGGTATAGACGGCAGTCTGCGAGCCCGAACTAAAGGCCAGTTGCGAGGCTTGGCCAATACCCGAGACGTATTCGGTACCCAGCACATTTCCACTGCTGCCCGTGAGCACGATCGCTCCGGTGCGGGTACCGGCATACTTTGGCGTGAAGACCAAATTCACCGTACACGATTGTCCTTCAGCATAGGTATTTCCGACCACGCAGGTTCCGCCTCCTCCGTTCGTGAACTCCAAGCCTGGCGCGCCTTGCGTTAATACCTGAACGGCTGCAATGGTTCCTCCCGCGGGCAGAATGACGGGGAGCGCCAGCCCCGCGCTGGAGGTGCCGACGCTGGCCGCGACCGCCACAACGGTTTGGGTGGCCACGGCGGATGTTCCATTCGCGACACTAGCCGTGTAGGTGTAGGTGCCTGGCAGAACCAGCGGTGCTCCGGAAAGATTAAACGTGGCCACTCCCGCGGAAGCGACTGCCGTATAGGTCTGGGAGTAGCTGTCAGGCCCTGTCACCGTCAAAGTAATTGTGTCTGTCGCTGTCGGGATGATGGTCCCGTTTGAGTACTGCTCTTGAACGGTTATGGTGGCCGGGTTCTGATAAGGCAGGATTTCAGAGGCGATGGGGATTCCGAACGCCAACTGCTTCGTGCTGCCCGACAAAGCAACAGACTGCGTGCTGCCGAAAACGCTGTTGTCGATGAAGGAGAGCGAGCCGCTGACTGTCGTCGACGATGCAGGATCGAAGGTGATACTTACCTGGCAACTAGCGCCCGAACTCAGGCTCGTGCCGCAGTTGTTGGCGGAGATCGCGAAAGAACTGTCGCCCGTGAGTTGAATGTTGGAAATGGCAAGCGACGAAGGTCCGGCATTGCTGAGAGTCACGGCCTGCGGCGCCGACGTGGTGCCCAGGACCGCGCCAAAGCCGAGTGCTACCGGAGACACAATAGCGACGGGCCCGCCGGACCCGGTATTCACGGTCGCCGAACCATTTACCTGGTTGTTCTGCAAATCGGCGCTTGAAAACGTAACTCCGATCAGAGTCAGGACGGCAGTGGGGGTCTGTCCAGCGGCCGTTATGCCGCCGTTATGGGAGAGGTTGTAGACCGTAGCGCCTAGATCGGCGTTGCCGTTCGACTTCAGCGCCGCGTTGCCGGAATACGACATGGTCTCCAGGGTTACGCTTCCGTTCAGGTTGAAGATAGCTCCGCCAAATCCGTCGGAGGTGCTGTTGCCTCCACCACCCTGGGCGGTATTGCCGGTGAAGCTCGAGCTTTGGACCAGCACAGTTCCCTGGTGGTTGAAAATGGCGCCCCCAAGTCCGGCGCCTCCGCCACCGGAGCCCTCTATACCAGAACCACCGGGCGACCCGCCAAAACCACCTGGGCCTCCTGCAGGACCACCGATATAGGCGAAGCCCCCGCCTCCACCGAAGCCGCCGGCTCCCAAGCCGCCTCCGCCGCCGCCTCCAAAGCCGCCTCCGCCGCCGCCTGCGAAGGTGGTGGTTGCTCCGCCGCCTCCGCCGCCACCAACACCGCCGCCGCCGCCACCAGTAACGCCTCCGCCGCCGAACGCTCCGCCGCCGCATCCCGCCGGGGAGGCCGCGTTGCCTCCGCCGTACGATCCGTTGCCTCCGCTGCCGTTTTCTCCAGGCATGAAGCCCCCGCCGCCGCCTCCGCCTGCGCCGTTGCCACCCCAGCTACTGGTTCCACCGGAGCACGTGGCACCGCCTTCGGAGCCCGCGAATCCGCCACCTCCGGCCACCCCGGAACCCGCAAAGCCGCCGCCGCCGTCGTCATTGCCATTACCGCCCAAACCACCGCCCCCCCCAAAGCTTTGAACTTGTGATCCCCCGGCGCCGCCTGGGCCGCCGGTCGCGCTATTTGAACTGAAGGTGACGGCGAGCAGGATTAATGTTCCCTGATTGAAAATTGCGCCTCCCATACCTGCGCCACCGCCCCCAGCTTCCATGCCATAGCCACCACTTCCGCCTTGGGCAAGGCCGCCCGTCAGGGTGAGGTTTTGCAGCGTAAGATTGCCGGCAGGGAGGGTACTGAATCCTCCCGAAACGTAGAAGAAGCGGAACGGCGTTGGGGATCCCGCTGACTCCCAAATGCTCTGGAGGGTCGCACCGTTGCCATTGATGACAATGGCCGAGCTTATAGCCGGAAATGCATTTGGCCCATACCACCAGTCCGATGCCGCTGGGACCGAATACAAGCCGCCACTTGCCAGCTCGATTGTGCCGCCACCGTCGGCATTCAGCGTTTGGATCGCGGTGATCAGCCCGGCAACATCTCCGTTGGCGACAGAAATCGTCCCCCCGCTCTGCCCAACCGCCGTCGCGGCCACGCATAGCACGAGCAGGGCAAGCGACAGTACGCGGGCAATCCGTCGAGGAGAAAGGGCTTCGTCACAAAGCTTTGGAAGCGCGGGGAGAAACTTCGGGAAACCAAGCGAAGAGGCGGCGAGGGCAAACCGTAATGCACGGTTCATTGAATATCGTCCTTAGTCTCTCGTCTTTCTCACTGCTTGTCGGTTAGGAATCTACGAAAACGAGAGCGGTAGCAAAAGCCATCCGAAATTACACGAGAAAACCTGATTCCGCAATGCCACTTCGAAGAGCTTCCTCGCACGAACGGGCCATGGCAGCGTGAGTGCCCCTGGCGCTGTGCTAATCATGGAGGCGATAACTACTCCGATAACAACAGTCGCATCCAAATAACCTAGTCTCAGACCAACCCCAAGCTCACTGGCGCACAGTCGCCGCTCCTCGATCGACATGTTCTGTGTCAGCCAGCCTTCGGCACCATTGAACGGTGTCGCAGACAAATCTCAGCATCGAATGTTGTGGCGCTTAGAGATCAGGTCCTCGCGGCAGAAAACGGGAAGCCTTCCGTAGATTAGTACCCGAGAGTCGGCTTGCGGGAGCTACGGTTACTCCCGAATCACGGGCAAACCGGAAATAATGCCTCCAGATTAGTCCTGGCAAACGCCCTCGCATCGATTGAGCTTCCTCCGAAACTCCTCGGGTAATGGGGGGCGAAAGTTTGGAATTCCGCTGCAGGCAGGGCGTGAAGCTGTTTCGCCGAGAGAGGGACGGTTACTGCGCTGCTTGGTTGTTTGTAGCCGATTGATTTAACTCCTGCTGCAACTGGAGCAACTGGCGTAGTTGGTCAACATTGGAAGAGCTAGAGGTCGGACTGCTCCGTGGGCCTGTTAGCGCTGCAGGTTGATTGGACTTGGGTGTTTGTTCAAGGATGACATAGATCGGCGCTCCAGCTGAGACCGTTACCACGATCTGCTGGTTCACCGCCAATCGAGAGACCTCTTCGTCGCCGGTCTCGCCGATATTGTTGCTGACTCGCTCTCGCATCAGATCCGACTCGCTCAGAGGCTGGCTGAGACTGCCTTGTCCCACGAACATTGCGCCGGCTTGGCCGATTCCTGACAGCGATCTGGCCAGGACGTTCTTTCCCGTGTTCTTCCCTGAAACTTTTCCTTTCAGCGGCCGTAGGTCCAAGTCTGTTGCGGTAGCCTCGATGGGAACGGATGCGCCGTCCGGCATCAGGAGAGAATCAAACTGGAGGTCCACATCCCCTGAGCGGGTCGCATTCCTGATATGACCGACCGCTTTGGCTCCCGCAGGAACAATAATCTCTCCATCGCGCTCGTAGTTGTACTCGACTACGGCAAGAACTGGCGCCCGTACAGCTGTGCTTGCAGCTGATTCTAGGCGGGCACGTAATCGCGTGCCGGTGCCTAGGCCCAAGCCCAGTTGCGGCACTGGGTCATTGAGGGTCTGAAGACCGGCCTGGCCGGCTGAGACCTTTCGCACGTACATTAACGAAGGCTTCTCCATCACTTCGCGCTCCGCCCTTCCCGCGTCGGAAGTCACTGCATTCGAGGCCGGCTGATAGGGCAGCGCTTCCCCTGACTGGTCGCCGAAAGGCGGTATCGAACCCAACGTCCCCGCTCCGTTCGTCTGCCCTGTCTGCGAAGCATGCGATGCCGAACGAATCACGGTTCGCTGCAGGTCACGTTCGTTCAGAAAACCTTGGTGCGTTTCGTTGGTGACAGGGCGCCCGGAATCGGTGATCGGAAACAAGCTCTTTTCGATGCCTTCGCTATTGGGTTCCAGAGTCGACTTGCCGTCAGAGGTTAAACCGCGATTTTTCGCTTTATCTGGGCCGCCTCGATGAGGCATAGAGATAGCAACAAAGATCAGAAGTGCCGTCACGATCGCTCCCGCGCCGATGATTACGAACCGGTTCTGCTGGATCTGCTGCTTCGCACGCTGCTTGGCTCTGGTGGCAAACTCCGGCAAGGCAGCAGGTTGTGGCGGAGGGATTGGCACGCCGTCGACAAGTTCAGTTCCGTCTGGCTCTTGCACGAATCCGACGTTGCCGTTGTCGCTGTGTCCGTTGGGGCGAGTCACTTTCCACCTCCTGTTACCGGAGCCACAAACGGGATAGGAGCCAAGACTGGACGATCGATCTCCTCCGCTTGGGCAACTGCCAATAACAATCGCTCGCTCGATTCCTTGAAACTTGGCCGCTCGAACACGACCACTCCATCGGCCCTCGCGCCAGGTCCGAGCCTGCGCGAGGTCATCCAGTAATCTTTGATCGCCACAGGCTCGGCCTTGATCGCCTTCCGGTGCTTATCTCTCGACGTCCCGGCGAGCTGTACCTGTGGCGGCAGCACTTCTATGGTTCGTGCAGAGGAGTTAAGAACGGCAAAAGGGACTGCCATCTGCTCCTCTTTTTCCGTCGTCTGTCCGACCGCAACCCGCAACAGCTTGCCTTCCCAATGGGGATTGTCGAGCCGTCGAGCCGTCAGCAGTCGTTGCTCTCCGCTATTGGGTTTCTCCTGGGGAGTGGCGGCTGGCAAGCCTTCTGGCGCAGGATTCTTTGTTTCGCCGACTTCAAAGCTAGGGTGAACGGAAGTGATCAGAAAACTGTGGGGTCGCTCGCAGTTAAGGACATAGTCGACCACTTCATTATGGTCTGATTTTCCTTGGCTGACCAAGCTGAGCGAGATCTCATGGCCGCTTCTGGTCGTGATCAGAGCGTTGGTTTGAGCTGGTTTGGTACTCGTCGCCTTGAAGAACACCAGTTGCGGTTCGTCCTCAGAGTGTTCGGCCTTGAAGGCACCTGGGTCGCCCAAGACGACCGAGCTAACTTCCTCCAACACCCGCACCGAGCTAACGTAGCCCGGTCGCACGTGCAACACCACGACCTGTTCTGGGTCAACACTCAAGTTCACGATTCGCGCCTGCGGCAACTCCGTTTGTGCCGAGGCCATGCAGAAAGGCAGGAAACAAGTCGTTATCAGATGCACCAAACTCAAACATTTGTTCATCTCACATCTCTTTTCTGAGCGATGTTCGTGCTCTCTGGTTCTATCCCCACTTCTCGAAGGTAAGTTGTTCTAATTGTTGAGACGTACGAGACCACCTCAGAATTTCGGTAATCAAGGCCTCTTCTGCTGATCGTGTCTTCTCCGACGTAGTAAGCGCCAGTCACGAGTCGGAGATCGTTATGAAACCGCTGCATCAACCAAGCCAAGTACCGCACTCCACCGTAGATGTTTTGGTTGAGGTTGCAGCGGTCGGTAACGCCCAGCCGCTTGGCGGTGGCGGGCATCAACTGCATAAGCCCCACAGCGCCTTTCCGAGAGATCACGCAGGGCTGCCAATGCGACTCGTGTTCGACAATGGCGCGCACCAGCGCAACGGGTACTCGATAGTGTCGCGCGTAGGCCGTGACGTAGTACTCAGCTTCAATCCGTGCCGGCGGCCTGCCCGATTGCGCCCAGCCGATTGAGATCGCGCAAAGCATTCCCACCACGATGAGGGGCCATTTCATGCTGCATTTCCTCGCAGGGCCTCAGCCGTGTATTGCTGCGCGTCATAAATCAGACTGGCAAATCCGTCGCGCAAAAGCAGCTTGCGCCGATCGGCCTCTGTCTTGGCTAGTAAGGGCAGTAAAGTGTCTCTCATCTCCGCTGTAACTTGTTCGCTCCCGAGAAGTTTGAGTGCCTGGGCGAGATCGAGAATCTCGGAGACAGATGGCGGTTTCTCCAGGCTCCAGCCACGCAAAGCCTTTGCGAGGCCTGCCATTCCTGCGTGAAACTCGCGGCTGGATTCTGGCGTCCTCAGCGCCACAATCTCTGCTTCACGCTCGGCAGTAGGGTGTTCCACTCGAAGATAAAAGCTGCGCCGGCGCAGTGGATCCCCGATACGCCGCTCTTCGTTGGACGTCAGCACAACGAACGGAATGCTCTTAGCTCGAATCGTTCCAAGCTTCGGAATGCTCAGCGTCCAAACGCTCAGGAGTTCTAATAACATCGCTTCGAACGCATGGTCTACTTTGTCTAGCTCATCGATCAGCAAGACGCACGGCTTTTCGTGTTGCAAAGCACTTAGCAATGGCCCCGCGCTGAAGAACTGCTCGCCATGCAATTCGGTTTGCAGGTGCTCCCAATCGACGCTACTGGACTTGGCCCTTAACTCGACGCAGAGCCTCTGCAGCGGCTCATCGAATTTTCCAATGGCTTTCTCTTCGTTGACGCCTTCATAGCACTGCAATCGCTCAACACTCGTATTTGCAGCCTCAGCAACGGCGTAGGCGAGTTGCGTTTTGCCGCTTCCGGCGGGCCCCTCCAATAACAGTGGTTTGTGAAGTTGTGCAGCAAGATAAACGGTAATGGTGGCGACTGGGTCGGCCAGATAACCGGTGCTCCGCAGGCGTTTGCGGGTGTCTTCTGGAGATTGAAACATCGAGCGACCTCAAACGAGAGAGTGAGTCACCATCGTGAGCGTCAGGAACTTAACCCCAAACGAATTTTCGGTCAAATCCCAACGGCAACAGAGTGGGAACAAGGAGATTTGCTTTAATGGGTCCTTTGACTGAATTTTCATTGTGCGTTAGAACGAGCCCCAACAAGTACGCGGGCTTTGCGCGAATTCATGCCGGAGCAAAACGATGCCAGCCAATCACGAAGACGGAAGGAGAAATGGGGAAGGTCGGATGCGGATTCGGAACGATACTGCCACAGCTTCAGCCGATATCCGCTCCGAAGATAGGCTCTCTCAGGCCACTGTTGAAATGGAACAAACCCGAGGCGCAGAAGAGAGCGCACGAATCGTAGCCTACGAATTTATCGACTGCGGCGAACTTGCGCGGCGGTGGGATGTGCCCGTTTCCTGGATACGGGATCAAGTTCGAAAGCGCGCCGAGGATCCTTTGCCGCACGTGAGCTTAGGTAAATATGTGCGCTTCTTGTGGGGAAGCCCGGAGCTCCAAGCATGGGTCGAGCGGCGTATAGTGATGGGGAACAACAGGCGTGTGGGACGGGTTCATTAAAAGGAGGAGTATGAAAAGAACCCGGCACCACCAGTCAGGATACGTGTTCCTGAAAGGCTCGAATTGGTATCTCCGTTATCGCGAGGACGTGACACGGCAGGATGGCTCGATTGAGCATATTCAGAAATGTCGACAGCTCGCAAAGGCGGAAGGGAAGTATCGTTCCAGACGCTCAGTCGAGCAGCTAGCCGAAGACATCCTTCGACCGCTGAATGACGGAACGTCTACCGCAGAAAGCACAATGAGCTTGAATCAATTCGTCGAAGAGTTGTATCTGCCATACGTTGAAGAGCAAAAGCGCCGGTCGACGTATTGTGGCTACAAGAATCTTTGGCTTCGCTATATACACCAGGACGGAGGATTGGCGTTGCGTGACTTTAGGACTCTCGATGGCCAGCAAATGTTACGGTCCATCGCCGCGCGTGAGGACTTGAGTCGCCCAACCCTAGGGCATATCAAGCACTTCTTGAGCGGCGTTTTTCGGTATGCGCGTCGTCAGGGAGTCCTAAACAGCCCAAATCCAATGCACGATGTCGAAATCCCCAAAGGCCGTCCTGCGGGGGAAACCTATGCCTATTCGCTCGAAGAAGAAGCGCTGATGCTGACACTCCTTCCCGAGCCCGCTGCGACGGTCGTCGCTACGGCGGCTTTCACCGGGGCACGCAAAGGAGAACTCCGTGGATTCTTGTGGCAAAACTACGATGGCTCTGAGATACGGGTTGAGAAATCCGTATGGCGTAGTCACGTTGAAGAGCCCAAGCGTCCAAAGAGCAAGGCTTCGATTCCAATTGTGGCGCAACTCAAAACGCTACTGGACCGGCATAGAGCGAAGTGCGGCAACCCAACCCGAGGCTTCGTCTTCGCCAACGCCAAAGGGAACGCGATGAATCTGGAAGCGCTGGCTCGAGATGTCATTCGGCCCGCGATTAAAGAGTCGGGTCCCAAATGGCATGGCTGGCATGCATTCCGGCGTGGCCTGGCGACGAATCTTCATCGCCTTGGCATCTCGGACAAGGTGATTCAGCAAATCCTGCGTCATGCAAACGTAACCACGACGATGAATATCTACGTGAAGACGGTAAGCAGCGACGCAACCGCCGCCATGAAGACCCTCGAAACCATGTGTGCAACTACTGTGCAACCACTGCCTTTGGCCAGCACGCGGGTGATGTAGAAATGCACTGGGGACACAACTCGCAAGACTCTGCGCTGGATGGAGTTACGGGAATCTGGCGGAGAGGGAGGGATTCGAACCCTCGGTACAGGTGTTAGCCCGTACAACGGTTTAGCAAACCGCCGCATTCGGCCACTCTGCCACCTCTCCGACGTGTGTGCGGAGCTACAGTTTACCACGTCTGCAGTAGACGATCTTATCGCCTCGGCTCCATACCTTTACCCGCCTCCCGCCTCACTGTACTCATTCGGCTGCGGTTGTTTCGTGGGCTGATGATCGCTGCGATAGACCCTAAACAGCGATGTCTTCGAGATTTTTGCCAGCCCGCGAAGCCGTGAAGCCCTAACTATTTAATTTCAGCTAATTATAAAGACGATCACATTTGCTGGGATTTCTTCTGCCAGTGCGGAATTAACTCCCAATTTGGAACTGTTGGCCTATCGGCCAGTGGGTGCATGTACTGCCGGAATCTACTCTCCTCGCCGTAAGGTTTCCATACTGGTTGGTATGCGACTCCCCCAGTCCATCCTTCAGTCTCTCTCCGTCCGCACAGTCCACTTTCCACCCATCGGCTTGGCTGTTCTGCTGCTCGTCCTGGTGTCCGTGAGCGCCGGCGCAGCCACGCCACAACTCGCATATGCTCCCATGGGCCTTCGATTTGGCGATATCGTTGTCGGCCAGACCGAAAGCCTGCTGATCACCGTGACCAACAGTGGACAGACGAGTTTGACGATCTCGGCCATCACAACCAGCAACCCGGAATTCACCCCGTCCCAGTTGAGCCTGCCGCTGTCATTGGCCGCGGGGCAGAGTGTCGATCTGAGTATCAGATTCACTCCCGCCGCTATCGGATGGACGAGCGGAACTATCAAGTTCTCCAGCAATGCCGCAAACCCTACCTTTACTCTTCAAGTCGAGGGTACAGGCGTGAGCAGCGAGGCCGTGACCGCCAGTCCTTCCATGGCATCGTTTGGCAACGTGGCGATAGGAACCAGTGCCACCGTGCCTGTGGTGCTTACGAACGCTCGCTCCGGGGATTTCACTCTTTCGGCGATTACGACAACTGGCAGCGGATTCTCCACCAGCGGGCCCGCTCTGCCTTTGACTCTGGCAGCAGGACAAAGCGTTACCTTCAAGGTCACGTTCACCCCGCAATCGCACGGCACCGTCGGGGGGAATCTTTTTGTTGCTAGTTCCCGTTCGCTGAACGTCCCTCTCACCGGCACCGGAACCGCCGCGGGCCAATTAGTCGTGGCCCCGGTACCGCTGAACTTCGGCAGCGTGGCCATCGGAAAGACGGAGACCGAGCCCATTACAATGAGCGCCATCGGCGCAACAGTGAGCGTGTCTTCTGCCAGCAGCAGCAGCTCCCAATTTGTCCTCGACGGACCTTCTTTTCCATTGACGATCCCCGCTGGCGAGAGCGTGTCCTTCAATGTGGCCTTCACGCCACAAAGCAGCGGCACGGTGTCGGGCTCTCTCTCATTTGGCAGCAATGCCTCCACCCCGCAAACCATGGAATCGCTGAGTGGTGTCGGCACAGTGACTGCCTACAGCGTCAATCTTTTCTGGAATTCCAGCACCGACGTCGTGGGCTACAACGTGTATCGCAGCATCGCCGCGAACGGCACATATTCCAAAATCAATTCCGCCCTGCAGGCTAACACTGCGTACACCGATAGCACAGTCGTCTCCGGCCAGACGTATTACTACGCTGCCACATCGGTGAATTCCGCCGGACAGGAGAGCGGTCGCTCAACGCCTCCAGTGCAGGCAACGGTCCCATAGGCACTCGATAGGTGGGATTTCAGAAGTTTTGAGCCTGCAGTCTGGGGTGCATTAAGGAAACGGAACGGCTGCCTTGATCTCGATCGAGGAGCCGCTCTGCGTTCCAGCTTCCGTAACCGCCTTGACCACGTAGAAGTATGTCTTTCGAGCTTCGACCCTGGCGTCGACACAACGAGTTCCTTGCAGGAGCGATTCACTAATCTTATTTTTCTCGGCGTAGGTGTGCGACTTCAAGCTCCGATACACGTAGTATCCCTTGATGGCATCTCGTGCTGAATTGGATGCGGGAACAGATGCATTCCACGAGAGCGTCACAGAGTGCGGATGCGGATGCGAATGAAAGTCCGGATGCGCCTCGACCTGCGAAGGCCCGCGCCCGTCACACGTTGGGATTCCTGCCGGCTGCGCCACCTTGGCATCTTCCAGACTCGGAGTCTGCGTGGCCGGGCTCTTGACCTGATCCGTGCAGCTCACGGCCAGGAGCACGACTGCTCCCAGAACTGCTCGCGACACCTTGATCGGAATCGATAAGCTCCTCATCGCTATCTTCTATTCTTGCAGCGCCTGCCGCGGAGCCAGCCCAGTTTACCTTGACCAGTCAACCAGAGCAGCTCTTGTATGCAATCGCTTGCACACTGCGAGGTAACCTCAGTAACCCTGCCCAACCATAAAGTAATCATTCTAAGCCTCTTAGCACCACCTAAGGGCCATACTGTTTGGGCCCGGTATTTGCGATAGTACAAGTACAGGTGGCCAATACTCGGCACTCACTAAAGTTATGCGGATAAACTGCTTTAGCGGGATCTTCAAATACAGGGCGGCACTTCTGCTGGCAGTACTGGGTTTGTGCCGGCCGGTTCTGGCGCAAGAGGTCTCACTCGCGCTGCTTCATCCCGATGCCATGGAACCCGCCCCAATAGTGAGGTCCACTCAATCCGCTCCGCTGCCCGAAGCGCCCAGCCACCGATTCTGGGACCGCGAGAATAGCATCCTGTTTGCCACCAGCGCCGCTTTCAGCGCCGCCGATTTCGTCGTAACCCGCGACAACCTGCGCGCTGGCGGCCAGGAACTGAACCCGGTCACCCGTGTGTTCACCGGCAGTACCCCAGCACTTGCAGCGAACTTCGCCGGTGAGACCGCCGGCGTAGTCGGCCTCAGCTACCTGTTCCACAAGACTGGACATCACAAAATGGAACGAGCCATCTCCATGCTGAACATCACCGCCTCAGGCGCAGCCGTGACCTACGACCTCGCCCATCGATAACATCCATGGAAGAGCGAAACGTGGAAGAGCGGCGCTTCAGCGCCGCGTAAAGCGTTCACAATGAATGCGGGGCTTCAGCCCCCGTGATACTTCTTGTCCAGCGCGACTTTTTCCGCAGGCCGTTTTTCACCACGCCGCAAAATCCAAATCAGCAGAAATATCCCCGCCAGAGCAATAAGAAAAAAGATGATCCCACCCTCGCGATGCAGCCTCCCAATCAGGAAACTCCGATCGACGCGCGTCGCCAGCATTCCGAGAGTAAATATCCGAAGCCCGTTCTTTGCGACCGAGAGAGGGATCGCCACAGCAATGACCAGCACCCTCCGCCACGGCGAGCGCAACAGCAGATGCGCCAGAACCATGGTTGTGACCACCAACATCATGCTCGAACGGATGCTGCTGCACTCCGGCGCAACCCAGAGCGTCAAGCCTGAAATATGCAACAGCATCCCGCGCTGCGCCACCGGAACACCCACCGCCGCAAAAAGTAAATGAGCGGATGCCGCCGAGCCTCGCTGCAGCCAGCTTACGATCGGCTCCAACACGAATCCGGGAAAAGGAACCAGCCAGAACAAGAAACAAAGAGGAAAAAGCGCATGCTGAAAAGCCCGAGCGCCAAAACACAAAATAAAAGCTGCGATCCCCCACGCCACAAACGCCAGCATGTTCACTGAAAGTTGCACATCGGCGGCCAGTCCAACCACGTTCCATCTCACCATGAAAGCGGGCATTACAGCGCCGGCCAGCAAACCTGAACCAACCCACGCACTCAATCCAGAAAAGGGTTCAGGAGATTTCCAATCGAGGACGATCAAAGCCACGCTAATAGGAACTATCAGCAGGATGTGTGTGTACTGCTCGTCGCGCAGGGCCAGCGCGAACGCAGACGTGAGCGGCCCCCACCAGATCGCAAAAGAAATCGCTCCCAGAGCGGCAAACACCAGCCACGGCCACATCCTGGAAGTCGATCCTCGCTCCTGGGTACTTGGCCCCATCATTGGTGCAGCATTGTCAAACGCGCGTACCACCGTGGAAGAGCGGCGCTTCAGCGCCGCGTAAAGCCTCCAAAATCGGCGCGGGCTTTAGCCCCAGGGGTCGCTGGTTAATAACTTACCATCTTCGATCGCCCTCACAAAAAACCTTAGTTTCACACGTTGCGAGGCCTCCATGCCAAGTCGCGATAACATAAAACATCGAGACTACGACGGAGTTCAAATCGCCGATTCGGGGATGCGCATGAAAGATTGCCGCCAGTTTTATATTGATGGAAAATGGGTCAGCCCCACCACAGCTCGTGACTTCGAAGTCATCAACCCCGCCAATGAGGAGCCGATCGCAACCATCTCGCTCGGCACCGCGTCCGACGTTGACCAGGCCGTGGCCGCAGCCAAAAACGCCTTCGCGTCCTACTCGGAGACCACAGTCGAAGCGCGCCTGGCATTGCTGCGCCGAATCATCGACACCTACAAGGCCAAGTCTGAAGCCATGGCCGAAACCATTTCGCAGGAAATGGGATGTCCCATCTCTCTTTCACGAGCCGCGCAAGCTCCCGCCGGTCTGGGACATTTATTCGAGATCGTGAAGGTGCTGGAGCACTTCCCATTCGAAGATCTCAAGGGCTCCACGCTCATGCGAAAAGAGCCGATTGGCGTATGCGGCCTCATCACCCCCTGGAACTGGCCCATGAACCAGGTCGTCGCCAAAGTCGCGCCCGCTCTCGCCGCCGGATGCACCATGGTCCTCAAGCCCAGTGAGATTGCACCTCTCTCCGCTTATCTATTCGCCGAGATTCTCCATGAAGCCGAAACTCCGCCCGGTGTCTTCAATTTAGTCAACGGCGATGGCCCCGCTGTCGGCGCCGCGATCTCCTCGCATCCCGACATAGCCATGGTTTCCTTCACCGGATCCACGCGCGCAGGCATCGCCGTAGCTTTAGCCGCCGCTCCCACCGTGAAGCGGGTCACGCAGGAACTCGGCGGCAAGTCAGCCCACATTATTTTGGACGATGCCGATCTCGACACTGTGGTCAAAGAAGGCGCGCAGTCCTGTTTCCGCAACACCGGCCAGTCCTGCAACGCTCCCACCCGCATGCTCGTTCCGCGATCCAAGATGTCGCAGGCAATTGTCGCAGCCAAGAAAACCGCCGACGCTACCAAAGTCGGCGACCCTTTTTCCGAAACCGCGCACATCGGCCCGCTCGCCAGCAAAGCTCAGTTCGAAAAGGTCCAGCGATTGATTACCCAAGGCATCGACGAGGGCGCAAAGTTGATCGCAGGCGGTCTCGGACGCCCCGAGGGCATCCACAAAGGTTACTTCGTCAAGCCCACCATATTCGCCGATGTCAGCAACCACATGACCATCGCCCGCGAAGAGATCTTCGGCCCCGTTCTTTGCATCATCCCCTACGAAGATGAAGATGACGCCATCCGAATCGCCAATGACACGCCTTACGGCCTCTCCGGCTTTGTGAGTTCAGGAGATCTCGAACACGCCCGCCGCGTCGCCAAGCGATTTTGCTCCGGCAACGTCCACATCAACAACGCCCGCGTCGACTTCGCCGGTTGCTTCGGAGGCTACAAACAATCGGGCAACGGCCGCGAATGGGGCGAAGCCGGCCTGGAAGAATTCCTTGAGCTGAAGTCCATCTTCGGTTACGCCAGCCGTGCGAAATAAGGCGGACCGCGGGCGTAGCGCCGGCATCTTGCCGGCTATCCTCAAGCCTGTCCCCCGACTCGCCTGAGTTATTGACTCCATAAATTCCGTTAGCGTAGCGTACGATCAACGGAGAGCAGGAAAAAAGAAATGACACTCGGAACCGAATGGTCCAAAACCTGGACCTATTTCGAGGGAGCCTGGCACGAAGGCAACGTGCCCATCATGGGTCCACGCACCCACGCCGCGTGGCTCTGCTCCATCGTCTTCGACGGCGCCCGCGCCTTTGAAGGCGTCACTCCCGATCTTGACCTCCACTGCGCGCGCGTGAACGATTCTGCAAAAAAGCTTTTCCTCAACCCGACGGTATCGACCGAAGAGTGGATCAGGCTCGCGCGCGAAGGCATAGCTCGCTTCGACAAAGACGCCGCGCTCTACATTCGACCTATGTATTGGGCGGAAAAAGAAGGCCCATGGGTCCAGGCGCACGATCCCGAATCGACTCGTTGGTGTCTCTCCATCTACGAAGCGCCCATGCGCCCTCCCAAAGGCTTCTCACTCACTCTGTCTCCCTATCGCCGGCCAACCATCGAGTCCATGCCGGTCGATGCCAAAGCTGGATGTCTTTACCCCAACAACTCGCGCTCACTTTTTGAAGCGCATTCCCGCGGCTTCGACAATGCCATTGTCTGCGACATGTTGGGCAACGTCGCCGAGCTCGCGACCTCCAATGTTTTCATGGCAAAAGACGGCGTGGTTCTCACCCCAATTCCGAATGGAACCTTCCTCGCCGGCATCACCCGGCAACGAGTCATCGGACTCCTGCGCCAAGCTGGCATAACCGTACTCGAGAAAACTCTCACCTACCAGGACTTCGAGAAAGCGGATGAGATTTTCGCCACTGGAAACTACTCCAAGGTAGTGCCGGTCACTCGGATCGGCGACCGTTCGCTGCCCTTCGGCCCTCTCTATACCAAGGCCCGGGAACTCTACTGGGCATTCGCGCATTCATGATCAGCCGAGTCTTAGGCACCTTGCAGTCTAGAACTGGCCTCAGAAATGGTTTTGGGAAGGGCACGGCTTCAGCCGTGCCACCCAGAGCCAACAAAACGTACGGGCTTCAGCCCCTGAGGGAAATGCCATTCCCCTGCGGGAATATTTACGAAACCAGTTCTCACTTGGTCTCTTCATTGCCACACATCCGCATGTGCCGCGCGAGTGTCCAATGAACGCTAAACCCATCCCCCCGACCGTCGCCGTGCTCACGCAGATCTGGCAGCGCGTCCTGCAACGCTCACCCATCCGTCCCGAAGACGAATTCTCCGATCTCGGCGGCAATGATCGGTTGGCGGACCGCATGTTTGCCGAGATCGCGCAGATATGCGGCCGCGAACTGCCCAGCGCCACCATCTGCTACGCACCTACGATCGCGGCGCTCGCTGCTCTATTGGATCAACCTGCTCTTCCACGCTTTTCACCCTTGGTTCCACTGAAAGCTGGCGGCAACAAGCCGCCGATTTTTCTCGCGCATGGCGTCGGTGGCCGTGCCAGTTTCGGAGAACTCGCGCGGCACATTCACACCGCGCATCCCATCTATGGAATTCAAGCCCGCGGCGTCGACGGAATGGAGCCGCCATTCGATCGTATCGAGGATATGGCTGCCTACTATCTGGACGCGCTCAACCAGTTGCAGCCTCAAGGCTCCTGCATCCTGATCGGTTACTCATTCGGCGGCCTGGTGGCTTTGGAAATGGCGCAGCGCCTGTCCGCGGCTGGAAAAAATGTCGCGCTGCTGGTGTTGGTGGATACTTACCCGCATCCCCGTTACCTGGCACCCGGCCAGCGCCTGTGGCTCTTTTCCAAACGGATACTCGGCCACTCCTACCGCATCGCAACGCTGCCCATCCTTCGCGCCTTTTCCTACTTCGCGGATGGCCTGGAACGCCGCCTGCGCATCGCCGAAGCTCTCAACCTCCGCACCCTTCCTCCAGAAACTTCTCGTTTATCGTTCGCCCTGACAACCGCGCGCAATCGAGAAAGCGACTTCCTGGCCATGAAGCGCTATCGGCCCCGGTTTTATCCCGGCAAAATAAAATTCGTCAGGCCGGAGCGCAACTCCTATCTCCCAACCGACCCCACTGCTGTCTGGAAAAAGCTGGCCGCGAAACTCGATGTCGAGACTGTGCCCGGCGATCATCTGGGAATGATCAGCACGCACGTCAAGACTCTGGCCGCAGTGCTTACCCGCTATGTGAAAGAAGCGTTCTCAGAGTAACGATTTGAATTCCTCTCGCGATGATCTTACCTTCCGACCCTAACCTTCATTTATTCCGGCGCCCGCGCCCCACACTTTGCGCGTGAGGCGCAACGCCGGCGGAGCCTTAGCCTGTCGTCCCCTTAGCCTGTCGTCCCAGAGATATCCAAATAGCTGTTCACCGTATCGACCGTCAGGCTGAGACTGGTGGCTATCTGCGAAACCGCCTGCCCCTGGTTATAGAGTTGATAGACCTGCTGCGCCTCGGTCAGTTGCACCGAGTACGCCGGGTCGTTGGTGGTGGGTTGGGCTTTTTGAGCGGCCGCCGAAGTCGAGGAAGAGTTCGCAGCGGCTAACGATGCGGTGGAAAGCGAACTGGAGATGGAAATTCCCATAAGACGCTCCTTTTCCTCTTACCCAAGGAGAGATCGGCACCCCATCCCCATCACTTGAGTTAAATCGCACCCATCTTTCGTGTAGCCGATCTCAAATCCCAAAGCGGAACGTGGTCCCTAGATGCTCCTCAATACGAGCCGGGTGCCCCACTTCTCGCGTCCCTTGCGAAAGGTGGGCTTTGTACTGGAAAGAGCACCTTCGTTCCTCACCTCCGCCCCCGCCGCACCGCTCTCCGCAAAACCTCCATCAGCCCTGCAGGGCTTAACTTCCGGCTTCGACTTTGCCGTCCCTTCCGGCCTCGCTCTTCGCTTGCGCTTTGCATTGCAGATTCTTGCACCTTGACAATCCGTTCCGGCGCGGACAGAATGCGGACGCAGTATCGAAGTCGCCTGCCGCAAATCCCAACACTAGCTAAAATGAGGAGAAACCCGAATGTACAAGATCCCGAACCATCGCTTCCTGGCCGCAATGATTCTGCTGGCCTGCGCTGCATTCGTCCCGCTCCACGCACAAGACTCGGCGGCCACTCCCACGTCCCCCGATTCCACTCTGTTCACCACTTATTCTGGCGGCCCGACGAACGTCAATTGGGTGGTCTGCGGATCTACTGCGGACACAGAAGGCTGTTACGCTTCCGGAAGCCTTGGGCCATTCGTCGGAGTTGGAGCGATGCTGGAAAGCAATCCGTCGGTCAAGGGTGACGTGGTGACTCGCGCGATTTACGTGGTGGATTCGGGCAGCGCAGACAGTGTGAAGCTCTACGTCTACAGGAAAACCGACACCGTGACGGCTGACTCCGATACCGTGGTTGTCACGCTGGCAGGGACGGTTGCCCTGCCACTCACCGGCGGCAGCACTGCGCTGGTTTCCATGGCGGCCAACAACAGCTTCCTTTTCATCGGTACGAATCTGAGTTCCGAGGCCATGGAAGTTCGCAAGAGCAACTTTAGCATCACGCAGATCGGAGGATTCTCCCCTCCCTCGAACGTCACGTCCATCACCTCCGACCAATACGGCTACGTCACGGTCACGCAGGGAGATGTCTTTACCGTATTGGGCCCGGACGGCTCTGAGCAAGAGGATGGCGGCGGGTCGGACTTCATGCTCGGCACCACGCAAGCAGTATCCGCTACTACACTGCTTGGCGCAGATGCGCAGCCACCGGAGCAGCGCCTTGGCGTCCGGCCAAAAACATCGCATGCCCAAGTCGGCGCCCACTGAAGCGGCGGCGGAGATTTTGACTTTCGAGTGCCGCGTCCGTTGAAGAACCCTAAGCTAACCCGCCTCCGCCTGCCGCATGCTCCGGATCACCGTGTGCGCCAGACTTTCCGCCACCGCCATGTCGCCCTCATCAAAATTGAAAGGCGCAGGCGCGAACACCATCAGCAATCCCACCGTATCCCGCTCATAGCGAACCGGCGCAGCCAGAATCGAGCGCACACCGAGCCTGCGGCAGCTTTCCAAATCCACGCGTGGATCGTGTTCCGCATCGTCGCAGCGCAGAGTTTTTCCTTCGCGAAAACACTCGCCCGAAAGCCCGGAGTTCACATCCAGTCGCGTTCCCAGCGCCGGCGCACTCTCCCCCACGCTGGCCCGGCAAATCACGCCATCTTTATGAACCAGCGCAATGGCCGCGCTCGTGCCTCGTGTCAGCGTCCGCGCCCGCTCTCCGATCAACCGCAAAGTCGCCGATAGATCATTTCCCAGCGAACTGAATTCATATTGC